>Ga0070707_100004756_pt1 | contig 12713 bp, 14 predicted proteins | sample KBSK5502metaG_FD_65468 | JGI IMG/M metagenome (GOLD analysis project Ga0070707, IMG submission 65468) | Corn, switchgrass and miscanthus rhizosphere microbial communities from Kellogg Biological Station, Michigan, USA - KBS K5-50-2 metaG | ecosystem: Host-associated > Plants > Roots >... | reverse complement strand
AGCCACCAAGAGCGGGATGTTCGCTTTCCCGCCGCAACTGGATCTGAAGATTGATCAGCCCCAGTCGGAGATCGAGGTCAATCGCGACAAGGCGGCCGAGCTCGGCCTCAACCTCCAGACCGTGGGTCAGGACCTGGGTGCCGCTCTGGGAGGCAATTTCGTAAACCGGTTCAGCATTGCCGGGCGCAGCTACAAAGTCATTCCGCAGTTGCTCCGCGTCGAACGGATGAATCCGGAGCAGCTGCAGGACGTCTACGTCACCGGTCCCAATGGGCAGCTGGTCGCCTTATCGTCGATCGCGACAATTCGCGACTCGGTCCAGCCTCGCTCGCTGAACCGCTTCCAGCAGCTCAACGCGGTGAAGATCAGCGGCGTGGCTATGCGTCCGCTCGACGAGGCACTCGGTTTCCTGGAGGGCGAGGCGGCGAAGATTCTGCCCCGGGGCTACAGCATCGACTACACCGGCGAATCGCGTCAGCTGCGCCAAGAGGGCAATAAGTTTCTGCCCGCCTTTACCTTGGCGATCATCCTCATCTTCCTGGTGCTGGCCGCGCAGTTCAACAGCTTCCGAGATCCGTTCGTCATCCTGGCCGGCTCGGTGCCATTGGGCATGTTCGGAGCGTTGGTGGTGACATTTCTCAAGATGCCCAACCCCAACCTTCCCTTTTTCACCAACGGGTGGACGACTACGCTGAACGTGTACTCGCAGGTTGGGCTCGTCACCCTGGTGGGCTTGGTGTCCAAGAATGGAATCCTGATCGTCGAGTTCGCCAACAAGCTGCAGGAGCAGGGGCTCGCTAAAATCGAGGCCGTCCGCAATGCAGCGCTGACCCGTTTGCGTCCCATCCTGATGACCAGCGCGGCGACGGTGTGCGGCCATTTCATGCTCACCCTGGTGACGGGGCCGGGCGCGGCGGCGCGCAACAGCATCGGCCTGGTGCTGGTCACCGGAATGGCCGTCGGCACCATGTTCACCCTCTTCTTCGTGCCTGCCATCTATCTGCTCATCGCGCGCGACCATCGCGCTGAGGCTCAGCAGGGCGCGGAGCTGGGCGCAATCGACGATTCGCCCGTGGCCGCGGCGACAGCAACGCAGCAGTAGCCGCCACCCGAATCCGAACGATTGTTCTTCTCCGGCGTCGGTCCCGCGCCTATGCTCCGCCGCCCCCAAGGAGGAGCGAGCGATGAGCGAGATCAGCATCGAAATGCGAACCGGAGGAAGAAAGACCGTCACCCGCGAGGCGCTGCAGACGCTGGGCCAAACCCTGCGCGGCCAGTTGCTCCTCCCTGGACAGGAGGGCTACGACACAGCGCGCAGCATCTGGAATGCGATGATCGACAAGCGTCCGGCGGTCATTGCACGCTGTGCCGGCGTCGGCGACGTGTTGCGCTCGGTCGCCTTCGCGCGCCAGCACGACCTGCTCGTCGCCGTGCGCGGCGGCGGACACAACATCGCTGGCAACGCGTTGTGCGACGGTGGATTCCAGATTGATCTGTCGCCGATGCGCTCGACGCGCGTGGACCCGAGCACCCGCCGCGCGAACGTCGAGCCCGGTTGCACGCTCGGCGACTTCGATCACGAAGCGCAAGCCTTCGGTCTGGCCACGCCGCTGGGGATCAACTCCACCACGGGGGTGGCCGGTCTGACGCTGGGCGGCGGGTTCGGCTGGCTCACGCGCAAGTACGGCATGTCGGTCGACAATCTGGAATCCGCCGACGTGGTGACGGCCAACGGCGAGCTGGTCCACGCCAGCAAAGATGATAATCCCGACCTGTTCTGGGCCCTTCGCGGCGGCGGTGGCAACTTCGGCATCGTCACCAACTTCGACTTCCGGCTGCATCCGGTGGGACCGAACGTGCTCAGCGGGTTGATCGTATTTCCTTTCGAGGAAGCCCGCAGTGTCCTGGGAAAGTACCGCGAGCTCGCGCCGCGGTTCTCGGAGGACCTCAACGTGTGGGTGGTCGTTCGCAAGGCGCCGCCCCTGCCCTTCTTGCCCACGGCCGTCCACGGCAAGGAGATCGTGGCGCTGGCGCTCTTCTACGCCGGCGACCCGGAGGCGGGCCGCCAGGAGATCGAGCCGGTGCGCGCCTTCGGCAAGGCTTACGGCGAGCACATCGGGGTGCAGCCTTACGCCGCCTGGCAGCGCGCCTTCGATCCGCTCCTGGCACCGGGCGCCCGGAATTATTGGAAGTCGCACAACTTCAACGAGCTGGCGGGCGAGGCAGTCGACACGCTGATTGAGTACGCGGGCAGGCTGCCTTCGCCGCAGACCGAGATCTTCATCGGGCTGCTGGGAGGGTACGCCAGCCGCGTGCCCATCGATGCAGCCGCCTACGCGAACCGCGACGCGCGCTTCGTGCTCAACGTGCACGGGCGGTGGGAGCGTCCGGAGGACGACGAGCGGTGCATCGCCTGGGCGCGCGACTTCTTCCAGAAGTCAGCGCCGTACGCCAGCGGCAGCGTCTACGTGAACTTCCTCTCGCAGGACGAGAGCGACCGAATTCAGGCGGCGTACGGCCCCAACTATCGCCGGCTGGTGGAGGTGAAGAAGAAGTTCGATCCCGACAACTTCTTCCGCCTGAACCAGAACATCGCGCCGAAGAGCTAACCCGGCCCTGCCGCTAAGGCTTGGGCGCCACGAACGGCGGCTGGGATTCGATGACCGCCACGTCCTCGGCCCCATAGTAAGCGGCAACCTGCTGCTTGTAGATCGGCCGCGTGTAGACTTCCGCGCGTGGATGCTCGATCAGATCGGCGATCACCTGCGCAACCTCTTCGACCGGCTGCGCGAAGGGAAGCTGACGCGAATCCGGTCCGCCGTGTCGCGCGCTCAATCCGAAGTCGGTTGCGACCACGCCCGGCAGCACCGACGAGACGTGGATGTCCGGAAACTCGGCGCGCAGGTCCACGCGCAAGTTGGCGGTCAGCGACATCAGCGCGTGCTTGGACGCGCTGTAGGCGGAACGAAACGAAGCAAACGGAACGCGCGACAACACCGATGAGATGTTGATGATATGACCGCGCCCGCGCTCCTTCATGTGCGGCAGCACTGCCTGTATGCCGTAGAGCGCGGACTTCACGTTCACCCGCATCATTTCGTCGAAGTCTTCATCGGTGAGCTGGGCGACTGGCCGGCTGATGCCGCGGCCGGCGTTGTTGATCCACACGTCGATGCGACCGAAGCGGCTCAGGGCGGCGTCGACGATTCGCTGCACCTCTGGACGTTTCGTCACGTCGGCAACTACCGCGAGCGCGTTCGGTCCCGACTTCGCCGCGGCGACGCGCAGCTCGCGCTCTCTCCGCGCGGCCAGCACGGGTGCGGCGCCCTTCTGCCCGACCAACTGGGCCACAGCGGCGCCGATGCCCGACGACCCTCCAGTGATCACGATGACTTTGTCGTCCATGAAATGCACTGTAACAGCCGCCGCTCCCCTCGTGTCAGGCGCTTCTTCGTTCCCAAAGGCCGGCATTTCAGGCAAACAATGTGGCTCTCTGGTCATTGCCAGGCGCAGGCGAAGGGTGTGAGGTCGCGGGCATGTTTTTCCTTGAGGTCAACCGAGGCAAGTGCAAGACGTATCTCGTCGGCTGCGAGAGAACGCGCAAGGCGCTGCTGATCGATCCGGTCAAGGAGAAAGTCGATCGATACATCGCGGCGTTGGCCTATTACGGATTCAGGCTCGAGCACGTGGTGGACACCCATACTCACGCGGACCACCTTGCCGGGGCATGGGACCTGAAAGAGTTGGCCGGCGCGCGGGTGGTGATGCACCGGCGGGCCCCGGCTCCGAGAGTCGACCTTCATCTGGACGACGGCGACCGCTTGACCGTCGGCGACGTCGAGCTCACGGCGCTCTACACTCCGGGCCACACGCCGGACAGCATCAGCCTCTACGCGGGCGATCGCGTGTTCACTGGCGACACGCTGCTGATTCACGCCACGGGGCGCGCCGACTTCGCCGGCGGCGATCCGGGCGCACAGTACGACAGCATCACCGGCAAGCTGTTCAGCCTGCCCGAGCAGACGCTGGTCTACCCGGCGCACGATTACCGCGGCCACACCCATTCCACCATCGGAGAGGAAAAACGGGCGAACCCGCGCATCGCCGGTCGCACGCGCGAGGCGTACGTGGAGCTGATGAACAACCTGGGCCTCCCGCTTCCGGACAAAATCCAGGAGGCTTTGCAGCCCAATCAAAGCGCCATCGAGGACGGGTCGATACGATTTCCCAACCTCGCCCAGTTGAATCAGGTCCGGCAGCTTGCGCCCAGGGAGGTCGAGCAGCGGCGGATCGACACGGACCTCGTTCTGCTTCTCGATGTTCGCGAGCCCGCGGAGTACGGGGGAGAGCTGGGGCATATTCCGGGAAGCATCCTCATCCCGCTTCGCGAGCTGGCGTCCCGGGCCTCCGAGCTCGCCCCGCACAAGAACAAGCAGATCATCGCCATCTGTCGGGCGGGAGTCCGGAGCACGACTGCCGCCGCGATGCTCACCGGCCTCGGTTTCGAGAACGTGTCGAACCTGGAGGGCGGAATGCTCGACTGGAACGAGCAGAAGTTGCCGGTGGAACGTTGAGACCGGCCGGGAGAAATCGATGGCTCTCTTCATCATCCGCCACCAGCATGAAGCCGAGCGGTGCCCTGCACAAAATCCGTACGGGGGCTCGGCGCTGCTGAACCACCTGAAGCGGGCAAACGCCAGGCAACAAGGCGTTCAGATCCAGGGAGAGGCAATCGTGCAAGGCGAGCACGCGCTCTACCTGATCGTCGAATCCGCCGACGAGGAACGCGTCCGCTCGTTCATCAAGCCCCTGGAGATGGCGGGCAGCGTAGATGTGTATCCGGCATCGACCTGCGCCAGGGTCGCGGCCAGCGGGGGCTGCGCCGCAGCGATGCCTCGGGTCGACGAGCTCGGTCCGGCGGTGGATCCGGAGGAAGCTTGCCAAGAGGCGATCGAGGCGGGCCTCGTCCTCCACCGGGCTCATCCGCTCAATGGCGAGACGTCGATTCCGGCGCTGATCGGCGGCGCGGTGATGCCCAATGCGCACTTCTACGTGCGCAACCACTTTCAGATCCCGGCGCTCGATTCCTCTACCTGGCGGCTCGCGGTGGGCGGTCTGGTGGAGCGCCCATTGAGCCTGAGCTTGCGCGACCTGCAGAACATGCCCTCGCAGACGCTGGTGGTCACCCTCGAGTGCGCGGGAAACGGTCGCGCGCTGCTTCGTCCGCCAGTCGACGGCGAGCAGTGGCGCTTCGGCGCGGTCAGCACGGCCGAGTGGACCGGCGTCCCGCTCACCGAGATTCTGGACCGGGCGGGCATCAAAGCGGGAGCGCAGGAGGTGCTCTTCCGCGGTGCGGACGGCGCGAGGGCCGGCGATCGAGCGGAAGTCGCGCGATTCGAGCGGAGCCTGAGGATCGACGTGGCCCGCGACTCACAGGCCATGCTCGCCTACGCCATGAACGGCGAGGCGCTTCCAATGAACCATGGCTATCCGCTGCGGGTTATCGTTCCCAGCTGGTACGCGGTGACGTCCGTCAAATGGCTGGCGGAGATCGCCGTGATCGACCGGCCGTTCAGCGGTCATTTCCAGACCGACAAGTACATCTACGAATGGAAGCGCAATGGACAGGTGATTAAAGAGCCGGTGAGGCTGCAGCGCGTGCGGGCCTTGATCACCGAGCCGCGGACCGAGCAGGTGGTCGGCGACGGCGATCTGGCGATTCGCGGCGTGGCGTGGTCCGGGGCCGCTGCAATAACTCGCGTGGAGGTGAGCGTCGGGGGCGGTGCCTGGCAGGAGGCTCGGCTCGTCGGCGATCGGAAGCGACACAGCTGGCAATGGTGGGAGCTGATCACGCGCGTTGAGCGGTCGGGGACGACGACGCTGCGCGCGCGGGCCACCGACCTCGCCGGCAACACGCAGCCGGACCACGCCGATTGGAACCGTTTGGGCTACGGCAACAACAGCATCGAGGATGTCGCCGTTCATTTCAGCGCGATTGGCTGACCGTGCGGCGTCTCGCGCGCCGCGCGGTCCCACTCGTCCTTGCGGATCGCCAGCTCCGAGGCGGCGATCAATCCCTTTCCGGCGACAATCTTCTCCAGCGCCGCGAGCCAGTATTCGTAGTAGCGGCTGCCGTCGTCCGGCTCGCCGCGCGCCCGAGCGGCCGCGATTTCCTCGGCGAGGAAGCTCGCCCATTCCTTCCAGGTGAAGCAACCGCGCTCGTGCAGTGCCACCGCCATACCGAAGGCCTGCGCTTCCCACGGGGCGCGGAACACTGGACCCTCCGCATCACGTGGAATGGCGGGCAGCGCCTCCAGGTCGGGCGCGGGGATCATGCGTGCTCCAGGTAATCGTCGAACAGATCGATGTACACCGCGTCGCGCGGACCCGCGTCCGGGCCCCAGAGCTCGCCACCTTCGAAGCGGACGCTGTAGCAGCGCTGCGGAATTTTCTTGCCGCCTGCCGAGTGCGCGTCCGGGAAGATGAATACGCCGTGGTCGCGGTCGACGATGCCGCGCTTGTCCCTCGCGTAGCGGGGCAAGCGCATATGGCCAATCGGGTTGAGGTTTTTGGTGCGTACGCGGTCGCCGACTGCAAAGCGCGCCGCCGCGAGATGGTCGTCCATGCGAGCAGCGCGGCGGTTCTTGAGCCCAGCCGGCACGTCCGCCGCGCGGAGGATTTGTGCGTCGCGCGCGCGACCCGACGCTTTGCCGGATGCCAGCTCTTCCGGCGTGATGTGTCCCAGCTCGACCAGCAGGTGCTCGGTGCCCCAGAGCCATTTTTCGTAGTACGAGGCGCGCAGGTAGTCCGCCGGCGGCATCCGCTCGCGAGAGGCGCGCGACATATCGATGTTCCAGCGCCCAAAGCCCGCGGCGAGCGTCAGCGCGAAGGCGCGGCGCTCCCAGTCGTGGTGGAACACCGGCTCGTTCGACTCCGCTTCCACCGGCCCCATGCCGTGCATGCCGCCCATGTCGTGCACGCCGTTCATCGCCCCGGCACCTTCACCTTCGCCACGCCGATCATCGAGTCGCGCGTCACCAGCTCCGCCAGCTGCTGCTCCGTCATGCCCTCGGTGCCAGCGGGCCGCTCGGGGATGACGAGGTAGCGCAGCTCGGCTGTGCTGTCGAAGACTCGCACTTCGACGTCATCGGGGAGCTCGAGGCCAAACTCGCGGAGCACGCCGCGCGGGTCGATCACTGCGCGGGTCCGATAGGGCGCCGACTTGTACCAGACGGGCGGCAGTCCGAGCACCGGCCACGGGTAGCACGAGCAAAGCGTGCACACGACCATGTTGTGGACCTTCTGCGTGTTCTCCAGCGCGACCATGTCCTCGCCCTGGCGGCCGATGTAGCCGAGCTCGGCGATGGCCGCGCTCGCGTCCGCAAGCAGGCACTTTTTGTACTCCGGATCGACCCACGCGCGCGCTACCACGTTGGCCCCGTTGCGCGGACCAATCTTTGTCTCATACGTGTCGATCAATACGTCGAGCGCCGCCGGATCGACGAGGCCTTTGTCCACCAGCAGTGACTCGAGCGCGCGCACGCGCAGCTGGAGGTCGGTCAGCGGCGAGCCGTGCGGCGCCAGCTCCTCCTCGTGGTGGTGATGGTGCGCCTGATCGTGATGGTGCTCGCGGTCTTGGCTCACACGGCCTCGCTTTCCGACAGTGCTGGTGCATACTCGTGGCACAACTCATGATCTGCGCGCAAGTGCTGCTGTGGATGCTGACCTCCACGCCGACGCGGGCCGAGCAACCACTTGACGTGCGTGAGCCGCCGTTCTCGGAATTCGATTTCGCCTGGATGAACGGAAATAACCCGCAGCCCTCGTCGCTGATCGGCATGGGGCCGGTGACTTGGTCTCTCTACGTGGACACCTACTTCGCCTGGCAGTTTCAGCAGCCCATCGATCACACCATCTTTCCGGGGACCACAGGGCCGCGCCACAACGAGATCTCCCTCAATCTGGCGCATCTGGGAATCGATGTGACCGGGCTGGATGGTCCGATTGGTCGGCTGTATCTGCAGTATGGCTCCATCGTGGAGACGATCGCGGGGCAGGATACAACGACGACGCGCGGCTTCTTCCTTACCAACCGGCTCCTCCAATACGTCCAGCAGGCGGCCGCCGGATGGCACTTCCACTGGATGCACGGGGTGAACGCCGAGGTCGGAATTTTTCCCTCGTACATCGGGCTGGAGAGCTACCTGCCGGAGGAGAACTGGTCGTACACCCATGCGTTCGTGTCGGACGCCACGCCGTACTACTTCTTCGGATTCCGCGGCCAGTTGTTCCCCACCGCGCGCTTCAAGCTGGAGCTGTGGATCGTCAACGGTTGGCAGACCTTTGGTCAATGGCACGAAGCGCGGGCCGGCGGCTACCTGTGGAACTGGCGCCCTCGCGAGTGGCTTTCCATCGTCAATTCGCTCTACCTCGGCCAGGAGGCGCAAGGAGATCCCGACTCGCTGCGCGTGTACTCCGACAACAACGTGCAAGTCCGCTACTTCAAGCACGACGGCGGCTTTCTTCGATCGGCGGCGATTTCGATCGTGGGCGACATCGGCTACGAGCACCGGGGCAACGCGCCCTCCGGCGCGATGGGTGGCGCTACGCTCACCCATCATTGGGAGTGGACCGCGCAATGGAAGAGCACGCTCAGGTTGGACGTGCTGTACGACGAAACCCAGGCGATCACGCCCAGGTTTCCGGTGGGCGCCGCGTACCCGTGGCCCGGGACGAACCCGTTTCTCGCGGGAGGAGTGACGGCGACGATCGATTACTGGCCGAGCCCCTGGCTGTTGCTCCGGCTCGAGTATGCCCATCGGTTGGCGAATCAGCCGCTCTTCACCGGGCGCGGGGGAATCACGGGCCCCGAGGGCCGCTTGCCTGTGGACGCGGCGGCAGCGGCGACGTTCACGCCCGACTTGCGGCGAAGAGACGACCGCGCGCTGCTCAACATGACGCTGAGGTTGTGACCCGGTCCTCGAGGGGGCATTACCATGCTGCTTACGCTTGACAAATATTAATGTAGGATTTAACTATTGCCGATTCTAACAACCCTATCGAGGAGCGAACCGATGAAACCTACTCCCCCAGGCTGGCCGCGAATTTCTACCGCCCTCTACTACGAGAATGGCGCCGCCGCGATCGACTGGCTCTGCCGCGCCTTCGGCTTCGACCTGCGCCTCAAGGTGGAAGGCGACGGAGGGCGCATCGAGCACTCCGAGCTGGTCTACGGCGAAGGGGTGATCATGGTCGGCGACGTTTCCCCGAGCAAGCAAGAGAAGTTTCCCTATCGGCGAAGCCCCAGCCAGGTCGGCGGCGCCAACACGCAGAACATCATGGTCTACGTCGACGACGTCGAAGCGCACTGCCGCCAGGCGCGAGCCGCGGGGGCCAAGATCGTCTCCGAGCCGAAGACCACTGATTACGGCGAGGAGTACTGGGAAGACCGCAGTTACGAAGCCGAGGACATCGGTGGCCACCACTGGTGGTTCTGTCAACGCCTGCGGAATCCGAAGAAGGCATGACCGAGCTCGATCGGACATTCGCGGCGCTGGCCGACCCCACCCGGCGCGGTGTGATCGAGCTGCTGCGCAAGCGGCCGCGGCGCGCCGGGGAGCTGGCGAAAGCGTTCGACGCCAGCCCTCCCCTGATGAGCCGGCACCTGCGCGTCTTGCGAACCACGGGTCTGGTCGAGGAGGACCATCAAGGGGCGGACGCTCGCGTGCGCGTGTATCGATTGCGGCCCGAGCGGTTCGGCGACCTCCGGCGCTGGCTCGACGAAGTGGAGGCGTACTGGACGCACCAGCTGCACGCCTTCAAGGAGCACGCCGAGCGGACGCGCGGCAAGGCCGTGAGACGAGGATGAGCCAGCTCGACCGCACTGCTCCTCCCGGAGATGCCGCAACCGTCACCGTCCACGTGGCGATCGCGCCGGATGATGCCTTCGAGGTGTTCACGCGAGAGATCGACCTGTGGTGGAAGCAGGGGCCGCGCTACCGGATCGCGGGCCGGCGGCGCGGGACGCTCTGCTTCGAGGGTGGGCCCGGAGGTCGGTTGTTCGAGACGTTCGAGCTCGCCTCCGGGCCGCGTACCATCGAGGTCGGTCGCATCACTGCGTGGGAGCCTCCGACGCGACTCAGCTTCGAATGGCGCGGCGTCAACTTCAAACCGCAGGAGAAGACCTTCGTAGAGGTCGCGTTCGAGCCGGCGGCTAATGGGACGCGGGTGACCGTCCGCCATCGCGGCTGGAGCGCGCTTGCCGAGGACCATCCCGCGCGCCACGGGCTGGTGGGGCCGGCTTTCAGCAGGATGATCGGCCTTTGGTGGGGCGAGCTGATGACTTCCTTTCGGGAGCACGTCGCCGAACGCGGCTGAAGCGCTTTAGTTGCGGGAACAGCAACGATGAGTTGCCGGTACGCGTTGCGCCGCGGCAGCCCCACCGGAATATCTCGACCGCAACGTTTCGAAAAAATGGGGGCTGGGCCGGAAGCTGGACCAGTGAAAATGTATGAACTGGACCTTTTGAACATGCCAGGACCTATACATGATATGCCCATGGAAAAATCCTCTCACGGCGATGCGCAGCACGTTCCGGTCCTCACGCCGTTTCCGGCGAGACGGGTAGGCGAAACAAAGTCCGGTTTGGCCGGGGCTGAGAAGGTCGCCCCACTCCTGCACATCCATCGACGTGGAGAGCCCCTGGCAGTCGCAATGGGGGATGTTTTAAGGGTCGCCAGCCGTAGCTCTACCCGGGATTTCCTGGGTGGCGCAGCGTGCCTGGCAATCTGGGCCATCCTCTGGTTGCTGATGGTTTTCACCGTGGCGGCTCCCCGTTTCGAGCGGCAAGAACTGGGCCCGCGGAAACCAGTCATCCCCGAGTCAACGGCGCTCGTCGGTGCGCCGCGATCGTGCCAGGCCGGGATGATCGAGCTCGAAGGCCGCTGCGTCCTGGGTGAAGAGGTGGAAGTCCGTCCGCCTCCAGGATGGAGGAGACCTTGAACTCCCATTGCTCTCCCAGCAGGAGCTCAATATCCAAACAGAACCAGTTGGGGCAGAACGCCCGGACAGGTGATCGCCATCTGCTCTCGCGAGCACAGGCCGGCGAAATGTCTGCTTTCGAGCAGCTGGTGCAACGACACCGTGACCGCGTCTATAGCCTGGGGCTGTGGGTAACTTTCTCTGCAGCGGACGCGGAAGCGATCGCGCAAGAGACATTCCTTTCCGCATACCGCCACCTGAAAGAGTTTCGCACCGAGGCGGACTTCGGGGCGTGGGTTCACCGGGTCGCCGCCATCCGTGCCCGGCTGCGACCTCCGCATGGCGGGCCGGTGCAAACCGGTGAAAGGGATCTCGAATTACAGCAGCTCGATGGGGGTCGAGAACAGGCGATGTCCCTGGACACCGATTGGACCCGCGCGGACGATGAGAACACGTTGGATGCGGAGCTTCGCCGTGTGATTGAGAGCGCCGCCGAACGCCTGCTGCAGGACCATCGCGAGGTTTTGCTGTTCAGCGACCTGGCCGAGCTGAGTCATGCGGAAATCGCTGACGTGCGCGGCGAGTCGATCGCGCTGGTCAAGAGCCGCTTGCGCCAGGCACGGCTGAACCTGACAGATGCAATCGAGCGGTTCCACAACCGAGATTGAGCTTGCGACCCGGCAAGTTGCTGAGAGCACCCGTGCATTAAGCACTCAGCTTTCGCTTCGATCGTTCGGGACCGGCCTCGCGCCCAGTCGAACTGCGCACGACGCACCTCCGCCCGCGGGAAGGTGCGCGACGACCTGCTTTCTTCCGACGAAAGCGATTAGTGCTCACAAACCCCCTTCCTGCTGCTGCGCCGCCCACAGCCGATCGCCTACCAAACCGCTCGTTTCATCTCACCGATCATTCGTCTGGACGATGTTTCGTCCTGGGCTGTAACGCAGCAGTTTCGCGCCGCCGATCGAGCATGATACTTACCATGCGCTTCTTTGTGGTCGTGTGCTCGGTCCTCGGTGCAGCTCTGCAGGCGACGCCATGGCTGATGTCAAACATCGAGGATGCGGCTTTCAAACAAGACATCGCGTTCGTTCCGGATCTGGTGACCGGGCGAGACGGTGCGACCGCCAAAGGCATCGCAGAAGCTGTGAAGATGCGAGCGGCTGAACACGGCATCGTGTTGCCGCCGAATGGTCTCAAGGTGGAGGTGTCCGCGTCGAGAAACGGAACCTACCAGGTTGCCGGCGGCATCATGGGGGTCGGTGGCACGAGCTCGTCATTGATTCAGGACGTGACCATCAACGCGTCCTACGACCGCCCGGTGCTCCGATTTTTCAAAAGACACGTCGAGGTCCACGTTGAGACCACCGCGCCGGGAGGTGGGCCGGCCTCGAGCGATCCGGCCCGGTAGCGACGCGCTGAGTAGCACCGCTCACACGTCGCTGAAGTCACCGCCGCCGAAGTCCCCGCCACCTAAGTCCCCACCGCCGAAGTCCCCGCCGCCGACATCTCCCCCGCCGCTATCGCCCCCGGCATCGCCGGCGTCCGCGTCCCCGTGGTCGGTCGCGTCCGAGTCGCTTGACGCCGAAGCGTCATCCGCGTCTACGTGACCTTCATGGCCACGCCAATCTCCGTGAAACCCGCCGAGGAACTCATGGGCGATGGCGGAGCCGATGAAGGCGCCTGCAATGCTGCTCAGGAGGCTCCCACCGAACATTCCGCCCATGCCCATT
>Ga0070707_100004754_pt1 | contig 12714 bp, 11 predicted proteins | sample KBSK5502metaG_FD_65468 | JGI IMG/M metagenome (GOLD analysis project Ga0070707, IMG submission 65468) | Corn, switchgrass and miscanthus rhizosphere microbial communities from Kellogg Biological Station, Michigan, USA - KBS K5-50-2 metaG | ecosystem: Host-associated > Plants > Roots >... | reverse complement strand
CGGCGACGTCGTGCGTGCGGATATGGTCGGGATGGCCGTACCCACCGAACGCGTTGTAGGTCGTAATCACATCGGGCTGATGGCGACGCATCAGCCAGACCAGCCGCCTGGCGGCCTCGTCAAGGTCTGCCTGCCAGAAGTTGCGCGGGTCGAGGTTGCCCGGCCGACCCATCATGTCCGAGTCGTGGTACCCGAGGTTTTCCCACTCGGTGACTCCGAGGGCGCCCATCGCCGCTTCGAGCTCAGCGGCGCGCAGCTCCCCGAGCCGGCGGTGGTTGTCAGGCGTATCCAGATCCGGGACGACGATCTCGCCCATCTCACCGCGGGTGCACGTGACGAGCACGACCCGCCGACCAGCGGCGACGGCCTTGGCCATGGTCCCGCCGGTGCCGATGGTTTCGTCATCCGGATGGGCGTGGACGGTCATCAGAGTGGGGCGGTGGGCGGTAGAGTCGGTCGTCATGGCCGGGCGATGCTATCGCAGGCCCGTACTTTTGGACGATTTCATATCCGCCCGCGCGGTCGCAACCTGCGACGATGATCAATGGCCTGTCCCGTCGTCTGAGCATCGGGCTCTCGCGTCCGGCCAATGGACCTGCGTCGCCGTCCGCGGCCGATGATCGGCTGGTGGCCTTCGTCGCCTACAGCGAGGACTGCGTCCTGTCGGGCGAGGCCGTGCTCGATGCGGACCGACTCACCGATATGCTGAACGATCACGACGAGTACGCACTCGCCGGCGTCACGGTCGAGCGATTCGACGACGGCGAGCCGCTCGTGGTCGAGGAGATCGTTGCGATGCGCGACGAGATCTTCCTTGTCCACGCGACCGGTCCCCGAGGTGATGCGGCCCGGCGCCACCGAACGACGCCCCGGTACCTGGCCATCAAGATGGGCCGCTATGAGGTTCGTGGCTTCTTCCACGCGCTGCCCGGCGCGGACCCGGTCGAGGCGTTGCGGCGTCGCAAGGCGATGGTGCCGATCACCGATGCCCGCGTCGGCTACCTGTTCCATGGAGAGCGGCGGGAGACGCGCGTCGAAACCCTGATCGTCAACCGCGAGCAGATCGACTGGGTCGAGCAGATCGCGCCGAACCAGGAAGCGTTCCCCACCGGTCCCGAGCGCCTGGTCCCGAAACCCGCCTGACGCCGTCGGCGCCCGGCGCGGCGCTACCATCCGGGCACCATGCCGCCCGATCGGGGTCCCGAACCTGATTCCCCTCCCGGCCCTCTCGCCGGCCTGCTCGTCGCCGATTGTTCGACCGTCCTGGCGGGGCCCTATTGCACGATGCTCCTGGGCGATCTGGGTGCGGATGTCATCAAGGTCGAGCCGCCCGAGGGCGATGCGACCCGAGGCTGGGGCCCGCCATGGGTTGGCTCCGAGGCAGACGGGACGCAGACCGCTGCCTACTACCTGGCGGTCAATCGCAACAAACGAAGCCTCCGTCTCGACCTCAAGACGCCGGCCGGCGGCGAGATCCTGCGGCGGTTGCTGGCTCGCGCCGACATGCTCGTCGAGAACTATCGAGTCGGAGGCCTCGCCCGCCTTGGTTTCGACGAAGCCACGCTCGAGGCGCTGAACCCCGAGCTCATTCACCTCGCGATCTCCGGGTTCGGCCCGACTGGTCTGGCCGCAGGCCGACCCGGCTACGACTTTGCGATCCAGGCCGCCAGCGGGCTGATGTCGATCACGGGGGCGGCGGATGCAGATGGCGGCGGACCGACCAAGGTCGGCGTTGCCATCAGCGACGTCGTCACGGGCATGCTCGGTGCCGTCAGCATGCTGGCAGCGTTGGTCGGTCGCGATGCGAAACGCGGCGGGGCCGGTGCGCCCGGTGGCGGCCAGCGCATCGATATCTCGCTGCTTGGAGCCACCCTGGCGAGCCTGGTCAACCAGGCCCAGAACGCATTCGTCACCGGGCGGCCACCGGAACGACTCGGCAACGCCCATCCCAACATCGTTCCATACGAGACGTTCGAGACGGCCGATCGGCCGATCGCCGTCGCGGTCGGGTCCGAGCGCCAGTGGCCGCGCTTCTGCGCTGTCCTGGGCCTGCCCGACCTTGTCTCTGACGCACGGTTCGCAACCAATGGCGACCGCGTCGAGGCTCGCGCCGCCCTGCGGCCGATCCTCGCGGCGCGCCTTCGCGAGCGCGAAGCCGCCGCCTGGTTGGCCGCGCTCGACGAGGCATCGATCCCGTGCGCGCCGATCAACGACCTGGTCTCGGCCTTTGCCTCGGTCGAGGCGACCGCCCTCCAGATGGTCGTGGAGCAGGAGCATCCGGCCTGGGGTCTGATCCGGCAGGTCGGCATTCCGTTCAGGTTATCGGCGACACCGGCCACGATCCGCAAGCCGCCGCCGGGTCTCGGCGAGCAGGCAGACGAGATCCTCGGCGAGCTCGGCTACTCGCCGGCGGAAATCGCGACCCTGCGCGTGGACGCCGTTATCTGAGCGACCGCGTCCGCGCGGCACACCTATGCGCTTGTGCACGCGTTCGAGGGCGGACGGCAGGTCTGCCCCTGCTAGACTCGGCCGCGCCCCCAATACCGTGGAACCTGTTGAAGCAAGCCCCGGAGGATTCGATGACCGACGACCGCGAGCGCTGGGCACTGATCCTGGGCGGGTCGTCCGGGATGGGCCAGGCGACCGCCATCACGCTCGCGAAGGCCGGCTACAACATCTGTGGGATCCACCTGGACTTCCGTGCTGCACTGGCGCACGTGGAGGAGGTCAAGGCCGAGATCCAGGCCGCGCGCGTGGATGCCTTGTATATCAACATGAACGCCGCCGATGACGACAAGCGAGCGGCGGCACTGGCCACGCTGCGCGAGCGGTTCGATCGATCCCAGGCCGAGGGCCGGCACGCGTACGTCCGCGTGGTGATGCACTCGCTCGCGTTCGGTTCGCTGGTGCCCTTCATCTCCGACGATCCCAAGGGGGCGGTCGACCGCAAGAAGATGGAGATGACCCAGGACGTGATGGCCAACAGCCTTGTCTACTGGGTCCAGGATCTGTACCGCGGCGGCTTCCTCGAGCGAGGGTCCAGGATCTTCGCGATGACTTCGGAGGGCTCTTCGCGCGTCGTGCCGTCATACGGCGTTGTGTCGTCGGCCAAGGCAGCGCTCGAGTCGCATATCAGGCAGCTCGCCATGGAGCTGGCCCAGACGCGGGTCGGGATCACCGCGAACACGATCCGGGCCGGCGTGACCATGACCCCGGCGCTGATGAAGATCCCCGAGCACGACATGATCATCGAGTCGGCCACAAAGCGGAATCCGACCGGCCGGATGACGACGCCGCAGGACGTCGCCAACGCGATTCTGGCACTATCCGGCGACGGTACCGACTTCATCAACGGCGAGATCATTGGCGTCGACGGCGGCGAATTCATCACCGGCTCGTAGCGCCGGCGCAGACACTGCCGGCCCCATGAGCGGACGGGTCATCGTGGTCAGCTCCGTGAACGTCGATCTCGTGGTCGCCGTCGAGCGGTTGCCCGGCCCGGGTGAGACGGTCGTCGGCGGACGGTTCGCGCGACACCACGGCGGAAAGGGTGGCAACCAGGCCGTGGCTGCTGCTCGCCTCGGCGCCAGGACAGCATTCGTCGGGGCGGTCGGCGCCGACGTCTTCGGCGACGACGCGCGGGACGCTCTGGCTGCCGAGGGAATCGACCTTCGTGGGCTCGTGCGCCTGGCGGGCGAGGCAACGGGCGTTGCCTTGATTCTCGTCGACGCACAAGGCGAGAACAGCATCGCGGTCGCTGGCGGCGCGAATGCCGCGTTGATGCCCCAACACGTTCGCGCAGCGTTGGCGATGCTCGAACCGCGCGATGGCGACGTCGTGCTGGTCGGTCATGAGATCCCGACGGACGTCGCGCGCGAGGCGCTCCAGATCGGACGGGCGGGCGGTGCAAAGACGATCCTCAACCCGGCGCCAGCGAGCGACCTTGATGCGGCCACCCTTGAGCTGGCCGACGTGATCACGCCGAACCGCGGTGAGGTCGCGGTCCTCGCCCAACTCGTCGGTCTGCCTGGCGACGGTGCCCCGGTCCAATTGGCGGAGGCGCTGCGCGAGCGTCGAGCCCTGGGTGCGGTCCTGCTGAGCCTCGGCGCCGATGGGGCTGCGCTTGTGGTGGCCGGCCAGACGACCGCGCTGCCAGCGGCCGCTGTCCAGGTCGTCGATTCGACCGGCGCGGGCGACGCACTCAACGGCGCTTTGGCGGCCGGCCTCGCCGACGGATTTCCGTTGGCCGAGGCCGCGCGTCGGGCCGTGAGGGCCGCTTCGCTGGCGGTCACGCGCGCAGGCGCCCGCGATGGGATGCCTAGCCGCGAGGAACTTCAGGCCGCGGGCCGCTGATTTGCTCGCGCCAGCGTGGGCGTGCGCGAAGCGACCAGGGCGACGACGAAGACAGCTGTTTCGACGAGCACGATCGTGGCGCCGGTCGCCGAGTTGAGCCAGTAGCTCGCATAGAGGCCGATCACCGGACAGATCACGCCGATGGCGATCGCGATCGACACCAGCCGCCCGAAACTCTGCGATACGAGCTGTGCCGTCGCTGCAGGCGTGACGAGCATCGCCACCACCAGGATGATGCCGACGGCCTGCAAGCTGATGACGATCGTGAGCGCAATCAAGGCCAGGAACAGGTAGTCGAGCCGGACGACCGGCAGGCCTGCTGCCTCGGCCCCGAGCGGGTCGAACGTCGAGTAGAGGAACTCCTTCCAGAGGACGGCGACCACACCCAGGACGACCACGCTCAGCGCGGTGAGCGCGATGAGGTCGCCGACGCCGATGCCCAGGATCTCCCCGAACAGGAAACCGAACAGGTCGCCGACGTAGTTCGGGATCAGGCTGAACAGGAAGACACCGGCCGCGAACATCCCGGCGAACAGCACGCCGATGGCGGTGTCGCCGCGGAGCTGCCCTCGCCTCGTCACCCAACCGATGGCCAGCGCCGTCGCGACAGCGGCGACCGCCGCACCGAGATAGAACGGGCCCTTGAGCAGGTAGGCGGCGACAACGCCCGGGAACGCGGAGTGGCTGAGGGCGTCACCCATGAAGGCGAGGCCGCGCAAGACCATGTAGCTGCCAACGACCGCGCAGACCAAACCCACCAGGGCCGACGCCGCGAGGGCTCGAACGAAGAACGGGAAGCCGAGCGGATCGAAAATCGCGTCGAGGCCGGACATCATCCCTGCCCTTGATCGTGGAAGTGTCGCTCGGAACCGCTGGCCGAGTCGTGATGGTGGGCGTCGTCAAGCAAGACGGCCCGTTCTCCGATGACCAGCAGGTGGCCGCCATACGTTCGTGCAAGCACGTCGGCGTCGCGCACGAGGTCGGCGGTGCCGCTGGCGACGATCTGCCTGTTGACCGCAACGACCTGCCTGAAATGGCGGGAGACAGCTGGGAGATCGTGCGTCGTCGCGACAACGGTCCGACCAGCTTCGGCCTCGATCGTCAAGAGGGTCATCAGGTCCTCCTGGGTCGGCACGTCGACCCCGGTCACGGGCTCGTCCAGGAGGTAGAGCTCGGGTTCCGCGGCGATCGCCCGGGCCAGGAACGCGCGCCGCCGCTGACCGCCCGAGAGCCGGCCGATTTGGGTACGCGACGCATCGATCATCCCGACCCGCTCCAGAGCTGTGGTCACAGCATCGCGATCGGCCTTCGACGGCTGGTGGAACGGCCCGAGCCTGGCGAACCGGCCCATCATGGCGACGTTCCAGACGGTGATCGGGAACGACCAGTCCACCAGCTCGGCCTGCGGCACGTAGGCGATTCGCCGAGCGGCGTCGCCGGCCCGCACGCCGAGCGTGTCCACCGTGCCGGTCCAGGGTCGAAGGACGCCAGCGATCAGCTTCAACAACGTGGTCTTGCCACCGCCGTTGGGGCCGAACACGGCCAACAGCGATCCCCTGGCGATCTCCAGGCTCACGTCCTCGAGCGCGGTCCGCCCGCCGTAGCCCGCCGTCACGCCACGGAGTTCGATCGCCGGCGCGGCGGCGGATCCGCCGCTGCCGTCGAGCTCGCCGACCTCTTGGGAGACGGGCGGCTCGATCACTTGAGCGCTCGGACGAGCTGGTCCGTGTCCCAGCTGATGACCGCTTCGTAGCTCGAGATCGGGTCGTCGCCAAGCGAATCGTCGTAGAGGTTCGTGACGACCGTGGTTCCGGTCTCGCTCCCGAGCTGATCCACGAGCCGTGTCGGGAATTGGGCTTCGCTGAAGATGGCCTTCACCCCTGCTGCGCGGATGGCCGTGATGAGTTGCGCCGTGTACCCGGCGCTGGGGTCCTGGCCCGGAGCCTGGACGGCTACTCCGACGATCGTGATGCCGTAGGCGCGCGCGTAGTAGGGGAACGCATCGTGGAAGGTGACGAGCTTGCGGTTCGCTTCGGGGATGGTAGCGATTCGCGATCGCACGCTGGCGTCGAGCGAGTCCAGACGCGCTTTGTACGCCGTCGCTTGCATGCCATATTGCGCGGCGTGCGCAGGGTCGAGCGAGATAAGGGACTGAGCGATCCGGTCCACGTAGCCCTTCCCGTACTCGACATTCATCCACAGGTGCGGGTTCTCCGTGCCGGGGTCCTCGCCGCGCAGAAGCTCGACACCCGGCAGGTCGACGCCGAGCTTGATCAACGGCGTGCCGCTCGCCGACGCGTTCGTGATCGTCTTTTCGAGCCAGTCGTCGAGACCGAGCCCGTTCATGACCAGCAGCTTCGCCCTGGACACCGTCTGGATGTCGGCCGGTTTTGGCTCGAAGGTGTGGACGTCGCCGCCTTTCGGGACGAGGCTCGTGACATCGACAAGGTCACCGCCGACGTTTCGGACGATGTCCGCGAAGACCGTGGTCGTCGTGACAACCGTGAGCGAATCGGGCGATCTGCCATTGCCGTTGGCAGTTGATCCACCGCACGCTGCTACGCCGAGAACGGTCAGGCCCAGGACGACCGACGCCGCCCGCCCAGCGGACGTACCCCGGCTTCGGCGCCTCGACGCGATATCGCGACCGAATCTCACTGGTCGCTCGTCAGATGCAGTAACGTCATCGATCCCCGCTCCCGTCTGGAGGTCAGCCGGTTGTGCCGGCCGAGCCAGCCTGGCAGGCCGGGCACAACCCGAAGAGCTCGAGCCGATGGTCGTTGATTCGGTAGCCGGTCTGGCGCCCGATTCGTCGGACGATCCGCTGGAGATCCGCGTCGCTGATCTCGCTCGTCCGCCCGCACGACGAGCAGACGACGTGGTGGTGATGCACGGGTTCGCATCCGACGTAGGCGTGCTCGCCGCTCGGCAGATCGAGACGCTCGACGGCACCCAGCTCTTCGAGGACCTCGAGCGTCCGGAAGATCGTTGCCCGGCCGATGCCCATTCGACCGCTTCGCGCCGCCGCGAACAGATCGGCGGCCGTGAAATGACCGTCCTGAGCAGCGATCAAGGCAGCCAGGGCCTGGCGCGGTCCAGTCAGGCGATACCCGGCGCGATCGAGTGCGGTGACGATCGGTGACGGCGTTGCCACGGCGAAAGGCTATCACGATTGAGACACAGTCTCAATAATGTCTCGGCGCGTATCCCTCCTGCCGGCTCACCGAGCGGTGATCGTTGACGGCGCATAGCCGGTGAGCTCGACATATGCCTCACCGCCGAGCCCCACCCCGTCTCGCACCGCGACGACGCGTTGGGAGCCCTCCCAATAGGCGACGCCGGTCGTGGCCCGCGTGTCGAGCTCCTGGCCCGCAACGGTTGGGGTCAGATCGACCCTGAGTCGCAGCGGCGGGATCGCGAGCGACCACCCGGCTGGATAGTCGGCACCCGTCGTCGGGCTGGTCCAATGCCTGGTCACCTGGACGGTGAACGCCGCGCGATCCAGATGGCTGACGGTCCCGTCGGCGGCCACGACCGTGCCGTAGATCAACGGATAGCTGCCGTCGGCGTCGCGCACGAGCGAGAGGGTCAGGTCGGTGCCATCGGCGAGGTTGACCGCGAACCAGTCCCAGCCACCACCACCGACCGAGATGAAATCACCCCACTGGTGATCGAACCACGCTGATCCGATCACGGTCAGGGTTTGCCCGTCCAGGGTCAGGCTGCCGGACGCCGTCATCGCGGTTCGGGAGTAGTAGTAGGAGCCGCCGGCCGGCCCGAAGTCGATCCAGCCGCCGTCACCATGGAAGGCCGCCGGCTTGGTCGCCTCCAACCTCAGATTCAGCCCGAGGCCGCCGCGTGATCCGGCCTTCGCAGCCTCCTCCGCGGAGAGCGTGGCCGTCAGGCGATCGGTGCCGCCACCGCCCGCCATTGTCCAGGACGAGGGCGCCCCACCGGCCGTCGAGGGATCCGCCGGGATCGACAGGTCGAAACCCGTCGGCGTCCCGTCGGCGTCCCTGGGCGAACGGTCGACCTGCGGCGCGGTCTCCAGGCGCTGGCTGTAGAGGAACCGCTCGCCGGTTTCGTCGGTGATGGCCAGATGTGAGACCCACGACGTCGGGAACGCGCCGCGTTCGGCGCGGAAGATCACGTCCTCGAACCCGAAGCGGTCCCCGTTCGTGCTCCGGAGGTGGCCCGTGTAGTACCACCACTCGGTCAGGCGATCGTGCGGGCCGTCGTCTCGCGGAAGCTCGATCGGCACTGGATCGGCGGGAAGGCCTGGGCGGATCGACGCGGCTTCGATCGATGGACGAGGTGCCGTCGGGTTGGCCAGGATCGGGCCGCCGGTCCCAGTGCAGGCGGCCGCGAGCAGCGCGACGCTGACCAGCGCTGCCGGGCGCGATCCGGGACGCACCTTCGGCCTCGTCATCGGGCCGCCGCCTCGACCTCGGCGTCCGGGGCCGGCGGCCTGGTCGCCACGAACCGCTCGAGCGCAGCCGGCATCCACCAGTTCCAACGGCCAAGGAGGCGCATCGTGGCGGGCACCAGGAGCGCCCGAACCACCGTCGCGTCCAGGGCGATGGCGATTGCCATGCCGACTCCGAGTGCCTTGATCAGGACAATGTCGGCGAAGGCGAACGAGCCGGCGACCACGACCACCACGAGCGCTGCCGATGTGACGATCCGGCCGCTCCGTTCGAGGCCACGCGCAACCGCCTCGGGGTTGTCGCCGGTGCGATCCCAGACCTCCTTGGTGCGCGACAGGATGAACACCTCGTAGTCCATCGACAGCCCGAACAGCACACAGAACAGGATCACCGGCTGGGTTGTCTCGACGAAGCCGAGCGGCTGGAAGCCGAGCACCGCCGACAGGTTGCCATCCTGGAAGATCCAGACCAGCGCTCCAAAGCTGGCGACGATCGACAGGGTGTTCATGATCAGGGCCTTCGCCGGGAGGATCACCGACCTGAGCAGGACGAACAGGACCAGATAGGTGGAGATGGCGATGAAGAGCGCAGTCCGCGGGAAGTCCTCCCGGACCCGTGCCACGACATCGGCGACGTCGGCGGCGCCACCACCCACGAGGACGGTCATCCCGGCGGGCGGCGCAAGCGGGCCCTGCGGGTCGCGCATCGCGGCGACGAGATCCCTGCCCTCGTCACGGTTCGGCCCGTACGGCGTGAAGAGCGTGAACTCGGTCAGGTCGCCACGTGTGGTTGCGGCCAAGGTCGTCTCGATGTAGCGGTCGCGTGGCCCGTTCGGATCTCCGTACAGGAGCGTGTACTGCCCCAGGGTCAGACGGGGATCGACGTCGACGAGGCTATCGACTCGCGCGACCCGGACGTCCGCCTGCAGCCGTCGCGAGTAATCGAACAGCTCCGAGAGATTGGCGGGCGAGGTCGCCGGCCCGGACGTTCGGATCGCCAGCACGATTGGCGCGAACTCGCCCTCACCGAACTCGCGCTGGAGCCGATCGAAGGCGGCCCGTGACGGCACCGAGGGGGGCAGGATTGACGAGTCCGGGGCGTTGAACCGGACGTGCAGGAACGGCAGGCCGAGCAGAAGGATGCAGCCGAGCGTCGGGACGAGGACGGCCACCGGGTGACGCATGACCCGTCGGGCGAGCCGCGCCCACGGTCCGTCCCCATCCGATCGTGGGGAGACTCGGCGGATCGCCAGTCGATCGATCCGCACGCCGAGGATGGCCAGGATGGCCGGCAGCAGCGTCAGCGCCGACGCGACGGCGAGACCGACCACGATCGCCCCGGCAATGCCCACCGATCGCAGGATCATGAACTCGAACAGGACGAGCCCGAGCAGGCCCAGCAGGACGGTCAGGCCGCTGAAGAACACCGCTCGGCCGGCGCTGGCGACGGTCGCACGGACTGCTTCCCCGACGCGATCCGGTCGATCCGGCCGCAGCGCGAGCTCCTCGCGGAACCGGCTGGTCATCAGCAGCGAGTAGTCCACGCCGAGCCCGAGCCCCAGCAGGGTAGCCAGGTTGAGCACGAAGATGCTCATCGGTGTCAGCGATGCGACGACGAAGATCGCGGCGAGCGCCACGACCACCGCGGCGCCGCCGACCACCAGCGGCACTCCCGCCGCCACGACCGAGCCGAACACCAGCAGCAGGGTCAGGGCCGCCAGCGGCAGCGAGATGATCTCGCTCCGCCGCAGATCCGATTCGGAGACGGTTTGGACGTCGCCATAGAACGCGGGGCCACCTGCCAGCTCCACGTCGAGGCCAGGCTCGGGCCGCAGTCGCTCGCGCAGGATCGGCAGGGCGTCCGGGGAATCGTCGGCCGGCAGGTCCAGGAAGACGACGTCGTAGGCGGTGTGGCCATCGGCCGAGACCTGGCGAGGCGCCAGGAGGTGCGAGATCACGCGCGCGACGTGTGGTGCCGTCGCGATATCACGGGTCGCGGCGGACGCCGCCGCCTCGAAGCCGGGTGTCCCCGCCGTCAGGGTTTCGCTGCTCAGAACGACCACCAGCGCCGACGGCGGGGCGCCGAGCTCGCGCTCGAGGACTGCCTTGGCGCGAGCCGATTCGAGGTCATCGAGGATGAAGCCGCCGGCACTCAGCTGGCCGCCGACCCGTGGCGCGAGGGGAAGGGCAATGACGAGCACGAGTGACCAGGCGGCAACGACCCACCAGGCCCGCCGCACGACGAAGCGGCCGAGTCGATCGAAGGAGGTCACGTCGGGATTCGCCTCGGTTCAGGAGTGGCGCGGAAGGTCGGACGCATCGTAGCGGCGGCGCCTTCGGCGGGCGTTTCCAGCTCGAGGTCTTCTGCTAGCATCCGCCCGTGCAGCTCTTCCTGATCGCCTTTCAGCAGCCGATTCCGTTCGGCGTCTCGGCGGTCCTGGTGATCACCATGATCTTCATCATCCAGCGCTCGGCGATGACCGCTGAAGGCGGATCGAGCTGGGTCCGCCGGATCACCGGGCCGAATGCGAAATTCCTGTTCACCTTTCTGTTCATCGCCTGGGCGGTCGTGTTCGGCGTCGGCCTGCAGCTGGTTCCGCACGAAGGCGCGAACTCGCCGTATGGCGGGATCGGCCTCATCGCGCTATTCACCGGCTTCTTCATCATGATGGGCTTTCTCTGGGCGGTGATCGGGGAGTAGCCCGGTGGCCCGATTTGGGTCCGAACCATGGCCCGCCTGCCCGGATCCCGATGGGACCACCAGCCACTGGACCACGCCCAAACGGGGACGCTATGATGCCCAGCGCATGCAGACTGCATAGGTTTTATGCGTCGCAGGCATCAGGCTACGGAGGCCGGCCCGAGTGGATGCCCAGGAGATCAAGTCCGCCGCGGCGCACCAGGATGCGGCTCGGGCACTGACCGAGGCACCGTTCGTCAACCTGGCCGACCCGGCGCGAACTCTGGGTCCCGACGGCAAACCCGCCGTCAGCCGCCGCGCGCCGCGCTGGGAGGACATCCCCGACGCGCAGTGGAATGACTGGCGCTGGCAGCTCAGCCACCGGGTCAACGACCTCGAGGAGATCGAGGGGATCCTTGAGCTCACGGACGAAGAGCGCGCGGGTCTCTCGGCGCCCGACAAGTTCCGAGTCGACATCACGCCCTACTTCATCAGCCTGATCGACCCGGCGGACCCCAACGACCCGATCCGACGCCAGGTCATCCCGCTTGGCCGGGAGCAGCAGGCCTTCACCGCGATGATGGAGGACTCGCTCGCCGAGGACCGTCACTCGCCGGTCCCTGGGCTTGTCCATCGCTACCCGGACCGCGTCCTGATGCTGGTCACCACCCAGTGCGCGAGCTACTGCCGCTACTGCACGCGGAGCCGGATCGTCGGCGACCCCACCCAGAACTTCAACCGTCGCGACCACGAGGCGCAGCTCGACTACCTGCGACGAACGCCGCAGGTGCGCGACGTCCTGATCTCGGGCGGGGATGGCCTGACGCTCGCACCAAAGCTGTTCGAATCGATCCTGCGGGGCCTGCGCGAGATCCCCCACATCGAGATCATCCGGATCGGGTCGCGGGTACCGGTCTTCCTGCCGCAACGGATCGACGACGAGTTGTGCGAGATGCTCGAGAAGTACCACCCGCTCTGGATCAATCTCCATTTCAACCATCCGAACGAGATCACACCCGAGGTCAGCCGAGCCGTCGACAAGCTGGCCAGGGCGGGACTGCCGATCGGAAACCAGAGCGTCCTCCTGGCCGGCGTCAACGACTGCGTCCATATCCAGCGAGCGTTGGTCCATAAGCTGGTCGCCAACCGGATCCGCCCCTACTACCTCTACCAGTGCGACCTGGTCGAAGGCTCGGGCCACTTCCGAACGCCGGTCGGCAAGGGTCTCGAGATCATGGAGGGCCTCCGCGGCCAC
>Ga0070707_100004753_pt1 | contig 12719 bp, 14 predicted proteins | sample KBSK5502metaG_FD_65468 | JGI IMG/M metagenome (GOLD analysis project Ga0070707, IMG submission 65468) | Corn, switchgrass and miscanthus rhizosphere microbial communities from Kellogg Biological Station, Michigan, USA - KBS K5-50-2 metaG | ecosystem: Host-associated > Plants > Roots >... | reverse complement strand
ATGCTTCGAGTCATGAGCTACTCTGTGGTTAAATCAAGTTATGTTCGCCCGCAAGATTCGCGTGGAATACGAAGCGAACGACCGGCGGCTGCCCTGCCCGCTGAAGTGGCTGGACAGCTTCTCCATGCGTAACTTCACCAACGCCACAGTATTTGACGATACTCTGCCCGTCGCGGATGGCGTGATGGAGATCGGAGCAAGAGTACCGATCAATCAACTCAAAGTGGCGATGGAGGATTGGTTCCGGCGGAAGAGCTATCTGCCGAAGGGGGCCCAGCTAGTGCTGGTCGAAAAATGATTGCTAGACTCCTGATAGCTGACAGATACCGGCTTACTTGTCGTAGTGCAGCAGCGAGAAAACGTCGTACTGCTTGAGTTTTTCGCGGCCTTTGAGAAAGTCGAGTTCGACCACAAATCCCAATCCGGCGATTTCCGCGCCCAGTGAGGTGGCGAGTTTGGCCGTGGCTTCGGCGGTGCCGCCCGTAGCCAGCAGGTCGTCCACGATGATCACGCGCTGGCCTTTCTGAATGGCGTCCTTGTGGATCTCCAGCGTGTTCGTGCCGTATTCCAGGGCATAGTCGTATCGGGCGGTGGCAGCGGGCAGTTTTCCCGGTTTACGAACTGGCACGAATCCGGCATTGAGGCGATAGGCCAGCGCGGGGCCGAAGATGAAGCCCCGGGCTTCAATGCCCAGCACGAGATCGATCTTTTTCTGCAGGTAATGCTCCGACAGCGCGTCAATCAGGGCGGCAAAGCCCAGCTTGTCTTTGAGCAGGGTGGTGATGTCGTAGAACAGGATGCCCTTCTTGGGAAAATCGGGGACTTCCCTGATGAGCTTTTTCAGCGGCTCGCAATTCACACTGGTCTTGCTGGAGACCTTCTTGCTGGGCATTTACCAGGCTCCTTCGATACGAAATGTATTGAGGCCGGGGACCGGCCTGGCTTCGAACTCTTCGACGTCATCCACGCGAGCGGCGCGGGGCCCCTCCCGCAAACTCGAGCGCAGGCCGGCCAGTTGATCACGCGCGCCGATGGCCAGGACTTCCACGCTGCCGTCGGCATTGTTGCGCACCCATCCGGCGATGCCGAGCCGATGCGCCTCGGCCTCCACGAACCAGCGGAAGCCTACACCTTGAACGCGTCCGCGGACCACGTAGCGGCGGGCTTGGGCCGCCTTTTCAGTCGAAGTCATGATCCCAATCAGAAGTGCAGAAACTAGAAGTCAGAATGCAGAAGTAAAATCGCGGGATCGCAAGCATTTCCATTCTGCATTCACCGCTACGCCCGCGACAGATACACGCCCTCGGCAGTGTCCACGCGAATCTTCTCGCCTTCGTTGATGAACGGCGGCACCTGCACCACGAGTCCAGTTTCGGTTTTGGCGGGCTTGGTGACACTGGAAGCCGTCGCGCTCTTCAGCCCCGGCTCGGTCTCCACCACGGTCAGCTCCACGGTCTGCGGCAACTCGATTCCCACCGCCTTGCCGTCGAAGAATTCCACTTTAATCTGCAGATTGGGGATGAGGTAATCGACCGCGTCGCCCAGGACCTCTTTGGTCAAGTGGGTCTGCTCGAAGTTCTGCGTGTCCATGAAGTAATAGCTGTCGCCGTCGTTGTAAAGGTACTCCATCTCGACTTCGTCGACGTTAATCTTCTCGACAGCGTCGGCCGAGCGAAAACGGTGCTCGAACATCGCTCCGGTTCGCAAATTCCGCAGTTTGGCCTGGATAAAGGCGCGCAGATTTCCGGGAGTGCGGTGCTCGACGCTGAATACGGAATGCAGATCGTTGTTGTGCTTAATGATCATGCCGGGGCGAAGCTGGGTGGCAGGAATAGCCATTGCTGGGCAAGTCTCCTTGTTGTTAATGCGGCTAATGGGTCGGCGGGCAAGCCACATTTTCCGCCGGACACGGGGATCAACCCTTTATTTTACACGGACTTGAGCCGGTTTGGGAAATGATCGTTCCACCTTGGTTGTCAAAACTGAAGGCGGCCGCGCGCGGGATCGCAGGGCAAGCAACTACAATGGTGAGGATGGAATCCAAAAGCAACCCTGCGAGGGTACGAGGTGGTTCTTATGCGCTATGGAAAATATGAGTCTTCGGAGCGCGGCAATGTGGGCACCGCGATTACCTTTTTGCTGATGGGCCTGGGCGCCGGCGCGTTAGCCGCCCTTCTATTTGCCCCGAAATCCGGCAAGCAGATGCGCCGCGACCTGCGGCGCAGGTATGAAGACGCGAGGGACACCTTCGACGAGTGGAAGGACGAGGCGAAAGAGGTCGCCGAAGAAGCTATCGAGCGTGGCACCGAAATCGCGGAAGAGGTCCGGGACAGAGTGACCCCGCTGACCAAGGCCGCGCGGCGAGGGTAGACGCTGGACCTCTGGCGCCAGACCTCGGAGAAATTCGGCTTTTGGGGCTGAGAGGTGAAAACTGCCAACTTAGGCTCAATACAGCCGGAAAGTCACTTCCACATTGATCTGGACTGAAACGGGCTGGCCGTCTTTGCGGGCAGGCTCGAAGCGCCAGGTGCGCACGGCTTCCAGTGCCTTTTCATCGAGCCCCATACCGAGCGAACGAGCGAGGTGTATGTCGCGCGGGCGGCCATCTGGTCCCACCACCAGCCATAGCACGACTGTGCCCTGATACTTGGCTTTGCGAGCTTCGTCTGAGTATTCCGGATCGGGTGAGTAAATGGGCCGAGGTGCGCTGACGCCTCCGCCCACGCGGTAGAGACCACCTCCGATGCCACCCCCGGCGCCCGGGCCCACGCCTGGGCCACGTCCAGAGCCCACGCCACCGCCGCTGCCACTACCGATCGCGCCTCCAGAACCGGTGCCACTGGAAGGCGGCCCCAGAATGCCGGAAAGCGGATCACCGGCTGCGCCCAGTTGCGGCAATTGAATCTGCGGCGGCCCTACCACGGTGGGATCGGCGATCAGTTTCGGATTCTCATTGCGCACCACAACCACCGGCGGCGTGATCTGCTCACGCGCGAATTTTGGGGGTGCTCCTTTCGACGCTGCCAGCTTGTCGCTATCGCCGCCGCCACCGCCGCCACCCGCCTGGGTAGCAGAAGGAGACAGGATGTAAGGACTTACATCCGTGACCAGCCCAACCACCTGCTGCTTGATCTCCTGGCCGTGCTCTACGAACCAATGGCCGGACCAGATGAACAGCACCGTAATCAGGACGTTCGCGGCGTAAGAAGCGACAAAAGCGCCGGGGCGGGTTCTGTAGACTCCGTAGCCTTCTCCAAACAGGGAGGGCAGGACAGTGACCTGCGGAACCGCAGGCGACTGCGCCGGAACCGGCGGGCTCTGCGCAACCGGCATGGATACCTGCCGGGATAAGTATATTCCTGCGGCGAGGGAACCCAAAAAGCTAAACCGCAGAGATCGCGCCGAGCGCAATTTGCAGCTTCCAATTGCCAATTTTCAATCTCAAGTTCCTGGTACGAAACGAATCGGCAATTGGCAATTGATAATTGGAAATCTCCCGGTGTCTGCGTGGTGGATTTTTCTAGCGGAACATGGCTGCGAAGAAGCCTTTGATCTTTCGGAAAAAGCCGTGGTGTGTCGGCTGGGCTTGAGACGCGGGTGGAGGCAACACGGTGGTCACCAGCGGCGCCGGTCGCGACGAGTACGCCATCGGCAGACGTTCTGCTTCGAGAATGGGGATTGCGGGCTGCGGTTGCGGGTCAGTGGCACGGAAGACAAAAGGCGCGTCCACCTGCACGTGAACCTCGTTCGGCTGGGAGGCGGGCAGGTCGTCCGTCTCGCGTGGCGCCAGGGACACCTTGACCTGCGCAGGCAACGGGCTGTCGTAGTGCAACTCAGAAACGGCCGGAGGCAGCGGCGCGGGCTTCACTTCGTCTCCCGGCTGCGCCAGTTGCGCGGATGCAGGTAGGTCGGCATCGGAGGTCACCGGCGCGGATGTGCGCATCACGGGAATGGCTGGCGCTGGACAACCACAATCCTCGGGCACAGCAGTATCCAGCAGGTTGAGGCGCCCCGAGCGAAAGACCACTTGCTCGCTGGGCTTCACCTGGTAGGTGCCATCGCCCATCAGTTCAGAAACGATCACCGAAGCGGTATTGCCTGGCTGTGCGCGGACGCAGGTGTTGCCGCGCGAGTCGGCACTAATAGCGAAATGGAACTCGCCCGGACCGGCCAGCAAGATGCGAAAGTCCGGGGTGAGCACCGAATCGGCGGAGGCGTCCAGAGCGTAATGCGCTTCGAGAGCTCCGGTGCTCATACCCAACATCAGCTCGCGCCCGTTTTGTGAGGAGGTCACGGAGACCGTGGTTCCCGGACATACGCGCACTTCGCCCCCGCGCGCGAGATGCAGGATTGCGGCATCGGCACCTGCCGTCACCGAAGAACCGGCCGCAACGCGATTACCGGCGAGCACCACGGCCCCGGAGCTCCCCGGGCTGACGGGAACCACGGCAGGTTCCAGGCCCCGAGTGGAAGCTGGCACCGCAGGCGGCTGAGAGGCGTTGCTGGTCTCAATGATCGGGCGCAAATGAACTATCAGGCGGTTGCCCTCGGTGGCCCACGTGTAGGCACAGGGCTGGAGCATATCCACCACAACTCGCGTAATCGGCGGAGTGTTCTGAAATTGATCAACCCGAACTGCGCTGATCTGCTCGCTGCGAACGGCAAAACGCTTGCGGCGCAAGGAAACATTGGCGTTGGGCAGATCAATCACCAGGCGCGGTGGGCCGTCGATTTTCTGTATGGCCGGAACGAGAGGACGATTGGAGACGATTTCTACCGCCGGCCCATCCTGCTCGGCCTCAACTTTCACGCCACGGATGATCGCGACCGGTCCCTGGACCTGGCTGCCGGCAGGAGCGCGCGGTTGCCGGCCAGACTGTGCCGCGCCGGAAGCCGGAACAAGAATTCCCAGCAGTAGCCAGAGCGCGACAAGTTGGCCACCGGTGCGCAACAGAAATTTCATCCCGAGAAACCTGCTAACCGAACAATACCACTGGGGTGTTACCGAGAGAAGTGGCGGAACTGGAACGAAAGGCTAGGCCAAAGTCCGGGGCCAGGCGGGATATGACCTAGGAACTCCAGTTGGTCCAAGCAATAGGAACTCCAGTTGGTCCAAGCAACAAGATGGGCTTCGTCTGGAGCGATCTAAGAAAGGCCTCTCTATTGCGAGAGGCCTTTGTGAGAGCTGATGGCTGACGGCCGAAGGCATCGACTGTGTTACTCCCACCATCTGCACGCCAGCGTTGTGAGCCTGTCACCAAGGAACCGTCACCGTGTCCGCAGGGATCGCGCCGGGTGTTTCCGTGAACGGAACAAAGAAGTAGTCGAAAGTCAGCGTCTTCTTCTTGCCGTCCACTGTGACCCGAAGGAAACCCGGCTCCTGGTCGTTGTGCGACATCAGCTTCAGGTCCGGGTGCGTGGTTTGGAAACCAGGTGGCAGCGGCCTCCCCTTTTTATCTTTTTCGATCTTGTGCAGAAGCCTGAAAGTGTTGGCGTAGCCCCCTGCTCCAGCAACGATATAGGGCACCTTCTTGCCGTCCAAGGCGCGTTGGAACCGTTGATAGGAGTGTACATGGCCGGACAGCACCGCGGTCGGGATGCGCCCGGTGGATTGAATGACTCGGTCGAACGCGATTTCAATGTCCGGATAGCCTCCGTGCGTGGTATCGAGCGAGTATGGGGGATGGTGGACGGTAATAATCAGCGCTTTATCTTTAGGCGCGCTGGCTACCTGATTTTCAAACCACTGTTGCTGCTCGCTTGTGCCTCTGGCGTCAAGCGTGCCGTCAACGTTTGAGTAAAGCCCGACAACGGTTGCAAAAGGCGCTTCGAGCGTCCAGTAAACGTAAGGTTGCGTCATCGTCGAGCGGTAGGGACTATCGTGGTGGCTCGCGCTGTCGCAAAAGTTGCGCATGAAGCCGAAGAGCGAGGGCTCAGTGTCCACGGGATCGCCGGGCCGGGTTGAGGTATCGCCGTCGTGGTTGCCCGCGATGGCAAAAATCGCTGCGTGATAGCCCTGGTAAGGCTCGTAGAACTGGCTGTTGTAAAGGTTGCTCTGCCCATTGAAATAGACAACGTCTCCGAGGTTGTAATAGAAGGCGGGGGCAGGATTCTTCGTCGACGTGGCGTCGGAAATCTGCTGGTCCATCACCTCGGAGATGGCTTTCTCAACGTCGTCTCCGTGGATTCCGCCCGTGTCCCCTACTGAGTGAAAGAGGAGTGTCCCGGAATCTTCAGCAGCCTTGGCCTCGTCGGGCAGAACGACATCCAACGCCAGGCTCAGGTTATTGAGATTTGTGGGCGGCGGCGCGATGAACCGCGGATACGGTTTGGGCGGCGATGATGGGTCGCCAGGCGGGCGCCGGCTCTTCCCAACAGGCTTGTGGGGACGTGCAGAGAATGGCGCTGAATGCGGCGGTATGGGTGTGGTTCTCAACAAGTGGTCGTATCGGTGTGCCGGCATGGGCTTTTCTCCTTCTTGGGCACTGCCTTAATGGCGGTGCTCGAATTGAAGTGCTCGAGGCTGCCGCAATAACGCAGCGCCCCCGGGGCACTCTGCGGTCGGTGATCGCTCTCTGCGAAAAGCGATCAACAGACGAGAAACAAGTTTTCGATTGTTTGGAAAAGCAAAAGGGGAAGACTTGCGTGAGGCAGAACGCTACGTCTCACCGCAAGTTAGCAAAGAAATTAAGGTAAGTTTGTTCGTGTGTCAACGACAATCTTCACCAGGCTCAGGCCTCGGAGAGGAACTCGTATTCATCGATGACCGCAGCCACGGCCACTTTACCGTCGGGACCACCGTCGTCCACGCGCACGACTTTGCCCTTGCAGCGGACTCGGATGCTTTCGGTCAGGGTAATTTCCGGCGGGAGGGTGAGGGTAAATTCAATGGCCGATCCGGCGGCGATCGCCGAATCCACGTAAAAGCAAATGCCACGGGCACTTACGTCGCGGGTCTGCGCCGCCTTTTCCTGCGCCCCGTTTTCGTTGTAGGTAACGGAAACGGGCAGCCGTAGCGCAAACCGGCGGGTGGCGCGCTTGTCGTGCTCGGATTCGGCCATGGGTCCTCCCGAATAAAGCTTGTAAGCATGGCGTTTTGCGGCCAGCGTGTCAAGACTGTCTTTTGTCTGACTGGGGCGGCCCGAGACCCGGCGCTCCACTTCCGGCTCAACTCTGCGCCCTCAGCGGCCTTTCTCCGCGAACTCTGCGATTAGAGTTTTGAGGTAAGCTGACAAGAGAAGCCCGTTTATGGTGTTCGTCCTCGACAACTACGATTCGTTTACTTACAACTTGGTCCAGTACCTGGGCGAATTGGGGGCGGACGTGGTAGTGCGCCGCAATGACCAGGTAACCGTGGCGGAGGTGGAGGCCATGCGTCCGGAACGGATCGTGCTTTCGCCCGGGCCCTGCACGCCGCAGGAGGCGGGAATAAGCATTGAGTTGATCCGCCATTTCGCGGGCAAAGCTCCGGTTCTGGGAGTCTGCCTCGGACATCAGGCGATCGGCGCAGCGTTCGGTGGCCAAGTGGTGCGCGCCCCGCATCTGATGCACGGCAAGACCAGCGAAGTAGAACACGATGGCCGTACCATTTTCAGCGGCCTTCCTTCGCCCATGACTGCCACGCGCTACCACTCACTGATTGTTCAAGAAACAGATCTGCCCGCGGAGCTCGAAGTAAGCGCTCATACCATTGAGCGCGATGGCTCACGCGTGATCATGGGGCTGAGACATCGCCGTCACCCGGTAGAAGGCGTGCAGTTCCATCCCGAGAGCGTGCTCACGGGAGAAGGGAAGAAGTTAGTGAGGAATTTCCTGCAGTTGTAGTTCCAGTGTTTCGTGACAGAGGCATGCGAATCAGCCCCTTAAAACAAGCGCCCAGAAAGGACACGGAGCATCACGCAGGAAAATCCATTCTCAGTCTGTTTCCTTCGTGTTCCCATATGTGCTTAGTGGTTAGAGAATTTATTGGCGACAGCTAAGCACCTACCACTATCCACTCCCTCTCGCCAACTCCACTGCTCGCAGCAACGCTTGCGCCTTGTTCATGCATTCCTCAAACTCGCGCGCCGGATCAGAATCCGCCACGATTCCTGCCCCAGCCTGCAAATAGGCGCGCTTGCCTTGCATTAGCATCGTGCGAATGGCGATGCAGGAATCCAGATTGCCCGCGAAGTCGGCGTAGAGCACGGAACCGCCATACACGCCGCGGCGGGTCGGTTCCAGTTCCTCGATGATTTGCATGGCTCGAACTTTGGGCGCGCCGCTCAGGGTTCCCGCCGGAAAGCAGGCCGCGAAGGCATCGAGCGCGTCCAGCTCGTGGCGCAATTTTCCTTCGAGCGCCGAGACCAGATGCATGACATGCGAGTAACGCTCCACGTACATCAGCTCCCGGACTTTCACCGAACCGTATTCGCTGACGCGGCCCAGGTCGTTGCGGCCGAGATCGACCAACATCACATGCTCGGCGCGCTCCTTCTCGTCGTGAAGCATCTGCTGCTCCAGGCGTAAATCTTCGGTTTCGTCACGTCCGCGCCGATGCGTGCCGGCAATCGGCCTGTACTCCAGCCTCCGTCCAGTCACGCGCACCAGCATCTCTGGTGACGAACCCAGCACGTGCATATCTCCCATGCGCAGGAAATACATGTAAGGCGAGGGGTTCACGGTGCGCAAGGCGCGGTAGACAGCAAAGGGCGTGACTTGGGGAGCGAAATCCAGGCGCTGCGAGAGCACTACCTGAAAGATATCGCCGGCAGCAATGTATTCCTTGGCTCGCTGGACGGCCTGCATAAAACCCTGACGGCTGGTTCCGGCGTGGACTTTGAGTTTGGGCTTGGACTGGCGGGAATGGCTCTGCCAATGCGTTGGCCGCAGGCCAGAGGCCAGCTTCTTTTCCAGAATCGCGATGTCGGCCAGCGCACGGTCGTAGGCCCGTCGTGGACTTTCGCGCGAAACTTCGGCAGTGGCAATGATGTGAATCTGATGACGCAGGTGGTCGAAAACCAGCAGGCGGTCAAAGAACATCAGAGCGCAATCCGGCAGAGCAAGATCGTCTTTGGCGTGCACGCCGATGTTCTCCAGTTGCCGCACGATGTCGTAAGCAAAGTAACCGACTGCCCCGGCGGTGAACGGCGGCAATCCGGGCACGACGGCGGGACGGTGTTCGCGCAACTGTTCTTTGACGATCTGCAAGACGTTCCCTTTACGCTGCTCGCGGCGCTTTCCCCGCTGCAGCAAAACGTCCTCGCCCCGAGCCTGCACCTGCATGTAAGGGCGCGCTCCCAGGAAAGTGTAGCGGCCAATCTGCTCGCCCCGTTCCACGGATTCGAGCAGGAAGGCGTGCGGTTGGTTGGCCGCAATGGCGAGAAAAGCAGAGACCGGCGTGAGCAGATCGGCGGTGACCGATTTGACCACGGGCACCAGCGTGGCCTCGCGGGCGAGGCGCGAAAATTCTTTGTAATCAGGAGCGATCATGCCGGGCTTTCAGTATAAGTGGTTTTACCATGGAGGACTCCGTGTCTCTGTGTCCTCAGCGTCCTCCGTGGTAAATATCCTGATGAGGTAACCAGCGAATGAATTGACGGATGGAATCAGGCGTTGGATGATGACGCTTCGGCCCACATCGGTTCAGCGGGGGCGTATGCGTATCAGGTTCTGGGGCGTGCGCGGATCGACGCCAACTCCCCAGGCGGAAAATTTGCGCTATGGAGGCAATACCTCCTGCGTCGAAGTGCGCTTCGGCGACAGCCTCTATATCTTCGACTGCGGCACCGGCTTCCGCTCTCTGGGTCATCAACTCCGTCGCGAGTTCGCTGGCCGCACGGTTTGCGCTCACATTTTCGTCTCCCACTTTCACTGGGACCATATTCAGGGCATCCCGTTCTTCGGCCCGCTCTATGACAAGCCGGAGAACCGTTTCTTCTTCCACTCGTCCCGCCGAACCCGCACCCTGAAGCGGGTCATGGAAGAGCAGATGGCATCGCCCTATTTCCCCGTAAACATGAGCGAGATGAAAGCCCATCGCGCTTTCTACGACATCGAGGCAGGCCGCGTGCCGCTGGACGATGTGACCGTCGAGGCCATGCGCCTGAACCATCCCCAAGGCTGCATGGGGTTTCGCCTCGAAACCAAAGAAGGCGTGGTGGTGTACGCCACCGACAACGAGCCCGGCGATGCCGTGTTTGACAAGAACGTGCGCACACTGGCGGCGGGCGCGGACGTGCTGATCTATGACGCACAGTACCTCCCCGAAGAATACGAAGCCCGCCGGCGCGGCTGGGGGCATAGTCACTGGCGAGAAGCAATCAACGTTGTCCTGGAGAGCGGGGCGAAAGAACTGGTTCTTTTCCACCATGATCCAGACCACGACGACGCCTGCATCGACAAGGTGGTAAAGGAAGCGCGCAACTACTATCCCAGGGTGCGAGCGGCGGCAGAGGGAATGGATCTCACCCTGTAGCGTCGGCTGTGCCCCAGAGGAATCCTCACAAATCGTTGTCGGCTAGAAATCGGCCGTAGTCGTTGGTTTCAAGCCAGTGATAGAGGTGAACCTGGTACAGATATGAGGCCACGAGCTCCTCGCCTAGCTCGTGAGTTTCCGTGCAGAGGAAGGGAACTTGCAGGCCTGCAAGTATCGCGATCAGGGACTGGATGACGCGGTTGGGGCTGACGCTCATCTGAGGATAGGAAGATTTTATTTGGCTAAGTGTACTTGTGATTACGAGCAAACGGTGCGCGTACCGCCTCATGAGGCGAAGCCGGTTTATGAACACGGGACGATTTGCGGTCAGTGAATGGATCAGGTCGGGGAGATCCTTGCGCTCCACCACACACACGTCCTCCAATCCGGCGACGGAGTAATCTCCGAGCTTGAGCGGCTTCTTCTCGATGCCCGCGTACCAGCCTTCGAAGCGTGAAAAATCAAATGGGTTCTGCTCCCGCGTATCCACCAGGAAGACCGGCTTGGGGGTTTTGAGCTGCGTGCCACCTCGCTCCGCCAGGACCGGGATTACTGGATGTGGCGCCGGAGCAGCTGTCATCTGCCATTCCAGCGGGGGAGTGATCAATGTGCGGCGTCTTTTCATGGTCTTCTTTCCCGACAGCGACTCTCTCCGGCGCGTACTGGGAGTACATGCTACAGATTCTCGGTACCATCCTAACTTGGAAACTGGCGGGCAGGGCACTACGCTCCGAAGTGTCCTAATTTAGGACATTACCCACCACCGCCTGAACTTGCCTACCCGTTGCCGGGTGCTTATACTGCTGAGTTTGTCCGCCCACTCCGGTAAATCTAACCGGCGCCGGCCAGCATCTGACCATCTGACTGCACTCATCGGAGACCGCCATGGCCATGAAAACCGTTTCCCTCGAGCAGGAAATCAACCCCTGGGAGGCGCAAGCCGCCCGCTTTGATCTGGCCGCCCAGAAGCTGAACCTGGATGAGGGACTGTGGAAGGTGCTGCGCTATCCCAATCGCGAGATCATCCTGCACATTCCCGTGGCGATGGACAATGGAACCCTGGAGGTCTTCACTGGCTTTCGCGTGCAGCACTCCATCGCCCGCGGCCCGGCCAAGGGCGGTGTCCGCTACTCCCCGGACGTGACCCTGGACGAGATTCGCGCGCTGGCCAGCTGGATGACCTGGAAGTGCGCGGTGGTGAACATTCCTTTCGGCGGCGCCAAGGGCGGCGTCATCTGCGATCCCCACAAGATGTCCATGGGCGAGCTGGAACGCATGACCCGGCGCTACACCGCGGAGCTATTCGAGTTCATCGGCCCGGAAAAAGACGTGCCCGCTCCCGACGTCAACACCAATGAACAGACTATGGCCTGGATGATGGACACCTACTCCATGCACATGCGCCAGACCGTGACTGCCGTGGTCACGGGCAAACCCATCAACATCGGCGGATCGCGCGGCCGTCGCGAAGCCACCGGCCGCGGCATCCTGGTGGTGTGCGACGAAGCCATCCGGAAACTGGGGCTGAATCGCGAGTCCACGCGCGTGATTGTGCAAGGGTTCGGCAACGTGGGCTCGAACGCCGCCAACCTCATGACCGAGGCCGGGTACAAAGTAATTGGCATTGGCGAGGTGGACGGAGGGATTTACAACAAGAACGGGCTTGACCTCACGGCGCTGCTGGAGTACCGCCAGCGCAACGGCACCATCCAGGGCTTCCCCGGTGCCGAGCCGTTTGATGCCGGAGAACTGCTCGTCACCGATTGCGAGATCCTCGTTCCTGCCGCCACCGAAAATCAGCTCACCAGCCGCAACGCCGACCGCGTGAAGTGCCGGATTCTCGCCGAGGGCGCCAACGGCCCCACCACCGCCGCCGCCGACGAGATTCTGGCCGACAAGAGAGTGTTCGTGATCCCCGACATCCTGTGTAATGCCGGCGGTGTCACGACCTCCTACTTCGAGTGGGTGCAGGACCGCCAGGGATATTTCTGGAAGGAATCCGTGGTCAACGAGCAGCTCGAGCACATCATGAAGATGGCCTTCGGGGATGTGGTCCGCTATGCCGAAACCCACGGCGTCAACAACCGGATCGCGGCTTACATGCTGGCGATTGACCGCGTGGCCTACACCATTCGCCAGCGCGGAATTTACGCTTAAGGGGCCGGGCCCGCTGCGGGAACGTCAGTCCTGGGTAAGGACACAAGGACGTTCACGCCCCGCACAGCCTGCCCTGAGCGACCCCGAGGAGCAGGGCGACGAGGGG
>Ga0070707_100004752_pt1 | contig 12720 bp, 11 predicted proteins | sample KBSK5502metaG_FD_65468 | JGI IMG/M metagenome (GOLD analysis project Ga0070707, IMG submission 65468) | Corn, switchgrass and miscanthus rhizosphere microbial communities from Kellogg Biological Station, Michigan, USA - KBS K5-50-2 metaG | ecosystem: Host-associated > Plants > Roots >... | reverse complement strand
GCGCGGCGATCGTCCTGATCTTCTCGTCCAATCGCTGCCCGACGGCGAAGGCCTACGGTGAACGGATGAACGCGCTCCAGGCCGAATATGGACCGCGCGGTGTGCAGCTCGTGGCGATCAACTCGAACGACCCCCACCTCTATCCCGACGAGAGCTTTCCCCGGATGATCGACCGGGCCAGGGAGGACGGGTATCGCTTCCCGTACCTCGCCGACGAGGGCCAGCGCGTCGCTCGGGCCTATGGCGCGACGTGCACGTTCCACGTGTTCGTTCTCGATGGCGAGAGGCGGCTCCGCTACCAGGGACGCTTCGACAGCTCGCGCATCGCGGCCAACGCGACGAGCCACGACCTGCGGAACGCCCTCGATGACATCCTCGCGGGCCGCGACGTACGAGTCGCAACCACGCGCCCGTTCGGCTGCAGCCTCGACCTCGTGTGAGCCGGCCGACCGCCATGCACGGTCTCGCGAGCCAACCTACGGTAGCGCCGGGGTGGCCTCGGGAGAGAAGCCTAGCCGCAGCTGCCCTGCGGCTGCCGATCGTGTCGGGGGCGATCGCGGCGGCCTGGCTGTTCGCCGTCGGCACGCAGGTGACAGGAAGCGCGGCCCTGCTCCACCACCATGCCCTGATCGAGGGCGACACGCCCATGTGGGTCGCAGTCCCCATCTTCCTGCTCGGATGGCAGGCGATGATCGGCGCGATGATGCTGCCGGCCAGCCTACCGAGCATCGACATGTTCAACGCCGGCACCGCGCTCGAGGGCCGAGGTCGGGGCGCCCTTGTGGCGTTCCTCGGGTCCTACGCGCTCGCCTGGTCGGCTTTCGGATTGCTCGCCTTCGTGGGCGATGACATCCTGCACCACGTCGTCGACGCCACGCCCTGGCTGGCCGCTCGCCCGTGGCTCATCGAGGCGAGTGTCATTGCCCTCGCCGGCGCGTACCAGTTCTCGCCGCTCAAGGAGCGCAGCCTGGCGGCGTGCCGCCACCCGGCCGCGCTGGCCCCGAGCCTCGCGTTCCCCAACCGCAGCTCGTTTGAGTTCGGCCTCGACCACGGTCTTGCCTGTCTCGGCAGCTCGTGGGCGATCATGCTTCTCATGTTTGCGGAGGGCTTCGCCAACCTGGGGTGGATGGTGGCCCTGGCCGCGGTCATGGTCTACGAGGCGACTGGGCGCCACGGCCAGCGAGCGGCCGCGGCCGTGGGCGCCGGCCTGCTTCTGCTCGCCTCAACCGTCCTGTTCGGCGGTGTGCTTTAGATAGACCGGATCTCGGCTCGGTGCGGAGGTAACGACGAATGTTGGTGAGAGTCGGAAGCTCGCTGAACGTCGCGGCGGGCGAGATGCTCGTCGTCGATGTGGGCGGCATGCAGGTCAACGTATCGAATGCGGACGGACGCCTCTACGCGATCGACGACACCTGCACCCACATGGGGTGTTCGCTGGCGGATGGCGATCTCGACGGCACGACCGTCACCTGTGCCTGCCACGGCAGTCAGTTCGACGTAACTTCTGGGGCGGTCCTCAGGGGGCCGGCCCAGCGGCCCGTCAGGTCTCGGGCGGTCCAGGTCGAGGGCGGCGATCTCCTGATCGAGGCGTAGGACATTCAAGCAGTCATCGGCGCTTTCTTGCCTCGGCGTGGCGTCCGGTCCTAAACGAACGGGTCCGGGCGAAGGCGCGGCCGCTGCCCTCGGCCTGCCCGGCCTCGACTGGTCTTGCCGGCCACCTCCGGGTGGCCCGCCATCGCGGAGACGACTCGTCGAGCGGTGGGGCTCTTACGTCGGAGCCCGTCGGACAATGAGCACCAACGTCGAGCTCTCCAGAGGCAAGGGTCAGCAATCCGAGCGGACCCTCGTGGCGTAGCTGTCACCGGAGGCCCGGCGCTTCCGGGGCGGCGCGTGGGCCGGGAGTGGAGGTCCGCCCTATGCGAAAGCGCGCGTTTCTCAGCCTCGTGAGCGCCCTCGCGCTCGCCTTGCCCGGGTGGCGAGCTCGAAGGGGCTCCCCTGTCGAGCGGCACGCACCGCTTCCAGTGCCTCATCCACCCATGGATGCGCAGCACGGTCGTCGTCCCGTAACCGCTGTCACCTGACGGCCGTCGGCGCGCCCGACCCGCGGCCGCGCCGGTTCAAGCCCATCTGTCGCTCACGTGCCGGGCGGACGCCCGCAGATACGGATCGCGAGCACTGACCTTGGCAGCCAAGGAGGAAACCTGATGCACCGAAGTCGATACGTCCTGCCACTTCTCGTCATCGTGGCGCTCGCCTTAGCATCACTGGCAGCCGCGCCCGTTCTGGCCGGCGGGCGGCCGTTCACCACGACCCTGTCAGGGCCGGCTGAGGTCCCGCCCGGCGATCCGGACGCGACCGGGACGGCGACGGTCTGGGTCAACCCCGGCACCGGTACGGTCTGCTACAGCTGGTCCGTGACCAATGCCGCCACGCCGATCTTCGCGGCGCACATCCACCACGGCGTCGCCGGCGTGGCCGGTCCCGTGGTCGTGCCTTTGCCCCCGACGGGTCCTTCAAGCGGCAGTGGCTGCACAACGGGCGTGGACCGCAGCCTAGCCCTGGACATCGTCAGGAACCCGGCCGACTACTACGTCAACACGCACAACGCGGAGTTCCCGACCGGGGCGGCGCGCGGCCAGCTCTCGCGGACGCCGTAACCAGGGATTGAACGGCTCCGGGCTCCGAACGCGACCACCGCAGGCTCGGAGCCCGCCAGTCATGTCGAGGGCCGGCCAGGGCGTCCTTGGCGCCGCCCCGGCCCTAGGACCAGGGCGTGATCGGCTTCGCCTGCAGATCGCCGTCCACCTCGACCGCGTCGACGCGCTCGTCGTAGAAGCAGATCAAGTTCTCGATCTTCGGGCACTCCGGAATCGGATATGGGTAGCTCCACGCGATGTCGCGCCGGGTCTCGCCATTGATGTCGAGGTCGAAGTGAACGGTGCGACCCTTGTACGGGCACTGGGTAACAGTCTCGGACCGGCTCAGGAGATCCATTCGGACGTCCATTCGGGGCAGGTAGTAGCGCGTCGGCAGGCCGGTCTCGAACAGTAGACGAGGTCGCTGCGAATCGGCCACGACCTCGCCCCCGACCTTGACGCGGACGCGACGCGAGCTGTTGAGGACGTCTACACGGTGATGGGGATCACGGGGATGGACGAAGACCTCGTCGTCCTCCTCGTACCAGTGGTCGAGACGATCCCAATAGAACGCGACGTGGTCCGCGAGCTCGGCGGCCTGGGGCGACGGCGCGGTCAGCCGCCAGCCGACGTCTTCGACGCGCCGGTCGCCGACATGAAGATCGTAGAACGAGCGTTCGCCCAGAACGGGATGCGCCTCCGCTTGATCAGACGGCTCGAGAAGATCCGCCCTGACGTCGCGCAGCGGAAAGTAGTAGATCGGCAAGCCGATGGTCGCCGTCAGCACGTGCTTCGAGTCGGCGATCGCCACGCCATCCACGTACGCGCGAACCCATCGCGGGCTTGGCTCGATGCGCAACTCGGCCCGCGGTGCTCCCGACCCGCCAGCGGACAGGACCATATCCTCGAGCGGCTTCGTGCTAACCATTGGCCAGACCTCCGTCGTGGACAACGTCGGACGCGTTTCTCATCGCCCTCAGAGGCGCATTGGATCAAGCATCTGGTCCAGCTCGTGCCCCTAGAGCAGGTTTCGTATCCGCCTCCGGTTGCCTCTGCCGGTGGGTCATCGTATCGTTGCGGAGTGAACGTCATCCGCGCCGACGGCAAGTCCATCCGCGTGGCGGAGTGTTGTCCCTGGCGGCCCCGCCGTCAGGAGGCGCGCATCTGACGTTTCCCTCGACCGCTGGTCGAGACGAAATTCGATGCGGACCCCCGGGGCCGTGGTTCCACTCAGGAGCCCGGCCCTTTTTCGTTGCCGCGTTGACGACGGCCAGCCGCAGGTCCCGATCCGGTTCGACCCACACCGACCGTAGGTCCTTTTCGTTCGTTTCCCACTGGTATGCAAAGGATGGAGTCTCAACAATGTCTGCGATCCTCAAGGACGTCCTCGCTGCCAACGCCACCTATGCCGATTCATTCGGTGCGAAGGCGGATCTGGCTCTTCCGCCGGCCAGGCGATTCGCGATCCTGACATGCATGGACGCGCGGCTCGACCCTGCCAAGTACGCGGGACTCCGCGAAGGTGACGCGCATGTCATCCGCAACGCTGGCGGACGAGCCAGCGACGATGCCATCCGCTCGCTCGTGATCTCGTACAAGCTCCTCGGGACGGCCGAATGGTTCGTCATCCATCACACCGACTGCGGCATGGAGTTCTTTACCGACGAGGTGATCCGCGGTCTGCTGGCGAACAGCCTCGAGACTGCCGCCCTCGGGCCGGACGGCTTCCGCGATGTCGGAACCGGACCAGGTTCCACCGAGGGCGCATACGTCGACTGGCTGACGATCGCCGACCAGACAGGTAGCGTCGTCCAGGACGTGCGCCGGATCCGGAACAATCCCCTCGTGCCCTCGGGCATCCCAATCTACGGGTATGTCTACGACGTGCGGACCGGACGGCTCAACGAGGTGCCGGACGCGACTTCCGCCGGCCGCGCTGCCTGAAGGACACGCTGCGCTCACCCGGCGAAGGCGCCCGGGACGCCGAAATCTGTCGAGCGCCCGAGCCGGGTGGCCGCGGTCGGGAATAGCGCCTTGGAGGCATGTGACGTGTGAACGAGTCGAATCGCCGGGCGCCGGGCGCCGTAGGCGCAACTCCAGGCCACCTCGAAACACCTGCTGGCCAAAGAGCGAAGTCGAGACGACTGAATCGACAACCGTCATTTGGGTTCCGCCGCCGGCCGCCTCGAGCGACACCGACTCCCTCAGCTTGTAGCCCGGGCCGGTAACGCGACTATCCAGCTGTACCCCACGCTCGAAGGCGATGTTCTCCCAGGACGTCGTCACGCTCATTCCGGGACCTCGATGGTGGCGCATCGTCCCGGCCGCGCCGGCGACGATCGGGTCCCGAGGGGAGACGTCCACCAAAGCCTTGTCCAACCAACGGCAGCGACGAGCTGAGGGCTTGCGCTGAGAATCCGTTCTCAGTTCAAGCAGGTTTGAGTCCCGACGTTCGATCCAGACGAATCGCGGCCACGCCGAGCGTGAACCAACCGGCCAGGAAGCTGACGATCCCGACATCGACGAGGGGCATGCCGAGCTCCCAAAGATCCTGACCTACGGCGATCGCGCCAATGAGCCCCACCGTCGGGCCGATGACGAGGGCCAAGGCCCCCTTGCGCGATAGAACGGATCCGCGGTACGTCGCGATCCCGAACGTCACCGAGCCAAGGACCGCGGTGACCGCTCCGATCGGGAGAAGGCCGTCTCGCCAATCTCGTGGGCCGGCGCCGGCCAGATCGCTGACGCTCGCGATGAAGATGGTCAACGTCCCGACGGCGGTCACCGCGAAGGCGGTCCAGACGAGCCAGGGATTGGAACGAGCCTGGAACGCGCTCAGCCCTGTGAGCGCCACCAGCAGGGCGGCCAACGCGACGAGAAGGGCGATCGCGTTGACCTCGTGGGAGCCTTGGGTGAGGCCGCCGGTCAGGGCGATGACGATGATGATCAGAGATGCGCCGATGATGGCGGCGACGCCGCCGACGCGAAGCGACATGGTGAAGCTCCTTGCGTTCTGCGTGTCGACGCTGTGCCCGCGCAGCCGGAGCTGGGCGTCCAACGCGCCGAGGAGGATGTCGGCCACATCGAACGGACCGAGTGGACGTTCCTCGAGAATCGCCGCGAACTCCTCGCCGTAGCGGGCCCGCCATCGGGCGGGATAGCACCGGATCAGGAGCGACCTCATGGCGACGTCTTGCCGAGCTGGCGGAGACCCATCTGGGCGAACTCGGACAGGCCGCGCAGCTGCTCCGCGAGATTGGACGCCCCGACCGCGGTGAGGCGATACGGCCGGCGCCGGTCGATCGGTGGCAGGGGTTCGATCAGGCCCTGCTCCTCGAGCCGGGCCAGCGCCGCGTAAAGGGTGCCGGCACCCATCGGCCGGCCAGTGCCACCCTCGACGTCCTGCATGATTGCGTAGCCGTGCTTCGGCCCGTCGGTCAGGCTCACGAGGATGAGCAGTGACGGTTCGGCGAACCGTCCGAACTCCGGGATCTTCCCTTCCATCAGGCTCCAACCCTTACGACTGTCGATATATCGATAGACGATATATACGCCCCGACCGGGAGCGTGTCAAGCCTCGTCGGATCGAACGACGGTTCTCGTCGGACGACGCAGCCGCCTGGGTTGCCCTCACCACTTATCAGCTGTTCGAGCGTTGCGCTGACGATTTGAGCCTGGTCTCGGTGGATCGAGCCAGAGAGCGAAGAGCTCATGTCCATGAGCAGCACCTATAATCGCGCGGCGCCGACATAGCTCAGCGGTAGAGCAGCTGTTTCGTAAACAGCAGGTCCTCGGTTCAAATCCGAGTGTCGGCTCCACCAATTCCCGCACGAAACCGTCCAACCGGGCAGGCGCGTGCCCGTCGATTTGAGGGTTTGACCCCTGCGCTGAGCCCATCGCTTCGTCGACGTTCCTGCAGTCGGTCAGGGCAAGGACACACTCAGGTCGGCGGGACCAGCGCCGACCATTGGACGCCAGGCGCCTTGAACCCGCTGGAAGCTGCGTGACGTGGTGTCTCCGTCGAGGGTTCGGACTCGTCGACGAGGCGCGCGACCTTCTTGCCGCTGGTCTCGATGTTTCCATCTTCCTGGGAGCCCCGGTCGACGTTACGCCCGGGGCGTTTGCGTTGTTTGTTGGCCGCAGGAACACCAGTGCCAGGCAAATAACCGCCAACGGCGCGTTGTCCACTCCCACCCCGGACCATTTGCCAGACCGAGTTCAGGACGGATGGGGGACGACGACGCCGAGCATGGCCGTTAGCCTCGGAAGCCGGACACAAGAACGCGGGGACGCATCGAAACACGCCGCTCCAGCGGCAGCCTCTGCTCAGGCGCCACCGGCGCATCTCCGAGAGCAGACCCACCGACACTCCGTCCGGACACCCCGCGCTCCTTGCCACCGGCCGTCACGCCGTCACGGCTGTCCCATCGCCATCGCGGACCACCGCGATGTCCCGGTAGGAAGGAGCAACGTTGCGGTACAAGACTCTGCCCGTCTTTCTGCGCGGCGCCCAGGCACCCGAGAATCGCTCAAATCCCCAAGGACGCCCGAACCGCCAGAATTCTCGACCTTTGGCCGACTGGCCGGCCACCTTGGTCCTCGTTCTCGCCCTCCCCGCTCTCGTCCTCCCCTTCCTGCCCGTCATGGCTGGCGCCGGCGTTCCAACCCTGAGCGCAGCCCCGGACACGGACACACCGGGCTCTCAGATTCGCCTCGTGGGGACCAATTTCCCACCTCGCATCCGGGGCCAGCTGACATTCGATGGCTCGCCCAACGGACTGCCGCGGTTCCGGACCGACACGCAAGGCAGCTTCTCGATCACGTGGACGATTCCATCCGTGACACCGATTGGCGTTCACACGCTGGCCGCAGTGGGGCCAACCGCACGCAAGTCCTCGTCGGCCGGGGCTCCCGCCGGATCCAAGAGCTCGTCGGCCGGGGCTCACGCCGGACCCAAAAGCTCGCCGGCCGCTGCGACCACAGTCACCACGGTGATCGCAACGACGACCCTGAACGTCGTGACATCCCAGCCGTCGTCAACGCCCACGCCGACGCCAACGCCCGAGGTGACTCCAAGTCCGACTGCGCCACCTTCCCCATCCGCGCCCGCCGACTGGGTGAATCTGGTGAACGACCAGTTCGACTCAGGCGGGATCCCGACCCATTGGGGTCTCTACGACGGCCCCTATGGCTCGAATTCCCACAACTGCGCCGTGCCGTCGCACGACACCGTTTCGGGCGGATACCTGCACTTGCTTTTGGCTTTCGAGACGAGCGGGAAGTGTGGGGCAGCCTGGTACACCGGAGGCATGCGGCTTAACGGATTCTCGACCATTGACCAGCGGGTCACGTTGCGATTCCGGATCGTCGACTCCGGGGCGAGTGCGCATTACGTGATTCCCATGCGCTGGCCGGACCTCGACAGTTCATGGCCCGCTGGCGGCGAGGAGGACTACTGCGAGGCGGATTCCACCAACGGATGCGCAACGTATCTGCACTACGGCTCCACCAACGCGCAGGTCAGCCACGCGTACACCGTCGACGTGAGCCAGTGGCACACGATGCAATTCACCAGGCTGGATCACGCCGTGACCGCGACGATCGATGGAGCGCTTGCTTGGACGTACAGCGGCTCCTCCATCACGCTACCGGACACGCTGAAGCACGTCGTGCTGCAGCAGGAGTGTCTCTCGACCGGATGTCCGACTGGGACGAGTGGGAGCTCGGAGATCCTGGTCGACTGGATCACCGTGGACGGACCTTCCACCTCGCCGCCCACTGCCTCCCCAACCCCGACCGCGTCCCCAACCCCCACCGCGACTCCCACCCCGACTCCCACCGCGTCCGCGACTCCCATCCCGACCCCAAATCCATCTGCAACAGCGTCGTCGACAAGCGGAGCGGTCAAGCACGTCTTCCTGATCGTGATGGAGAACCACTCCTATGCCGAAGTTGCCGGGCAGCCCTACACGGCGGGCCTGGCTAGCGCGTGGGCGCATGCGACCAACTATCACGCGATCACGCATCCGAGCCTGCCGAATTACCTGGATCTCTATGCGGGCTCGAACCATGGGATCACCACCGACTGTGACCCTGGCCCGACTTGCCACATCTCCGGGACGAGCCTGGGCGATGAGCTCGGTGCCAGTGGACTCACGTGGAAGGGTTACTTCGAGGGCATGCCCGCACCCTGCACGCTGACCAATCCGGGCACCTATCGGGCCCACCACGACCCGCTCATCTACTTCGACGACATGTGGCAGAACACGGCCCCTGGCGGCCTCTGCTACACCCATGTCGTGCCGATGTTCCCGGCCCTGACGAACGATCTTGCAAGCACCGGGACGACCCCGAGCTTCGCGTTCGTCAAGCCGGACAACTGTCACGACACACACGACTGCTCAGTGGCCACTGGCGACACGTGGCTGAGTCAGAACGTCCCACTTCTGCTCAATTCCCCTGCGTGCACGGTTGACACATGTGTCGTCATCCTGACCTGGGACGAAGATGACGGCTCGCAGGCAAATCTGGTGCTGACGGTCTTCGCTGGAAGCGGCGTGAAAGCCGCCTTCACTGATGCGACCTCGTATGACCATTACGGCCTGCTGCGAACGATCGAGGACATCTTCGGCGTCCCGCGTCAGGCCAACGACGCGACGGCCACCTCAATGGCTGGGATGCTTCGATAGACGCTCGGCGATGAATTGAGAGGGCCACGCTGTGGATGCACATACGGTGGTCGAGGCGTACTGGGCCGCGGCGGAAGCACGGGACTGGGACGCGTTCGGCAGGCTGCTCGCCGATGATGTGGTCTATGAGGGCCCTCTGAGGTGGAGGGAGCGCAGGAGCAAGAGCGTGTTCACCTGGAGCAAGGTCCACGGCGCTCCAGCGATGGTCGCCGAGCGAGCCGGCGCGAAGATCATTGAGTTCCCCGCCGCCAGCCACGCCGGTGGCTACACCCGCTACACCACTCCGTTTGTGAAGGTTGTCGAGGAGGCAGCCGCCTCCCTCGCAGGCTGAGCGGAGTCACGTTCATCGCGGGAGGCGGGCCAACAAGGCCCGCCTCCCCTTCTCGATCTCATCGGCTCTTCTACCGACGTCGAGTCTGTCGACGAATAGCCGCGTCAAGCCTCGGATCCAGCGTGAGCTGCCGACAGCTTGGACCGCGTCTCGCTCCAGCGAACGAGCTCGCGGAGCGCCTCCTTGGACGGTGAGCCCGGCTCGGCGGAGTAGGTGAGCAAGGACAGCTCCGGGTCCGCGGGCAGCTCGAGCATCTCGAAGGCGAGGGTGAGGTCGCCCCACGAGCGGGTGGTGCATGCCTTTGTCGGCGCGCGGTGAAGTAATGAGCTTCATGGCTGCGCAGTGGCCGGGACTTGAGCCCGCGCCACGATGTTCGCTCCGGCTCTCGCGCCCTCGGTGGTGGCGTCGAGGAGCGTCCTTGGCGACAACGCATCGCCGACGACGGTGACGGGAAGCCCCGGCGCGGCGGCGGCGAGCTGCTCGGGCAGCGTGCACAGCGACATCCGGCGGCCAGCGATCACCACGACCGCGATGCGCTCGCGTTGCTCGTCGGCCTCGCTGTACAGGTGACGAAGCGTCACGGCGCGCCCTGAGCTGGCGACGCCCGTGACGTTGGGTGTCAGCTGTACGCCATCCCGGGCGAGTCGCTGCAGCACCAGCGGCAACTGCGTCGCGTCGATCAGGGCACCGACCGAGGGATGGGTCGTCGCGATCTCGACGTCGAAACCGGCCGCGACCAGCGTCTCCGACGCCGTCGGCGCGAGCTGATGGCCGTCGTCGTCGAGGATCAGCGCGGCACCGGATGATGGATCGGGCAGCACAGCGAGGCCATGCTCGAGCAGCTTGTCGACGTCGACGACGGGCACGGGACCAGGTAGTCGTGCCTCGGGTCGGAGGATCGATCCCGTCGCGACGATGACCACGTCTGGCTTCCCATCGAGCACGTTGTCGGCGTCGGCGTCAACGCCCAGCCGGATCTCGGCGCCTGCGGCATCGGCCTCATCGCGCAGCCAGTCGATGTATCGAGACCAGCGTTCACGTCCGGACCGCTGGGCGGCCAACCGAGCACGACCGCCGAGAGTGTTCCGCCGCTCGAACAGCACGACCTGGTGGCCCCGCAGAGCCGCCGCTCGGGCTGCCTCCAGACCGGCGACCCCTCCGCCGACGACCACGACGCGCACCGGCACTTCGGCCCTCACGACGTCGGCCGATCCCGGATCGCGGATCGCCGGATTCACCGAGCAGTACATCGGCAGGCCCGTGTACAACCGGCCGATGCAGCCGTCGTTGAGCCCGATGCACGGCCGGTGATGGCGGCCATCCGCGATCTTCCGGGGCAGATCCGGGTCGGCGATCAGCGCCCGCGTCATCGCGATCAGGTCGAGCCCGCCGGCCACGGCCGCCTCCGCGATGTCGGGCTCGACGTTCCGACCCGCGACCAGCGTCGGAATGCCAACCTCGCGCCGGAACCGGATCGCCCGCTCGTTGTAGACGCCCTCCGGGAGCAGATCGCCGGGCACGAAGTAGGCCGTGGACAGGCGCGTCGCGCCCGTCCCGCCGCTGACGCTGAAGAGATCGACCGCCCCGGTCGTCGCCAGGCTGCGGGCGATCTCGATCATGTCGTCGGGGCCAAGGCCGCCGGTCAGGCACTGATCAACGGTCATCCGGAAGCCGACGATGAACGTCTCGGACACCGTGGCTCGCACCGCCTCGAGTACCTCGCGCGCAAACCGGGTGCGGTTCTCCAGGGAGCCGCCGTAGTCGTCAGTACGCGTGTTGACGACCGGGTCGAAGAACTGCTCGATCAGGTGGCCGCCGAATGACGTGACCTCGACTCCATCGAGGCCGCAGCTCTCGAGCCGGCGGGCCACGTTCGCGAAGCGCTCGACGATCGCCGGCAACTCGTTGGTCGCCAGCGGCACCGGCACCTCCAGATGCACGCCCTCGGGCAGGTCCGACGGCGCCCTCAGCGGGATGCCCGAGATGGCCGACGTGCCGCGCCTGCCCATGTGGGTCATCTGCGACATCACGAGCGCGCCGTGCTGGTGGACGCCGTCGGCGAGTGACCGCAGCGCCGGCTCGTTGCGCTCGTCCCAGAGCGCGATCGAGCCGTACGACGCCTCGGTCGACCGGTCGACCGACGCCGATCCGAACGTCATCACGAGCCCGCAACCGCCGGCGGACTTGCGCACGTGGTAGTCGACCTCGCTCCGGTCGATCAGCCCGTCCCGGCTCCAACCGGTCGCGTGTGGCGTCGAGACGATGCGGTTCCGCAGCCGACGACCGCGAATGTCGAAGGGCGACAGGAGGAGCGGGTAGCGATCGGCGGCCTCCACGGATGAACCCTGCGATCCGTGCCCCGACGTGTCAACTTGGCCGCCCGCATGTTCGCAGGCCGCGCCGGCGGCGCTCGCTTCACAGCCAGACGATCGACGGATCGTGATGTCGGTGCATGGCGCCGGCGACAGTGGCCTCCGGCGGCCGGAGTACCATCACGACCGCACGAGGTGGGCCGATGAACGTCGAAGGAATCCTGCGTTCGAAGGGTGCATCGGTCGTGACGATCAAGCCCGACGCGACCGTCGGAGACCTTGTCCACGGCCTCCGCGAGGACCGGATCGGTGCCATGGTCGTGAGCGAGGACGGCCGCTCGGTCCTTGGCATCATTTCGGAGCGCGACGTGGTCCGCGGACTCGCGGAGCGAGGGCCGCGGGTCCTGGAGGCGCCCGTAGCCGAACTGATGACGCGGGACGTCGTCCTCTGCACGCCTCGAGACACCGTCAAGCAGGTCATGGCGGAGATGACCAGACGCAGGGTCCGCCATCTTCCGGTCGTCGCCGACAGCGTGCTGTGCGGGATCGTCAGCATCGGAGACGTCGTCAAGAACCGCCTCGAAGAGATCGAGACCGAGACGAACGTGCTGCGCGAGGCCTACATGGCACGCAAGTAAGCGTGATGTTGGCGCCATGATGGGTCGCCGGAGAAGGCGGATCCGTTGCGCGACTCAGCGGCGGTTGATTCCGCCGTCCTGCAGGCGCAGACTGGCGTGTCTGGGACCGAAGAG
>Ga0070707_100004751_pt1 | contig 12722 bp, 8 predicted proteins | sample KBSK5502metaG_FD_65468 | JGI IMG/M metagenome (GOLD analysis project Ga0070707, IMG submission 65468) | Corn, switchgrass and miscanthus rhizosphere microbial communities from Kellogg Biological Station, Michigan, USA - KBS K5-50-2 metaG | ecosystem: Host-associated > Plants > Roots >... | reverse complement strand
CGCCTCTTCGGCGGTCATCGAGTTCCGCAGGTCGGTCTTGACCGAGGCCAGCTTGGCCTTGTCCTTGGTGGCCGCGAACTTCGGAATCGCGATGGCCGCCAGAATGCCGATGATCACGACCACGATCAACAGCTCGATGAGTGTAAAGCCCTTACGATTCGACATGTTCACGAGCCTCCCTGAGATGATTGAATTACCCGCGCCCTTGGATCGCTGCACTTTGGTGGAGTCGGCGAGTCCGACCGGCAACAAGGCAACGATGGTGCCACGCATCGGGGGGATTTCTAACCGGTTGCGATATCGCGTGTTAGACCACGGAGGGTGACGGCAGAACGGCCCCTGCTCGATTCCTCGCCGTTGGACTTTGCAAGTCGTCGGCTCGGACCCGGACTCACGACGAGTTTTTCATCCCGCCGCAACCCATGGCACATCAACTGCTCCGATTGGGGTCCACGATGCCCTCCGATTCCCAAGTCCGGCGAGCGGACCAGCCGCCCCGCTGGAGGAGGATGGTCCCGGTCGCCCTGACGGCGCTGGCGCTTGCCGCCACGGCGCCGGGATTCGGCAATCAATTCGTGCAGGATGACCTTCCCCTGATCCTCAAGAACGAAACGATCCATTCCCTGGCCCGGCCGCAGAAGTTCTTCACCACTCCCTATTGGCACGATCCATTCCCCCCTGCCCTCTACCGGCCCCTGGCGACCACGGCGCTAGCGGTCCAATGGACGGCGGGTGGTGGCAGCCCGGCAGTCTACCGCTGGGTCAGCACCGCCCTACTGGCCGGAGCGGCCATCGCGCTCTTCGAGCTGGCGGCGCTCCTCCTCCCGCTTGCGGCGGCCGCCGCGGTCTCCGGACTGTTCGTCGTGCATCCCGTCCACGTCGAAGCCACCGCACTCGGGGTCAATCAGGGCGAGCTCGCGGTGGTACTGCTCCTCTGCTGGGCCACCGCCTGGTACATCCGGATTCGCAGAAAGGGAGATCCGGTTCCGGCAGAGGCGGGCGGGCTTGTCCTGTTGTTCGCCGCCGCAGGTCTCTTCAAGGAGCACGCCCTGGTGTTTCCGGGGATTCTCATCGCCGCCGAGCTCCTCCTGATCCGGGATCCACGTCCCACCCGCGTCAGGCTCGCCCGGCTCCGGCCGCTTTACCTCATGCTCATCCTGGTGGCGCTCACGATCGTCGCGGCCCGGAGCGCGGTGCTCGGCGGCGACCTCGTCGGCACCTTCAGCGCGGATGGGCTTGCCGGCTCGGGGCCGATCCGGCGGGCGATAACGATGACTGGTGTCGTCCCCGAGTGGGCGCGCCTCCTGTTCTGGCCCGCCCACCTGCAGGCGGACTACGGACCTGATGAGCTGGTATCGGCTTCCGGCTGGGGTCTCATGCAGTGGGTTGGTGCCGGGTTGCTCGCGGTTTCCCTGATTCTCTTGCTCGCCTGCCGCCGCAGGCTGCCGGTGCTCGCCTTCGGACTCTGCTGGATCGCCGTCGCCATATTCCCCGTCAGCAATGTCCTGGTGCCAACCGGCATCATCCTCGCCGAGCGGACTCTCGTTCTGGCCTCGGCGGGTGCCATGCTGGGGATCGGTGCGCTCGTCTCGGTTGCCTGGCGCGCCGGGGCACAACGCTGGATCACCGCCACCCTTGTCGGGATACTCGTCGTGCTCGGGGCCCTTCGAACTCGGAGCCGGGACCTGGTCTGGCACGACCAGGGCACCTTGCTTCGGGAGACGGTGCTCGACGCGCCGAGGAGTTACGCCGCGCACCTCGCCCTCGCCAGATTCCTGGAAGACTCCGGCAGCGCGGGCGACGCGGCCCGAGCCTACCGAAACGCGGTGGCCATCCGCCCTTCGCTGGTCGGACGAGATCGTGCGCTCGCGGACGAATACCGCCGAGCCGGCCTGTGCCGTCCCGCGGTCCGCTTGTACCGGAGGGCCCTCATCATTGTCCCGGATGATTCGGCGATGCGGGCCGCCCTCATGGCGTGCGGCGATTCCGGCTCCTCTCCCCCCGTACGCTGAAGGAGCGACGTGCCTTTTTCTTTGCGCTCGGAAAGGACGCGGCCCTGGGCCTGGCCGGCCCTCGCCGGTCTCCTCGCGCTCGCGGCATCGATCGGCGGCCTGCTGAACCGGTTTGTCCAGGACGACATTCCGATCATCTGGAAGAATCCTGCGATGTACGATCTCCGCGATCTGGGAGATCACTTCCTAAAGTCGTATTGGCCGCCGCCGTTCATTCCGGCGCTCTACCGGCCGTTCGCATCGGTTTCATTCGCCTTGCAGTGGGCAGCAGGGGGCGGCTCCCCGATGGCCTTCCGGATCGTGAGCTACCTCCTCTATGTCGCCGTCACGATCGGCGTGTTCAAGGTGGCGCGGATCCGCTTGCGCAGCGAGCTCGCCTTCGCGACCGCCGCGCTCTTCGCCGTGCATCCCATGCACGTCGAAGCGGTCGCGGTCGCCGTCAATCAGAGCGAGCTGTGGGTCGCGCTGATCGCCTGCATCATGGTGGTGAAGTACGTCAGGCTCCGGGCACCGGGCGGCGCGTTCTCGACGGGAAACCACCTGCTGTTTGCCGGTCTCTACCTCACGGCCTGCCTCTTCAAAGAGAGCGCGCTGGTCATCCCCGGCCTGCTCCTCGCCGCCGAAGTTCTCCTCGTCGAAAGTCAGGAATCGCTCCGGACCAGGATTGTCCAGGGACGCCGTCTCCTGCTGCTCCTGATGATGGTCGCGCTCGCCTTCTTCTGGGTGCGAACCCGAGTCCTCTCGGGAAGTCTGCTCGGGACCTTCGTCGCCGAAGCGATGGTCGGATTGACGATGTGGGAACGGGTGCTCACCATGCTCGCAGTCGTCCCCGAATGGTTCCGGCTCCTCCTCTGGCCCGCCCAGCTCAAGGCGGACTATGGACCCGGCGAGCTGGTCGGCCACACCGTCTGGGGCCCGATGCAGACCCTCGGCGTCCTCCTCCTCGTGTCGGCCACCGCGCTGGCGGCCGCGGCGTGGCGGCGGGCGCCGGTGGTCGCCTTCGGGCTGGTCTGGTGCGCGGTCGGCCTCTTTCCGGTGCACAATGTGCTCGCGCCCACCGGCATTCTCCTCGCGGAGCGCACCCTCTTTCTCCCCAGCATCGGCGCGATGATCGCCCTGGGAGGGATCGCTGCCTGGGTACTCGATCGGGTCGGCGGGTCGGTGGCCCGTCTCGTGGCGGTGACCGGGGCGGTGCTGACGGCGGTGGGGATCTATCGCAGTAACGTCCGGCACCAGGTATGGTCGGATCAGTTCACCCTCTGGTACCACACCGCGAACGTCGATGCTCCCAAGAGTTTCCGGGCCCACGAAGCCCTCGCGGAAACCTATTTCGACATCGGCGTCGAGCGGATGGCGGAGCGGGAGTATCGTCTCGCTATCCAGTACGCACCTCGGACCCTCACGCGGCCGACCCTGGAGTATGCCGAACGCCTGCGATCAAGAGGTTTCTGTTTCCGGGCGTCCGAGCTGTACCGCAAGGTGCTGGAGGTCCATCCGGAGCATCTCCCGGCGCGGGCTTCACTGATCGCGTGCCTCCTCGACCTCGGGTACTACGACCAGGCGGTGTACCAGGCGCGCATGGGGGTGACGTTCGACTGGGAACGGTCCGCATTTCAGCTCGCGCTCGCCACGGCGGACAGCGCGCGCCGGGTGCATGCACCACCCGGAACGGTGCGTGTCGCCGTGCCCAGCGGCTTCAACACCCGGTCGCACATGATGATCTTCGACAAGAAATGATCTCGCGCCTGCTGGCGCGCCCCTGGATCGCCATCGCCGGCCTGGCGCTCGCCGCCTCTGCCTCGGGCCTGGGAAATGGGTTCGTCTACGACGACGTCCCGATCATCCTCCAGAATCCCGTCATCCGACACGTCGAATCCATCGGACGAATCTGGGGATCGGCCTACTGGCCGGCGGGCCTGCTCTATCGTCCCCTGACGACCCAGCTCTTCGCGGCTGAGTGGGCCGTGGGCGGCGGACGACGAGTGGTATTTCACGTCGTGAGCGTGCTGCTGATGATGCTCGTGGCGGTGCTCTTCTGGAGACTGGCCCGCCGAATCCTTCCCGCCGCTCCGGCGCTGGCCGCCGCCGCGTTCTTCGCTGTCCATCCCGTACATGCCGAATCGGTCGCGAATGTGGTGGGCCAGGCGGAGCTGCTGGCCACCGCGCTCACGCTGTTCGTCATCGAACGCTACCTCGTCTGGCGCGAGCGGGGCCCGCTCGTGCTCGGCCACCGTGTGGCCCTCGCGGCGCTCACCCTCGCGGCGATCTTCTCCAAGGAGACGGGGTACGTCATTCCGCCGCTGCTGCTCGCGGCGGAAGTCTTTCTCGTCCGCCGGGGGGATTCGTGGCGGAGCCGCTTCGGAGCGCTGGGACCGGTGCTCCTGCTGCAAGGCGCCGCCGTCATCACGGCCGTTCTGGTGCGGATCATCGTCCTCGGCCCCACCCCGGGAGCGGGGCCGGCGGTGGCGATTCGGGATCTCGCGCCGGCCCGGCGCATCGTCGGCATGCTGTCGGTGGTCCCGGAGTGGGCCCGGCTCCTGGTGTGGCCGGTGCACCTGCAGGCCGAGTACGGCCCGCCGGACCTCGCGGTGACCGCGCCTTTCAGCCTGCCCCATGCGCTGGGCATTGCGCTGCTGGCAGCGGCCCTGGCGCTGTTGATGTGCGCGTGGCGCCGAGCGCCGGTCATTGCCTTCGGCCTCGCATGGGTGGGGCTGGCGCTCTTTCCGGTGAGCAATGTGCTCACCACGACGGGTGTGATTCTCGCCGAGCGAACCCTCTTTCTCCCGAGCGCCGGCGCGATGTTCGTGCTCGGCGGACTCTTCGCGGTGTGGCAACCGTGGCTCGGCCGGCGTGGTTCGATGCTACGCCCCGTCGTGCTGACGCTGCTCGGGGCGCTGGTCCTGGCGGCGGTGGTGCGCAGCAGCGAACGGCAACTCGTCTGGCGGGAGCAGGCGGGATTCATCCGCCGGTTGGAAACCGATGCGCCAACCACGTATCGCGCCCAGCTGGTGGCGTCGAACTACTACTCGGAAACCGGGAGGTATCCTCCGGCGGAGCGCGCCGCGGCGAATGCCTATCGTCTCTTCAAGGGAGATCCGCAGGTGTTCGAGCAATACGGCCAGACGTTGCGGGCGCAGGGCCGCTGTGCCGAAGCGCTGCCGGTGCTCGAGGATGGGGTGCGACGGTTTCCCGATCGCACCGTGGCGCGGAGCCGGCTCATCGAGTGCTCGCTCGCGACCGGCGATACGACCAGGGCCCTCTCGGTGGCCGGCGAAGGCGTTCGACTGGGTCTCTCGGAGTTCAGCGGAACCCTGAAGCGCCTGGGTCCATACGCCTCGAGGATGCGCGCCCCCGATCCGCGCTGAGCTAGCGCCCCGGGAGAGGAGCCCAGCTCGGAGCGAGCAGGTCCACCCGCATGCTCACCGGCACCCGCCGCATCGAAGCCCAGTCCAGGTAGGTCGCGTCCTCCGTCCACGTGAGTGTCGTCGCGGGAATGCGCCCGCAGGGATTCTGGTCGTTGAGAACCGCGCTGTTGCCGAGCGGACGCTGGAGGCGGCGCACGATGGCGTCGCACGAGGCGTCCTGAACGACCGGGATCAGTGAGTCGGGAACCTCCATGAACACGGCGTAGCTGTGCAGCTCGCTGGCATTCACCGGCCACTGGCGCCCTCCCTGCTCCGGTGTCACCACCAGCAGGGTGTCGAGGCGCGGGGAGGTGGCCAGCGCGTTCGTCACGCGGAGCGCGAGATTGGCGGTCGCCTGCCGGTGCCGGACGACCCTCGCCGACGCAACGGCCGTAAAGAGGATGGCCACGCTCCCGAGAACGGCGACGGTCGCCCGGCCGGCGATCCCGCGATGCGTGATCCTCGTCGCCGCGAGCGCGAGCAGGCCGATGCTGCCGGTGAAGAACGGGATGCCATAGTACGAGGTGTACCGGGGCCACAGTCCGTAGACGATCGCACCCGCGACCGGGAACGCGAGCAGCCCGACGACCCACCATCCCCAGCGCTGCTGGCGCGCCGCGCCCCGCACAGGGAGGAGCAGTCCGACGACGAGGAGGACGAGGACCGCGAGATTCGCGGGATAGAGTGTCGTCGCGATGCCGCCGGAGGCAAACCGGACCGGGAAGAGCATCGCCTGGAAGAGTGTGATGGCGCGATCGACCTCGAAGCCCTTGCTCCCGAATGCAGAGGCGTAACTGTTCGTCATCGCGTTCCGCGCGGTGGAGGCGACCGACCACCCTTCGAGCGCCACGACGATGATCAGCAGAACGGCGAGCCAGCGCTCCCGGGGACCGAAGTTGGGGCGGCGGAATCCTTTGTCCGGTTCCCAGCACACCGCAAGGAGGGCGACCATGGGAAGGCAGAGCCCCAGCACCTCTTTCGCGAGCATCACGCAGGCGCAGAGCAGCGCGATGATGACGCCGCGCACCCGCCACGCCGGGGTCGTGGTATAGCCCGCCGCCGCCAGCACAGTGAGCAGAAGAAACACCGTGCCGATCTGCTCGCCGGCCAGCAGGAGCCACCCTTCGGTCGACGGGACGGCGACGACCCACACGCCCGCAGCGACCGCGGCGGCGAGCGGCGTCGCGCCAAGGCGGCGCGCCGCAAGCACCAGGAGCACGGCGCCCGCCAGCATGACCAGCGCGCGAGCCATCTGCCATCCGATCGAATCGCTGCCGACCGCCTCGAACGTGGCGCTGTAATGCAGGTAGGACATGTAGTTCGCGCGGCCCGTCGGCAAGTTCCAGACGGCGATGGCTTTCGCACCCTGGTAGACGGTGTGAGGAGCGTTCCGCAGAATGCCGATGACGTCGGGATAGTCCCAGACCGGGAAGGCCTGCCGCACCCAGGGACGAAAGAGGGCCAACGCCAGGAACGGCGTGAGGGACGCGAGGAGCCAGGCTCGGCGTGACGGAGCGCGATCCATCCAGGCCGGTCCTTGCGAAGGTGAGTTTTGCGAGTGCGGGCCCCTATCTTCCTGCGCGGACACCCGATGATATTAAGGCTATTCCCCTGGAGAGCGCGAGCAGCGCCGAGGTTCCATGATTCGTGGCAAGCAGATCCTCCTCACCGGCGGTGCAGGTTTCATCGGGACCACGCTGGCGACGCGCCTGGTCGACGAGAATCGCATCGTCGTCTTCGACAACGGCCACCGCAATTCGATCAAGGACACTCCGCTGCTGTCGCATCCCAACCTCCGGTACATCGCCGGTGACGTCCTCGACGCTCCCGCGGTCCAGGAGGCCATGAAGGGATGTTCGCTCGTCGTTCATCTCGCGGCGATCGCCGGCGTGGATACCGTGCTGACGATGCCGGTGCATACCATGAAGGTGAGCCTCATCGGAACCTATAACGTCCTCGAGGCGGCGCGGCTCACGCCCGGCATCGAGCGGATCATCGATTTCTCCACCAGCGAAGTCTTCGGCACCTATGCCTACAAGGTGCGCGAGGGCGATCTCACCAGCCTGGGCGCGGTCGGCGAAGCCCGGTGGACCTACGCGGTGAGCAAGCTCGCGACCGAGCACCTCACCCACAACTATCACGTCGAGTTCGGCCTCCCGGCGGTGGCCATCCGGCCGTTCAACATCTACGGCCCGGGCCAGGTCGGTGAAGGCGCGATCCATCGCTTCATCCTGCAGGCCCTTCGTGGCGAAGACATCACCGTCCACAACGACGGCGGACAGATTCGCGCCTGGTGTTACGTGGACGACATGGTGGACGGCATCGTGCGGTCGCTCTCGCGCGAGCAGGCCATCGGACAATCGTTCAACATCGGGAATCCGCGCAGTATCGTCACGGTGTATCATCTCGCGCGGGAAATCGTGCGCCTGGCGGAGTCCCCATCGAAGATCGTGTTCATCCCCTGGGGCAAGGTGGACGTGGAGCTGCGGATCCCGGATATCACCAAGGCGCGGGAGCGTCTCGGATTCGAGCCCCGAGTGGACCTGGACGAGGGCCTCTTGCGCACCATCGCGTGGTACCGGGAGCGCCGGCTCAAGTGATCCGCCTCGCCCAGCCGCCGATCGACGAGAGCGACCTCGCGGCGATGCTCGCGGTCCTGCGAAGCGGCTGGCTCGTGCAGGGACCGGAGGTGAAGGCGTTCGAAGCGGAAACCGCGCGGCTGGCGGGTGTGGCCCATGGCGTCGCGGTCACCAACGGCACCGCCGCGCTGCATCTCGCGTTGCTGGCGATGGGAATTCAGCCGGGCGACGAGGTCGCGGTCGCGGCCTACAGCTGGCCCGCGACGGCGAACGCCATCGTGCTCTGTGGGGCCATCCCGGTCTTCGTCGACATCGAGCCCGGAACGTTCGGCATGCATCCGGAGCGCCTCGGAGAAGTGCTTCGCGGCCGGCCCGGAATCCGCGCGGTGCTTCCCGTCCACGCCTTCGGCGGCTGCGCGAACATGCCGGCCATCCGGGCTGCGGCCGATGCATACGAAATCCCGGTGCTCGAGGATGCCGCCTGCGCGCTCGGTGCCCGGCTCGGCGGCCGGCTCGCCGGCTCGTGGGGGGCGGCCGCGACCTTCAGCTTCCACGCCCGGAAGCTGGTGACCACCGGCGAGGGCGGTGTCGTCGTCACCGACGATGAAGCACTGGCAAACCGGGTGCGCGCCCTCCGCAATCATGGTCTCGATCCGGCGAGCAAGGAGCCCGACTTCATCCTCGCCGGATTCAATTGCCGGATGACCGAGTTCCAGGGAGCGCTGGGCCGCGGCCAGCTGGCCAAGCTGGAGCGCCTGACCGCCGCGCACCGCCGCGCCGCAGAGTGGTACGCCGAGCTCCTTGCACCGCTTCCGGTGGAGCTGCCCACCGCGCTCGAGCCGGATGCCCACGTCTATCAGGCCTATGTCGTGCTCCTCCCTCGCGCCGCCGCGCCGCGACGTCCCGAGATCGTGACCCGGCTCAGGGAGCGGGGGGTCGAAGCGACGATCGGCACCCATCACATTCCGCTCATCACCTTCTATCGCCGGCAGGGAGGCTACCAGCCCGGCGATTTTCCCGGCACCGACGATCTCGCGGCACGAGCCGTCGCCTTGCCGATGCACCACGCCCTGACCCGGGAAGACGCCGCGACGGTGGCGGAGGCGCTGGCCGCCGCGTTATGAGCGGATCGCCGGTGGGGCGACAGGTGCTGGTGACCGGCGCCTCCGGCCTCGTCGGGCATGCCGTTGTTTCCCGCCTCCGCGCCGATGGCGCGCGCGTCACCGCAATCGGCCATGAAGACCGGCTCGATCTGGCACGCGATCCCTGGCCCGCCGGTGCGTGGGATATCCTCGTGCACTGCGCGGCGCGGCTGCCGCTCGGTCCCGACGGGCCGGAGGCGGAGGCGGCGATCGCCGAGAACCGCCTGGTCGACCTCCGCGCGATCGAAGCCGCCGCGGCCGTCGGCGCGCATCTCATCTACTTCTCCTCGGCGAGCGTCTACGGTCCCACCACCGGCGAGATCGACGACGCGACGCCCGAGGCACCGGTCCTGGAATACGCCCGCGCGAAACTCGACACCGAAGCGGCGATTGCCTCGCGCGCACTGCCGGCCACGATCTTCCGGCTCGTGGCCCCCTACGGCCCGCGACAGACCCGTCACACTGTCCTCCGCAAATTCCTCGACTCGGCGCTGACCGGGGTACCGCTCCGCTATTTCGGCTCGGGAACCCGAACCCAGGACTTTCTCCACGTCGACGACGTCGCATTGGCCGTGGCCCTCGCCGCGCGCGATCGCATCGCGGATCGATTTCTCCTCGCCTCCGGCGCAAACATCGAGATGCGCGATCTGGCGCGACTCGTCGTCCAGGCGGTAGGGAGCCAGAGCCCCGTGGAAGCGGCCGGCGTGCCTGACCCGGAAGAAGGCCGCACCGTTCAGTACCGGATCGACCGGCTGCGGACTCGGCTCGGTTTTGCACCAGGTGTTGCACTCGCAGCGGGAATCGCCGATTGGGCCGCCGTCCGACGGCAAGAGCTCGCCTCCGGAGCGGTCCGGTGAACCCGCGCACCGTCCTGGTCACCGCCGTCGGCGGGGGCGGGGTTGGCGAGCAGCTCGTCAAGGCGCTCCGCCTCGCCGAGCAACCCTATCGCATCGTGGGAGCGGACGCGGAGCCGCGGTCACTCGGACTCCAGGAAGTGGATCTCCCTGTGATCCTCCCCTATGCCTCGGCACCTGAGTACATCGACACGGTACTCTCCGTCTGCCGGCGATTCGGCGTGCGCGCCGTGTTTCCCGGCTCCGAGCCCGAGCTCCTGGCCCTCTCCGCCGCGCGCGCCGGCTTCGCGTCAGCCGGTGTGACGCTCTTCGCAAACACTCCGGCGGTCATCGCAACCGGCCTCGACAAGGCGAAGACAGTCCGGTTCCTCGCCGGACATGGATTCCATGCTCCGCGGTCCCTGCTGATCTCCCGGCAGAGCGAGCTCGCCGCGGTACCGTTCCTGCCGGCGATTCTGAAGCCGAACACTGCGAGCGGCGGCTCCGCCAACGTCTTCGTCGCCCAGACCGAAGAGGAATTCCGCCAGTTCGGCAACTACTTGCTGCAGGCCGGAGCGAGCTTCCTCGCCCAGGAGTACGTCGGCAGCGCTGGAAACGAATTCACCGTTGGAGTGCTTTCCGACCTCGACGGCGGCTTCATCAACTCCGTCGCGGTCCGCCGGAACATCCTCTCGGCCTTCAGCAACCGGTCCCGGGTGCCGAACCGGACGGGAAATCCGGCCTTCGGCGAACAGCTGGTCGTGAGCAACGGGATCTCCCAGGGCGAGCTCGGCACCTTTCCCGAGGTGACCGGGCCCTGCGAGAAGATCGCCGAAGCGCTCGAGTCGCGCGGGCCGTTGAATCTCCAGTGCAGATTCGTCGAAGGCGAGGTTTACGTCTTCGAGATCAACCCGCGCTTTTCCGGAACGGCGTCGCTCCGAGCCCTCGCGGGATTCAACGAGCCCGACCTCCTCTATCGGCGCCACATCGACGGCGAGACATTGAGGCCGCGCTTCAGGTATCGCTCCGGCCACATCGCCCGCGGACTCCGGGAAGTGCTCATTGACTCCGCACTCGAGTCGGCCCAGGTCGGCGCCGGCGATTTCCGCTGGTCGCTGCCTTCACTCCCATTCATCTACCGGCCCCTCGAGACGCCCGACAATCCCGCCGGTCTCCCCAACTTCCTTCCCCTCACGATCTCCGTCGATTCCGGTACCGGGCTGCTCCGGCAGGTAGCCGATCCGGCTGTCTCCGCATCGCTGGAACGCGCCTACGCCGAAGGGTCGGAGATCCCGGGCCTGATGGAGGAACAGGGAATCGGGAGGGAATACGCCGACGACTTCCTGAAGCTCCTCCGCGAGGCCACCGGCGCCTCGAAGCTCTCCGGCACCACGGTCCTCGAGATCGGATGCGGCACCGGGTATCTCCTCTCCCGACTGCAGGAGCTCGGTGCTGCCGTGCAAGGCATCGAGCCGGGACCGCATGGCGAGCGGGGCTCCGCGCGCTTCGGAGTCCCGGTGGTGCGCGGATCGTTCCCCTCCGAAGCGATTCGGGGAAAGTTCGACCTGGTCGTTCTCTATCTGGTGCTGGAGCACCTGCCGGATCCGGTCGGATTCATGCGATCGGTGGGTGAGCGGGTCGCGCCCGGTGGACGGGTTGCCGTCGTGGTTCCCGATGCGGAGCCGTTCCTGGAGGTGGGCGATCCCTCGATCCTCTTCCACGAGCACTACTCCTATTTCACCGCGGCCACGCTCGCGGCCGCCCTGCGAACGGCGGGCGCAGACTCGATCAGGATTCGCCGTTCGGGGCTGAGTCGCCTTCTGTTCGCGACATTCGCCTTCGGCACCGCCGGAGCGGACGATGTGCCGCTCGACACCCCCCTCGTGGATTCGATGGCGCTCGCGCACCGCTTCAGGACGGCCGTGGCCGGCTCGACGGGGCGAATCGCCGCCTACCTTGCCGCGGCCAAGGCGCGGGGGGAATCCGTTGCGGTGTACGTCCCCGGGCGATTCGTCAATTACCTCGCGATCGGCGGCCTCGGATTCGATGGCCTCCGGTTTTTCGATGACAGCCCCTCCCTGCAAGGACGATTCTTTCCGGGTATTCCGATCGCCGTGGAAGCCATGGAAGCCCTGGTCGCCCGGCCCTGTCCACGCGTCCTCATCATGAGCGACTCCTTCGGTGACCGGATCAAGGCGCGCCTGACACCGCTCCTTCCGGCTGCGACCGTGGTGACGACACTCGGCGACCTCCTGCGATGAAGATCGGTTTCATCTCGGACGCCCATGGCAATCCCGAAGGACTCGGACGCTGTCTCGGCACCCTCCAGGCGCGGGGTGCCGATCGCATTTGCTTTCTCGGCGACGCGGTCGGCTACCTCCCGGAGGTGAATGAGGTGCTCGACCTCCTCCGGTCGAGCGGCGCTTCCTGCATCCGTGGGAATCATGAGGCGATGCTGCTCGGCGAGCTTGGGATCCCGGAGGACCGGGCCGATATCTACCGGCTCGCCGACACGGATGCTCGCCTGGACACGCGGCATCGGCAATGGATCCGCGAGTGGCCGGAGGCGCTGCGAATCGAAAACGGCGAGGATCGCTTGCTGCTGGTGCACGGGAGTCCCGCCGACAACCTCCAGGGCTACGTCTACCCCGACAGCGACCTCGCGTCGTTCCGGGAGCTCCCATTCGACGGCGTGTTCATGGGGCACACCCATCGGCCCTTCGTCGCGAATGCCGGTCCGGTGTCGGTGGTC
>Ga0070707_100004750_pt1 | contig 12734 bp, 13 predicted proteins | sample KBSK5502metaG_FD_65468 | JGI IMG/M metagenome (GOLD analysis project Ga0070707, IMG submission 65468) | Corn, switchgrass and miscanthus rhizosphere microbial communities from Kellogg Biological Station, Michigan, USA - KBS K5-50-2 metaG | ecosystem: Host-associated > Plants > Roots >... | reverse complement strand
GCGGCGCAGGTTCTCGGGCAGCTCCGAGTAGCGGGTGGTGCTGTCCATGCGCTCAAAGGCGAGCGCGTCGTCATCGCGCACGGGGCGGGTGATGTGGTCGTACACCTTATGGGCATCGGCGGCGGGCACTCCGGCCCGCATACGCCGCTGGAAGCTCGTGACGGGTGCGTCGTAGCGCGCCCATCCGTCGGCGCCTCCTGCGGGCCTCCATCCTCCCTGCATCTCGGGGAGGTCGCCGATCGCGTTCCACACGCTGACCTTGACTGGCACCTCCGGTGGCCAGGCGAACGCGGTTCCGCCCGCGATGGCCACCAGGATGAGGCGCTGGCGATGCTGGGGAACGCCATAACGCGCTGTCTCGACTACGCGTTCCTCGACCGAGTAATTCATCGCCTCAAGCTCGTGGACCATGGTGCGCAGGATGAACATCTCTCGGTCCAGGGCCATGTCCGGTACGTTCTCCATCAGTACCGCGTGAGGCCGGGCGAGCCGGATCACTTCCAGGTAGGAGCGCCATAGCTCGCGTCTTTCGTCGTGCGGATCCCGGAGTCCCGCTCGTACCCTGTGGCGGATCTTCGATCGACCAGCCTTGGAGAACGGCTGGCACGGCGGGCCGCCGGCGACCAGTTCAATTCCCACCTGCCGGATCAGATGGGCGACGTGCTCGACGCTATGGCTGTCGGAGAGGTCCCAGTTCAAGGCCATGCCGCCGAAGTGATGCCGGTGGGTTTCGACCGCTTCCGGGTCGTTGTCAACGCCTATGACGACTCGCCAGCCGGCCATTTCCAGCCCGAGGCTAAGCCCGCCGGCGCCGGCGAACAGGTCGGCGGCCAGCCGCTGTCCCCGAGCGCGCACGTCCTGTGTCCAGGCGATGAAGGCGGACTCGTCGTCGTGGGCGTCCGGGTGGGCCGGAAGCCGCACGAACGGTCCGCGCACGAGCTTCACGCCGTAGCCTGATCGTCGGCGCGCCCGAGTGTCGTCGACCATATTCCTCCCGGGATCAGCGTGCCGGACGGCAAACACGGTACTCGTGCTCACTGACCATCGCAGGCGTGCGCGCACGTACCCTTGCCTAAGTTGCGGCACAATCTGCGCCGACGCGCCGGCGGGAGCGGCTACCTGCCGGGCCGATGCGGTGCTGCTTCGCGCGTCAGCCTGAATTCATCGGGGCGACTGGCGTGGGTCCGGCCGTGTGGACCTGATTCCTTTCCGGACGGTACCGTTACCGGCTGCTCGATCGGCTGGACGGAGGCGGCGTCTCAGCAGTTCGGCCGGACCGACCGGTCCTCCGCCGCCACGCCAGCTCGACCCGGTCCGCGGCGGCCTCGGGCGCCTCGTGCTCCCACACGATCACCGTCTCCCAGCCGAGCGCCTCCAGGTCCCGGATGTTGCGGGCGTCCCGCGCCCGGTTGGCGTCCATCTTCGTGGCCCAGAAGGACGCGTTGTTCTTCGGCGCCACCGCGTGCCGCTCGCATCCGTGCCAGAAACAGCCGTGGACGAACACGCAGATGCGCGCCCGGGTGAGCACGAGGTCGGGCCGGCACGGGAGACCAGAAGCAGTGAGCCGGAAGCGGATGCCGCGGCGATGCAGCTCGCGGCGGAGTTGCATCTCGGGAGTCGTGTCCCGGGTGGGCATGCGCTGGAGGAAGCGGCGGACGCCCTCGCTGCGCGGGACCGGCCGCTCCCGTGCCACACCCGTGTTCACGCCGCGAACTCCTCCAGGAGGTCGGTGATGGCGCCTTCGTCCATCACCTCGACGACCATGGTGGAGAGACAGAAATCCAACCCTCTTAGCGAGCTGCGCCACACCGGCTGGGTCGCATCGCTGAACCTCAGGACGCAGGCCCGCGCCGCAGGCCGGTGGAGCCCGAACTTGCGCTCGAACACATTCTGGAAGAGGTCCTGGCGATGGAGCGCCTTCCGGGCAAGGTCATAGCCTTCGTCCTTCGACCACAGCACCTCGCCGCACCAGAAGAGGCGGGCCAGCGCGTTCCGGCTCACGCCGTTGAGGCTGGGCCTGCCGAGGAACCGTCCCCGCTCTGCGGCGGTGAGGTCGTCGTACGCCTCGGCCGCCCGCTCCGAGCACCAGCGCCCCAGCACGAAGTCGCGGAACTCCCTGGTGCAGAGCCAGTGCCACAGCCTCATGTCCGAGAGCACCCGCCTCGGCACCCCAGCAAAGCCGGCGTGCAAGGGCTCGACCATGGCCTCATCCCACGCCGCCAGCGCCGAACGGGGCGCCCCGGGGGCGACGTCGGCGATGAGCTTCGCCGCCTCGGTGAGCGCCCCCGAAAGATCGACGGAGATGCCGAGCGGCTCGGTCTCGAACATCGACGGGTGCGCCAGGACGTCGGGCAGGTCGTCCGGCCCCAGCATGCGTGTAAAGCGGCGCAGCTCAGTTGTCGCCACCCGTGGTCACCTCCTCCGGTGTCGCCACTCCGAACTCGCGGGACAGCCCGATGAACCCCTTCCACGTCTCGAGCCGCTGGGAGATGGCGTACGGCAGCCGCCGCAGTGCGAGGTCCTCCATCGAGGGCGCGCGCACCATCTCCACCATTCTCGTGATCGCGGTGTCCTGGTCACCGGCCTCGGGGAAGAGCCACCGTGCCCAGTCCCGCAGGACACCGGAGCGCCACGACTCGATCTCACCGAGCAGAGTGCTGCTGTCGGACTCGGGGTCGTCGCGCACCACATTCGCCAGCTCGGTGAGGCTCGATATCAGCAGGGACGACCACGTCTGGTGCGCGATCTGCATGAAGGTGGCGTCCCTGATGCGGGGCCGTCGTCCACGGGTCCCGGTGCTCGAGAGGATCAGCTTGAGGCCGGCGACATCCTCGTTGAGGAGCAGGCGGGGCAGCTCGCCGTACTGCAGCGCGAAGAGCTGCTTGCGGCACCGCTGTAGCCACTCGTTGCCCTCGCTGAACTTCACCCACCTGATGTCGAGGCGGGCACCGGGCGGCAGCTCCCGCGGCTCGTCGAAGGCGATCTTCTCTATCGGCGACCATGCCAGCCTGGAGGTGGCTGCCGCGGCATAGCCATCGGTCGGGTGAGCCAGGTCGGTGGTGCGCACGAGCACGGCCTGAACAGCGACGGTGCCCACCCAGTCGGCCCGGGGCATCACAAGCTCTACCGGCCCGCCGGTGGCCTCGGCCCACGTGAAGCTCCACGCCTCACGGCGGCGCGACGCCACGCTCATCGCGGTGAGGAGCACGCGCACCGGCGGCTCCTTGCGCTCGGCGGACGGCAGTACCGTATCCAGCAGGTTGTCCGCCATGTCCAGGGTGACCGTGGCCGACACCTGCTCTAGCAGCGGGTTGCTCGCGTCCCACGAGCCGTCGGCACGGCGGCGTACGTCGGGGTCGGCCATTTCGAACATCGGCGTGATCCCGTCCGCGACTGTGGTGTATGGGTAGAACGACTCGCTGCTCATTCGACCGCCCCCAGTCCGTCGAACTTGGGATGAACCTCGACCCTGACCCGGGTCCGGGCCAACAGAGCGCGGCCGTACCCTGCCGTTGTCGCGTGCGCCGTCATCTCGAACGGCACCTCCTCGACGTCGAGGGTGACGTCGACCCGGCCCCAGCCGTCGGGTGCGACGTGCCCGGCCGGGGAGGCGGTGAGCGACGCCAGCGGCAGGCGCTCACCCTTTCCGGTCTCGCCCTCCAGCCACAGGCCGAGGGTGCACGACCACGCTCGCTCCTCCTCTCCGGACTTGCGGCGCACCTTCCCGGCGACGGTCCAGATGCCGTCGGTGAGCTGGTGCCTCATGTACGTCACCTTGAAGGCGGAGTGGCTGGTGCCGCCCGGGGTGCCACCGCCCTCCATCGGGAACAGCCGGGCCAGCAACGCCGGGCCCTCCTGCGTGCTCGGAGGCTCCTGGTCACACAGCTCGATGACAGCAGTTTCCATCGCGGTCCACAGCTCGTTCAGCCGCGCCCGCGCCCCCGTCTGATACCGGCTCATCTGGTCGGTGGTCGACACCCACTTGTCGTGCTCGGGTGGCTCGGCGGCGCGGAAGAACCGTTCCAGCGCCTGGTCCGGGTCGGTCGACCCGTGGGCTTGGCCAACTCGCAGCACGCCGTGGAAGCCGCCGCCGTCAAGCGGGGTCCGCTGCGGCCGTCTGTACTGCACCACCATCCCGGCGCCGCGGATGAGGGCGATGTTGTTCGTCGCCGCCGATGCCGAGCCCTCGCTGCGGATGAGCCGTAGGTTCACCTCCCCTTCGACGGGCGGGTGCCCCTTGTCGCCATGGCCCGGCTTTCTGGCCGGCGTGCGGAACGGGATGGTCCTCTCGGCTACCTGGTTGGCCTCGACCGCCTTCGACACGAGGGTCGTGGCTGTTATGGCGTCCCGGTACGGCCGCACCTCATCGCCGATCACCGCCTCTTCGGAAACGACGCACGCGTCGTTCTTCCACACCTCGCCGACGACCTTCAGCGTCGGCGGGTCGCGCAGCAGGCTCGGCCAGAACCACCAGCTCGCCGAGCGGAGCAACTCGGCGATGATGTCGTGGCTGTCGCGCTGCTCGTCCAAGCCCGGCTCGAAGAAACCGACGACAAGCACCGAGGCGCCGGTGCTCAGTTTGGCCCGGTCGAGGTATAGCCTTTTCGCGACGTCCCTCACGCCCTTGGTCGAGTCCCACGCCGAAACCGCCCGCGGGATGCCTGATGGATCAGGCAGGCCGTACCACCCCGGCCCGTTCCAGCGCTCGTCGGCGCCGGTCTCATGCGAGGGGAGGTCCGTCCGCCCGAAGATCCGGAGCCCCTTCTGCGTCGGGGTATCGACCGTCGAGGAGAACAGCACTGTCTTCAGCGAGGAGAAGTTCCACAGCACGGCCTTGCCGAGCCCGTGGCTGCCGCCCCGGTCCCCCCGTTCGTTGCTCGTCTGCAGGACGTTGCGGCAGAGGTTGTTGTAGTTAGAGTCCTCGTCGTCCTCTTCCCCTGTGAGGCCGTTGGCGCCGCTGTCGCTGATCTCCAGCAGCCGGATGCGCCCGGCATCGGCGTCGGCCACCGCATCGGCGATGACGGTGGCCACGCTGGTGGTCCCCTCCGCGACGGCGGCAAGGTGCGGGCGCAGTTGGTCCCATTCCCAGCCCATGGCGTCGAGGAAGTCGGCGGCGTGCTTGGCGTCCAGCTCGTGCAGCCGCACCAGCACCGTCACCGTGTCGACGTCATCCCGCTTCTGGTCGTGCGAGTTCTGCAGCACGTCCCGCACGAAACTGTTGAGGTCACGCCCGAACACGTAAGACGCGGCAGCCCCACCCTGACGGGCTCCCGACGGCAGCCTCGGATCGAATATCCACGCCAGTCCCAATCCCTGCTCTCCTTCCGCTACGCCGGCAGCTACCGGCCGGCCGCCCGTCGTCTCGACCTGCGTGGCGGCATCGACGGGAGGCCCCACGACGCCAAGGCGTACGTCCCACGCGCCGTCCTAGTGAACGTCTCCGATGCCCGGGACAGGCGCACGATGATGTTGGCCTCATCCCCACGGCCAGGAAGGGGTACGCCGCGCTCAATGAGCGCATGCCTGATGTCGCTGATGTGCATGGGCTTGGCCGCAGCCTCCAAAACCTGCTCGACGTACCCCTCCAGATCAGCCCGCACCGACCAGTCCGATGTCGCGGGCGTGGCGATGGAGGCCGAGCCCCTCGGCTCCTGCTCCGTCAGCCGGATGAGTCTGCCGAGAAGCTCGACCTGCTCCCGGGCGGCGGTAAGGCGCTGCTGCACCGCTGCCAGTTCCGCCGAGAGCTGGTCCACCTCGCGTTGCGCCGCCGCCTCCCAGTCGCGGAGCTGCTGCAGGCGCTGTCCCACATCCGCTGGTGACGCCTTGTCGGCCACCGCACTAGGCTAGCGGCCATCTCTATAGTAGGCAAGTAGATACGCCGTACAAACGAGATTGATACACGGTTCAAGTGACCGCATCCCGGTTGCTGGTCAGTCGACGGCAAGAATCTGCGCATGCAACAGGTGCCGAACTGCTCCATGGCGAGGAGCTCGTGCTCGATCTAGCGTCTGGCAGCCGCCTCGACCCGGCGCGCAACGTTGACCGCCAAACGACCATGACCGTCAGCACAACCGGCGCTCGCGCTCGGCAAGCGCCGCGCGGGCTGTCTCAGAGCACCTGGCTACCACAAGCTCGAACTCCGCCTGCGCGGCAGCTACGCCCAGTCTCTTGAGCGCTTCACCGGCCTCAGGTGTCCTGGCCGTGTCCCAGTACCAGCCGCCGTCGCTGTTGAACCAGAAGACATCAGCACCATAGTTCAGTGCACTATTGAGTGACGCCGACTGAAAGCGGTAGCCGGCGTACTTCATGACAAACTCCAACGATGCTTGGTTGAGGGGCCCGTGGCTGTACAGGAACATCCTCGCGATGCCCGCAAGCGATCGGGGACCGGGTATGAGGCCATGGCGGTAAAGGCCGTAGAGGCCTCTGCCGGCCCAGCAGAAGCGCCGGTCGGCCGAAACGCTGACCTGGATGGTGGCCTGGCTAACCTCGACGCCGAAGTCCCGTCGGATAGACCGTCTGATGTCGTAGATGGTGAGCGGAGTATCCGACCGCTCGAGTACGTGCACCGCGAGATCGGGGACGTTCAGCCACCAGCCTCGCTCCGCCCTTAGGACGGGACAAGACTCATCCTCCCAGGGGCCCCGCTCGGCCTTGCACTGCTTGCAGGTCCAGATCATGCGGCGGTCCCTGTCCTTGCTCGCAGCCCCTCGAACCAGCCATCATCTGCGTCGGCAGCATCCCAAAGACGCCCGGACCAGTGGTCCTGAAGGTCCAGGGCGGCCGCAACCCTCGAAGCCGTTGGTGCGGGCGGGACAAAGAACGCGCCTCCCGCTAGAGGCTGCAACACTTGTTGCAGTGGCCGGGACAGCCAGGCGAGGGCCCGGCGGTCGCCGGGCGGCGGGATGGGCTGCCGCCGGTGCGGCCAGCGGAGGTGGTCAGCGGCGAGCAGCGGCGACGGCCAGTGCTCCGGGTCGATGACGGTGATCCCGTGGAGCGCGGCATAGCCACGCAGCTCCCTGCCGGCCCGCCCGGCACCCCCGAAGACCCGCATGACCGGGCGGGCAGGGATGTCACCAGCCACGGCGGTGTAGTAGTCGTCGGTCGCGGCCTTGAACCGGAGGAGCTCGTTCTTGGGGATCGCGCCGCGGTGTGCCTTCCACTCACCAATAACCAGGGCGTCGGGGCAGGCAATGGTCCCGTCGATCTGATGGGTGAGCCCGCTCAAGGAGGCGTGCCCGAAGACCTTGCAGCCCCCGGGCATGGCCTCCACGGGCACGCCGCGCGAGGTGAGGTGGTTGGCGACGCGGTTTTCCCATGCTATGCCGCGGATGGCACCTGCTTCGGGCAGGGGATCCTGGGCGAGTAGGAAAAGGTCACGGCAAAGCGCGGCGAACGTGAGCATGCCGTTACTCGGCGCTGTAGGGGCTTCGCGCTGCGGCCGGCCGGGTCGTGGCGAGGAGATCCTCGTCGTCGTCGGCGAGCGTGAAAGAGTCGAGCACCGCGGTGGCGTTGGCCGCGTCGATGAGGTCCCAGTTGTCCTCGCTCCCGCGCTCGATGAGGGCGTGGGCGCGGCGGAGGATGTCGCGGGGCTTGCCGTCTGATCGGGTGCGGATCGCCTCCACCGCGTCGGCGGTGAACGGATACAGCGGGTCGGCGGGCGCGTCGCCGGAGCGGTAGCGCTCGAGGTACTTCGCGACCAGCTGGTTCGCGTGGGCGGGCGACGAGATCCGCTCCAGGACTACGACACGGTGCCTGTTCTCTTCCCGGTCGTGGTCGTAGCTGGGCAGGTCGGCAAGGCGCCACATGTCACCGATCGCCTGGGTGGCCCGGGGGTGCATCGTCACGACGACGCTGAGCATGTCGCTCATCGGCTGGATCTCCAGCAGGTAGTCGCGGAAGCGCTCGACCTCCAGGGTCCGCTTCTGCTTACTAGTGGTTGTGGAGGCGAAGTCCTCGAGCTGGTCGCAGCACAACAGGACGTTCCTGACGCCGGCTGCCTTCACCATGAGGAGGAAAGTGGCCAGGTAGGAGGCGCCGCTGCGGGAGCGCTTCGCCTCGCTGACTTCGTTCTCGAGGTAGCGGCCGATGCGGGAGCTATCGCCTTCGCAGAGCAACTCCAGGAACGGGGCGACGGGCGGCCCGAGGGTGCGGCCGCGGAGGCGTTCCTGCACGGTCTCGATGGCGCGCCGTAGCTCGGCGGGGTCTTCGCTGCCGACCTGCTCGACCAGGCGGGCATAGACACGCTCGGCCAGGGTCGGGGTGGCGTCGTCCACGCGGAACCTGCAGGCGTATTGGGTTGCCGTGAAGAACACAGCGTTCAGCGACCTGGCGTTGGCCATGTCGAAGCTGGCGAGCACGGCGCACATCGGGTGTTCGTCGGCGTCGGATTCGTCGAGCCCGGTGCGCAGGAAGACGTCGCGGCCCCAGTCCTTGTTGACGTCCTCGACCAGGTACTGCATGAGGGAGCTCTTGCCGAAGCCGCGGGCGTCGCCGTGGATGCCGGTGCCGAGCGACCACAAGAACCCGAACTTCAGGCCGCCGTAGGCGGCGCCGAGCACGAACTTCTCGGCGGCTTCCTCGACCTTGTCCCCCTGGACGTGGGGGTCAAAGAGGAGGCCGTTCTCCCGGAGGTCCTCGCCGCCTAGCCGGGCGATGGCCTCGGAGGGGAAGGGATTCTCCTTCAGGTTCCAGTGTTTCTTGATCCAAAGGATCTTGTTCATGCCAGCAGGGCTCATGGCAACGTCCTTTCGTGGGAGGTGGTAATGGGTGATGGCCGATTGGGAACGAGGCTGATCGAGTAGTAGGTGCGGGGCCCGTCCCGTGTGTCCACGAGGAGGGGACGTTCCGAGGGAGGGACACTGCCGTACTGGGCCGGGTCAAGGTTGATGCGGTAGGGCAACGTCTCGCCCCGCTCGCCCCGGCCGAGCTCGATCAGCGCTCGGTCAAACTCCTCATCCTGGAGCTGGAGGTGGAAGCAGACCGCGGCCCGGACCCGGTAGATCGGAACCCATAGGGACCGCGTCGGGTCGTCCCGGCGGACGTGCTCGTAGGCCTCGGGAAGCCGGAAAAGCACCCGGTCGCGCCATGCGGGCCCTGTCCGGCGGGTGGCGTGGATGTTGCCGCCGCCGATCTCGAGATCCGCGGTGGGCCACAACCTCAGGCCGGGAGGTGGATCCGGGACATAGTAGGAAAAATTTGCCAGTCCGAGGAAGCGGGTCCAGCGGCGCAGGATCTCGTGGGAGATGTAGTCGACCGGTGTGCCGGCCTTGGAGAAGGCGAGCCTGACCATGGCTTCCTCGCAGGCGTTCACGAAGTCCTGGTTCCGGCGGAAGGCGTCGACCTCCTTGCCGGCGGCCCGGTCCTCGATGGCCGTAACGTAGGCGGCGATCGCCGAGGCGATCTCCTCCTCGTCCGCCTTCCAGCCACAAGGCCATTCCGCTGTCGCAGCCGCCGCGCGAGCGGCCAGGTAACGGACGTAACGCCGACGACTGCGGGGTTGGGGCTGCTCGCCCCAGCGGGCCAGCGGGACGGTCATCCCGCGGCTGACAACGCCCAGGTAGCCGCCGAACTGGGGATGGGCCTGCAGCAGCATGCGAAGGAGAGCGTCGTAGGCGGCCCGGCGATCGCCCCTGCAAAGCTCGGCCCATTCCCTGCCCGCAGGCGTGAGAGCGAACTCCGTCGCCTTGTACAGGTGGGCGGTGGCGGCCGAAGAGGGGAGGACCGCCTTCTCCACCAGCCCAAGACGCATCAACTCCTTGAGCGCCTCACTCACATTGCGGACATACCGCTTCGGGTTGGCCTTGGCATTGCGCAGCGAAGCCACATTGCCGGTGCCCGGCGACGCCTCGCTGACGACAATCATGTGGTCCACAAGGAGGCGGCGAATCCCCTCGAACGGCACTTCGTCGAGGACTGCTCCCGCGGTGACCTCCAGATAAGACAGTTCCTGTAGCCGCGGGATGCCGCCGCCGCCGGTGGTCATGCCGCCTGCCAATCCACAGGCAGCGCCGTGACCGTGGCTCCACCGTTTGCGGGAACTGGCGCGAGATGGCGAGCGCTGCTGGAACATCCCAGCCCCGCACGCCATTGAGCGCACACCTGGCGGCTGAAGATCGTCAACACGACGCCGTCCTTGACGACCAGGCAGACCCCGGGCCTGCTGGCGCAGTAGAGGTACCGGCACCCTGGGCGCTCGCCAGCCACCCGCGTCCACCAGCGTGGCCGGGGCCGGGCCTTGGCCCTTGAGGCGATGGCCCGTATCTCGGCCAGTGCTTCGAGGCGGGTGGATGTGGGGCGAACACGTTGCTGGTAGCGGTCGATGGCGTGGCTGCTGACGACCAAGAACCTCATGGCGCTCTCCTGTCGTGAACTCCTAACTACTACTGTATTCAGCCGCCATCACAAGTCAATATGGTCTCGTAGCCAACGAGACCAGATTATTATAGATTTCGCAGCAAGTTTCCTGCGCGCGGTTCTGTGCCGACCGATGTGTCCGAGCCTGCGGGCCGGGTGAGCTGGTCGCCGACGCCGACCTCGTTGCATGCGCTGCCGCCTCGGGCTGACCGGCGGAGCCGCACAGATCGGGCGGCGTGGCAGCGGAAGCAGCTACGCGGTTTGCCGCGCGCCGAAGGGACCGGGAAGGCGCGCGCAGGCGGCGATGTTCGGCAGGGTGATGTACTTGCCCGGAACTGTTCCGGTCCTGTTCGCAATGACCGTGACGTCGTTGCTGCCCGGGTCTCCGAGGCTCGAGACGACGAGCGCGGCGCCGGTCATGTTCTCCTGCTGTGTGTAGGTGCTCAGCGTGATGAGGCAGCCAACTCCCGCTCCCGCGGCCGCGAGCAGGCCATTCCGCGAGTCCTCGATGACCACCGCTTCAGCGGCAGGTATTCGGAGTTCCCGGAGGGCCAGCAGGTAGATATCGGGCGCGGGCTTCTTGTGCGCCACCACGTCGCCGGCGAAGACCGAGAAGCGCGCTGCGAGGTCGGGGCCAACCGCCGCATCCAGCACCGCCCGGACCGAGTCGACAGCCGAGGTCGACGCCACCGCCAGCTGCCAGCCCGCCGCGGTGGCCGCGCGAGCGATCCGGCGAACTCCGGTGCGGGGCGCGATCGCTCCGGACCGCACCATCGCGGTGAAGATCTCGGTCTTGCGCCGATGCCAGCGCCGGACGAGCTCAGCCTGCGCCTCGGCGCTGGCGGGCAGGCCGGCAGCTCGGGTGAATTCGGGGGTCAGCAGGCTGCGCATCCTCTCCTTGCCGCCACCGGTCTGCAGACGGCGCCCGTACTCCTGTTCGGACCAGCGGACCGGCAACCCGAACTCGGCGAAGGTCTGATTGAAGGCCGGCAGGTGGCCGTCGCGCTCGGTGTCGGCCAGCACGCCGTCGCAGTCGACGATGAGCGCTACCACGCCCGTCCCTCGCCGCCGAGCCGGCGGATGTGGTCGAGCGCCATGTCATGTACGGCGCGATGTACGAAGCGGAACAGCTCAGGCGGGTCATACCCGTCGGGGAAACGGCCCAGGTAATCCTTGTGCGCGTCGACGTAAGCGATCTTGAGCGCGGTCGAGATGTTGACCTTGGCGCAGCCCCGGCTGATCAGGTCGTCGAACTGCGCCTGGGACATGCCCGTGCCGCCATGCAGCGCGATCGGGACTGGCGCCTTGTCGACGATCGCGGTCACGCGCTCGGCGTCCAGCGACGGCTCGCTTTGATAGAGCCCGTGCGCGTTGCCGATGGCAGGCGCGAAGCAGTCCACGGCCGTGGCCTGGATGAACGAGACCGCGACGTCGACCGAATACGGCTGGTCGGCCTTGCCCGGTCCTTCGTCCACGCGGCGGATGGCCTCCAGCTCACCCTCCACGTCCGCCCCGGCGGCATGGGCCTCGGCAACGACCTCGGCGGTTTGCGCAGTGTTCTCCTCGACGGTGAGGGCCGAGCCATCGAAGAGCACCGAATTCCAGCCCCTGGCGATGCATCCGCTGATCATGGTGCGATCCGGGCAATGGTCCAGGTGCAGCGTGACGGGCACCGGAACCGCGCCCGCCATCTCGCGGAACGCGGCGGCCAGGATCGGCGCGCCCTCCCAGCGCACCGTCTTCACCGACGTCTGGATGATCACCGGCGCGTGGATGGCGACGGCGGCGTCGAGCACCGCGCGCATCGTCAGGTTGTTGACGATATTGAAGGCCGCGACACCGTAGCGGCGCGCGAACGCGTCGGCGAGTATCTCCCGCAGCGGGACAACGGGCATGCCGTATCACCGGGCCGGGGCCCGGCCAGACGTCATCCGCCCGGCCGCGAACGCTGCTGCCAGCACCGCGCCCGCTGCCAGCAGCAGCGGCGCATCAGCCGGCTCGAGCCTGACCTCGGAGCGCCATGCGCCCATGGCCGCCTCGATGACCGGGCCGTCCGGCTTCATCCTCGCGCTGGTGAGACGGACCGGGAACGTGCCAACAGGGGATAGGACACGCATCTGACTGCCCCTCATCTCGTGCTTGCTCCTCGGATGCTGACCCGGCCCGGTCGCAGTGCCGCCAGGACATGCCTGCAGGTCTCCGTCGCCGCGGCCAGCGCCGCCTGCTCGCTCCGGTCCTCGCCGCAGGGCTGGCAGAAGAACACGCCGCCGCGCTCGCTGATAGCGCCCTCGATGTTGCGCATCGGCCGCATCTCAGCCGCCAGGATCAGCGCATCGACCGTGATACGAAACGGCCCTCCGCCGCGTCGCACCTGGTCC
>Ga0070707_100004748_pt1 | contig 12736 bp, 13 predicted proteins | sample KBSK5502metaG_FD_65468 | JGI IMG/M metagenome (GOLD analysis project Ga0070707, IMG submission 65468) | Corn, switchgrass and miscanthus rhizosphere microbial communities from Kellogg Biological Station, Michigan, USA - KBS K5-50-2 metaG | ecosystem: Host-associated > Plants > Roots >... | reverse complement strand
TTTGTTGATCGGCGGTGGCATGGCAAACACGTTTCTCAAAGCAGAGGGGTACGAGATTGGCGATTCGCTGTTTGAAGAGAGCAAACTAGATGTTGCCCGTGACCTGATCTCGAAGGCGCATCATGGATATTGGCCCAAAGACTATTGAGGCTTTCAGTAAAGTCCTGGCGGGCACGCAAACCATTGTGTGGAACGGCACGCTTGGGGTAGCAGAGATGCCTGCCTTTGCAAAAGGTACCGATGCCATCATCGCGATACTGGCCGGGCGCACCGCAGCCGGCGCAACCACCATCATCGGCGGTGGTGATTCCGCGGCGGCAGTCGAGCAGGCAGGAGCAGCCGAGAAGATGACGCATGTCTCGACCGGCGGCGGTGCTTCGCTGCGACGAAAAAGCTCTCGGGTGGCAAGATGAGCGATGCGCCCGCTTCTTGGAGGTGCCCAGCGATGTCCCAATATGAAATTGTGATGAGCTTGTTGTGCGAAGCGATGAAATTGTGATGATCTTGTGAACTCTCTACACTACACTGCAAAAAAACAGGCAAGGCAAATCAGGAGGAAGATCATGGACGGAACAATAAACGCACAATCGACATTCATCGAAACGGGGACAAACGGCCATACCCTGCTTTCCAACTTCTCCACGTTGGGAATGGGACCACAGGAAGCCCTGGAGTATCGCAAGCGATTTCGAGGCATGATCGGCATTGCCAGTAAGGTACCGCTCAAAGATCGCTCTGTCCTGAGCCTGGTCTACACGCCAGGCGTCGCAGCTCCGTGCCTTGAGATTGCGAAAGACCCCCTCACCTCATTTGACTACACTATTCGCGGCAACACCATTGCGCTTGTCACCGATGGCTCGTCGGCCTTTGGTATGGGGAACATCGGCCCTATGGCAGCGCTGCCCATGCTCGAAGACGCCTGCATCCTCTTCAAAACGTTTGGAGGATTGGATGCTTTCCCCATCTGCCTGGATACCCAGGACGCGGAGGAGATCATCAACGTGGGCATGGAGATTCGACCCACCTTTGGCGGCATCTGCCTCAGCAGTATTGCCGCTCCCCGCTGCTTTACGGTCGCCGACCACCTGGCGCGAGCAGTCAATATCCCGGTACTGCATGCCGAGCAAGATGCGACCGCGGCTGCCATCCTGGGTGGGCTCTACAATGCCCTCAAGCTGGTTGGCAAGGCACCGGAAAGCGCTCGTATCGTGATCAATGGTGCCGGTCCCGGCGGCATTTCCACCGCCCGCCTGCTGCTGCATGTTGGCTTTGGGCATATTCTGGTGTGTGATCGTCTGGGCATCCTTGATCGCTATCGCCTGCACAACATGAACTGGGCCAAAGTGGACATTGCCCGCCAGACCAATCCAGCCAACGTCACTGGCAGACTCGCCGATGCAGTACGTGATGCTGACGTGGTCATCGGCCTCTCCTCATGGAATACGATCACGCCGGAGATGGTCAGCACGATGGCAAGGCATCCTATTCTGTTTGTGCTGGCGGTGCCCAATCCAGAAATCACTCCCGAAGCAGCTATCGCCGCTGGTGCTGCCGTTGTGGCGACCGGGCGTCCTGATTATCCCAATCTGATAACGAACGCACTGGTGCTACCTGGCATCTTTCGCGGAGCCATGGACGTACGCGCCACCAGCATCAACCAGGAAATGATCATCGCGGCGGCTCAAGCCATTGCTGATCTCGTCCCGCCAGGGCGTCTCTCTTCTCAACAGATTGTACCGTCCGTGATGGATTATGCGCTGGCTCCTCGCGTAGCCTGTGCAGCAGCCGAAGCTGCAAGACGCAGCGGTGTGGCTCGCGTGGACAAAGACCCGGTTGCGATCGAGGCAGAGACGCGAGCCACGCTCTATGAGGGACACCGACCCGTTCCACCACCATCGCATAGCTCTGCCAACCTCCAGGAGGAGGCGCTTGAATTACACCGCCGCTATCAAGGCGTCCTGCACATTGTGCCCAAGATGCCCATCCGGGATCAATCCATCCTCAACTCATTCTACCTGCCTCCTGGCATTCCCGAAGCCACGCGCCAGATCCTGGCCCGGCCGGACGCCGTCTTCGACTATACCGGCAAGAGTAACCGCGTGGCCATTGTCACGGATGGCAGTGCCGTGCTCGGGTTGGGAAACATTGGCCCCCGTGCCGCTTTGCCCGTCATGGAGGGAAAGGCCGTGCTTTTCCAGACCTTTGGAGGCATCGAAGCCTATCCCATCTGCCTGTCAACGCAAAATGTAGACGAAATTGTCACGGCAGTCGAGCATCTTGCCCCGGCCTTTGGAGGTGTGAACCTGGAGGATATCTCTGCGCCACGCTGCTTCGAGGTGGAAGAGAGGCTGCGCAGCTCGCTCAGTATTCCCGTTTTCCACGATGACCAGCATGGCACAGCGACAGTCGTGCTCGCAGGACTCATCAATGCCCTGCGCAAAGTCAACAAACAGGGACAGGACGTATCCGTGGTCATCATGGGTCCCGGGGCCGCCGGTATCGCGACAGCCAGAATGCTCCTGGCCTGGGGAGTGAGAAAGATGCTGTTGGTGAATCGTGCAGGGATCATGTTTCCAGGGCGTGCTGACATGAATGCGGCGCAGGAAGAGCTGGCAGCCATCACCAATCCTGAGTGTAAAAAGGGTAGACTTGCCGAGGCAATGATCGGAGCCGATGTCTTTATCGGGGTTTCCGGCCCGGGTGTGGTGACACCTGCCATGGTCCAATCCATGGCATCCCAACCCATCGTCTTTGCCTTGGCCAATCCTATCCCGGAGATCATGCCTGAAGAGGCGTTAGCCGCGGGCGCCAAAGTAGTAGCGACGGGCAGATCGGATTACCCCAACCAGGTGAATAACTCGCTGGCGTTTCCCGGGCTCTTCCGGGGTGCACTCGATGCGCGGGCCCGCGTCATCAATGACGAAATGAAATTGGCGGCGGCGCAACGGCTGGCTTCCCTGGTGACTGAACAAGAATTTGAAGAAGGGCAGATCATTCCACAGGCGATGAACTACGACGTTGCACCATCGCTGGCGGCCGCTGTTGCCCAGGCAGCCATGGAGAGCGGGGTAGCGCGTATTCGTGTCGACCCACGCATAGTTGCCCAGCACTGCCGTGATTTCATTTACGAGGGCCTGCTCACACCGGTACCTCCTCTCGAAGAAAACCTTGCGTAAAGTGCCCAAAAATGTTCTCACGAGGTTGGCCCAAACGGGTATCAAAGCAGGCTACTTCAGAGGATCGTGATAAGAAAAGCGACAATCGTGAGACGTATGAGGCTGAGATGATCTATGAAAGAGATGATGGATAAACTCATCATGATCTGTGGACATCCGTGAGTTTGGTGGTCTGTTCTCACAGAAAGCGAAAATGAAGTTGACGCCGTATTCCTGATCGAAACGACCAAGAAGTAAGCGAGCGTGGTAAAGGAGTGTTCACAACCATGAACAACCAGGTATTACCAGCAGGCAGTAGGGTACGTGTGAGCAGTTATGGTCCTTTTCGAGGACTGAAAGGTACGATCCGAAAAGTCGATACCATTCCTGGCCTTGAAGCTGGCGAAGCCTTTTGTTTCTATCTTGTTGAGCTAGAGGGCACGCACAGCAAGGAGCCTATCTGGTTTGAATGCGATGAGGTCCAGTTAGTGGATTGTCCATCTTCAGATGAGGAGAGGGACTTGGCAGGGAGATTCGCATCCGCTGGCACCAATCCGTCTCACTAACGCTGGTTCTTGCCCGTCTCGGCAACGCGACTGCGTCGCTACCGCTGCGCGGTCAGGTGAGACGCAAGGAGAAGGGATGCCACTCCATTTCTCCCATCAAATGAACATTGAGGGCATTTCCAAACTTGACAGAGTAGGGTAAGCTGATCCCAAATGAGGCTCGTTCCCTCCTGATGGGGGTCAGCTTATGATGCCAGTACCCATAGAAAGTCAGGCATCTGTCCCACCCTCCGCATACCATAGTGCGCAAGCGCGGTTGGATCCAGCCTTGCATATTGATGCCCTGACCCTGGTTACCACCTTGCATCTGCTGACTTTGTGCCGTTTGGCCGTGCGTCTCGCTCATTGTCGGTGCCCACCCCCCTTACCTGCTGGTCTAGGAGGACTTCCGAGTTAAGAAGCGCCCTCATGTTCTCTATAAATTGAGAGCATTTCGTGATGCACGAGTCACACATTGTGAGAGGAATGCAAGAGGTATAAGCAATACTTGTAGTAGACAAAAGGATGTGCTCCCTTGCACACCCTGTCAGAAGAAAAGTATCGTGAAAGGAGGACACAAGCCATGATGCATATGATGATGGCTATCCCGCCGCTTCCTACCAGCATGACATCCAGCGCTGTGCTGTTCTGGGGGATGATCGGTCTCCTGGTCGCGCTGTTCCTGCTGGCAACGACCCTCTGGGTCATTGGAAGCCGGCGTATCGCACAGGGGCAGTCTCAGATGAAACAGGCCAGGCGGCAGTACGAAGCGTTTCCAGTATGACGAGCAACCACGGGTTCACTATCCGCAGGAGGAGACTTTGCTCCGGCGGTGATTTCCTCATGCGAAGAAGAGGCAGGCAAAGAACAAGACACAGTGATCTCGTCCCGTTCTCTGTCTGCCTCTTCTTCGCTCCACTGGATAGGCATTAGCAACTGACTCTTATCAGAAGGGAGTTCACTTCCCCTTTCCACCCTCTGCCCATTTGTCGTAGAGAAGGTGATGATACTCTATCGTGCTCATTTTGTAATGCACACGTACCCGAGCGTCGCCGAGCAAGGGGCTCGAGCCCGAAGGACCGGAGATTGCCGGAGATTGGGTTAGAAACAGCCTTGGAGTAGTTCCTCCCTACGGGTCGGTGACTGACAAGCGGCCTCGCTTTGGACTCTCACCTGGCCCGCCATGGGCTTTGAGAACCCTTGAAAGAACAAATCGGTGTGTTCGGTGACCCAAGCTATCGTCTTCTGTGCAGATGCTTTCGCGTCACCTAGCGTTTCAAACATACTGACGACCGCCATTTCGTTGTCTCCGACCTCCACCAGATAGTAGGCTCTAAATCCTGGAACCTGGTTCATAATGGGCATAAGGCTCTTTTGCACCTGCTGTATAAACTCCTCTTTCGTCCCTGGAAAGAGGTCGTAATTGCGTATCACTGCATACATCGCTTGCCCCTTTCTGCTTACACTTCTTGGATAACTTATTCAAGCTAAGAATAGCACAGGAGCCTCACCATCCTATCACAACTTGCTGCTTCATTCTCACAAAACTGTCACGATTGCAATTTTCCAATAGGGAGTCTGGTGTGCGTGACTAGTATCACGCGCATGAAGCTCACACCTGTGAGGGCTTTTGAGTTATGAAGAAATACCCTCCACAGTGACTGAGCATTAGTTTCTCAGCCTGGGGTCTCTCAAAAGCGTGTAGGGCAGGCGGATAGGGTATGCGGGTACCTGCTTTTGTTGTGGTCTGAGCAAGCTGCTCGGTGTTGCCGAGATGTGAATCATAGACAACGACAATCTTCATAGTTCATTCCTCCTTCACTATAGGTACCCGCGCTGGCGTGCGTGAAGATGCTAAAGCAGGAAAGGCGAAGAACGCAGTCTTACGTGATTTGACAGATTAAATCGCGTCAAAAAGATCGCATTTGTCAAAATTCTCTGGTATATTTGCTCATGAGAGGTGAAAATGCGTTGATCTCCGGGATGCCGTGGAACCAAGACCATGATAACGCCCGAGAAAGCAGCTGGGAACTCTCCGGATGACATGCCAATACTGCCGCGTGATCGGCTGCGTAGGCAGTCAGGCGCGAAAGGAGCGGCACATGAGCGAGGATGACCAAAAGCAAGAGCAAGAAGCAGGCGACGAGCGCGAGGGGAGAGCGCTTGCCCGATCACTGCCTGCGAAATCAGCATTTCACGTCTCTCTGCAGGGAGAGGGAAGTTGGGCGAACCTTCTGAACTGGCTGGAGATCTCACCTGATGCGCTCGTCCTGGTCGATGCTGCTGGACGCATCGCGCGCGTGAATAGCCAGACCGAAGCGCTCTTTGGCTACACTCGCTCCGAACTCGAGGGCGAGGCTCTGGATGCCCTGCTGCCTGAACGCTTTCGTGCTGCCCACGTGCTTGACCGTGAGCAGTATGCTACCTCCCCACGCACCCGCCCCATGGGCGCGGGACTGGCGTTGTATGGGCGACGCAAAGATGGCACCGAGTTTCCGGTGGACATCAGCCTGAGCCCACTGCTGTTCGACGACGCGCTGCATGTGCTGGGCGCCATTCGTGATGTCAGCGTGCGCCATCAGCTCGAAGAGCACGAGCATGCGGCCCGCGAGGCGGCCGAAGCCCGCCTGGCGCTCTTGCAACTCGTCCTGGATGAATTACCCACGTGCGTGTATTTTGTGACTGGCTCGGAGGCTCGCCTCGTGCTCGCCAATCGCGCCGCGGTCACCCTCTGGGGAAGCGAGTGGCCCGCCGGTCAACCGATGCAGGACTTTCTCACCGCCCACCACATTCGCCTGTTCGACACGAATGGACAGGCGCTGCCACCCGCCGCCTTCGCCACCTCGCGTGCCCTGCACGAGGGCCAAACGGTGTTCCAGCACCAGGAGATCATTCGTCACGCGGATGGCACGAGTCTCCCGGTGCTGGTGAATGCCGTGGCGCTGGCTCCACACCTTTTAGCTGGGTTGGAAGCTGGCGGGGGAAACCGTCAAATCTCCTTTGCGGAACCTGCGGCGTTGGTCGTCCTTCAGGATGTCACTTCCCTCAAGGAAGCCGAACAGCTCAAAGAGCAGTTTATCTGGCTGGTGGTCCACGAACTGCGCAACCCCCTGGCCGCTCTCAAAGGCTTTGCGACGATGCTGCTGCGGCATTCCCAGGGGGACAAAGGCACAGCCTTAGCCTCCTGGCAACAGGAGGCGCTCGCGGATATCGATTTGGCGGCGAATCGGCTGAATCGGCTCACCGAAGACCTGCTTGATGTGGTTCGTCTCCAGGCAGGACGGCTGGTGTTACACCGTGAGTCCATCGAGCTCGTGCATACCATCCGGCGCGTGATCGCACAGATGGGGCAGAGTAGCGACCGCCATCAACTCACGCTCTCCACCTCCTTGTCCCACCTGCAGGCACAGATGGATAGAGGGCGCATCGAACAAGTGCTGGTGAATCTGCTCACCAACGCTATCAAGTACAGCCCTGACGGCGGCGAGATCGAGGTCGCCCTGCAGGTGGTGCCAGAGCGGCAGGAGGCGCTCATCAGTATTCGGGATCAGGGCATCGGCATCCCGCAAGCAGAGCAGGCCCGGCTGTTTGGTCGGTTTGTCCGGGCGTCCAATAGCCAGGCCCAGGGGATCGGCGGGACCGGCCTGGGCCTCTATCTGTGTCGCGAACTCGTCTCGCAGCACGGGGGAGACATCTGGTTCGAGTCGACCGAGGGGGCCGGTTCGACCTTCTTCCTCCGTCTGCCTCTCTCGCAAAGCACATCCGAGCCGAGCGTCTCGCCACATACCCCCTCTTCCGAGGGGGATCAGAGCACCTTGTGATGAGATTGTGATCTACTCAAGCCTGCTGTAATGGAAAAGAGACCTTGTGATCTTCTTGGAAGCATTGAAGACTGTGTGTGAATTGTGAGAATATGCCTCGCTCATGTGATTTCCCTGTGAGATTACTGTCCTATCCTTAAGTTCAATCAGGAAGATGAGCATGATTTGCTCCTGGTGATAAAAAGGAATTCGCTCTAGATAAAGACAGTAGCCCTTGAAGGGAGAGACGGAATGGAACAACTTGCTACTTCAGCCCGGCCGCTGCGCATTGCTATCATTGGTGCTGGCCCAGCCGGTTTTTATGCTGCCGAAACTCTTCTCAAGAAACGCGATATCGTCCTGACAATTGATATCTTCAACCGCTTCCCCACTCCTTTCGGATTGGTCCGCGACGGTGTTGCGCCTGATCATCAGTCCATCAAGGCGGTGATCCGCGTCTTTGATAAAGTCCTGGCAGATCCACGCGTCCGTTTCTTCGGGAATGTCACCTACGGTGTTGATATCCATCATAAAGAATTAAAGCAGTTCTACGATCAGATTATCTATGCGGTTGGTGCCCAGGCTGATCGACGTATGGGCATCCCCGGTGAAGAACTGCCCAATAGCTTTCCAGCTACCGCGTTTGTTGGCTGGTATAATGGTCATCCTGATTATCGCGATCTGCCCATCGATCTCTCATGCGAGCGGGCTGTCGTGGTCGGCAATGGCAATGTAGCGATGGATGTGACACGCATTCTAATCGTGTCCCCGGACACATTGCTGAAAACTGATATCGCCGGCCATGCGCTGGAGAAGCTGCGTGAGAGCAAGATCCGCGAGGTGGTGGTATTGGGGCGACGTGGTGCAGCGCAGGCATCATTTACGAACCCTGAGATCAAGGAACTGGGAAAGCTTGAAGGGGTGGATGTGATCGTCGATCCTCAAAACATCGAACTTGATCCGGCAAGCCTGGTTGATATAGAAGGAGATCGCACAGCGAAGGTCAACCTGGAGTGCCTGCACGACTATGCTGCTCGCACGCAGCATACCGCTCCTCGCCGCATTACCCTGCGCTTCCGGGTCTCACCCAAGGAAATTGTTGGTGTGAATGGGCGGATGACCGCGGTGAAGATCGAACACAATGAACTTGTCGTGGATTCCAATGGTGGACTACGAGCGAAAGGAACCGGCAAGTTTGAGATCATTGAGGCCGGCCTGGTGTTGCGCTCGATTGGCTATCGTAGTGTGCCGATTGAAAGCGTGCCATTCGATCACGCGACCTATACCATAAACAATATCGCTGGGCAAGTCGTGCATCCGAATACCGGCGAAGTGGTGCCTGGTGAATATGTCGTCGGGTGGGCCAAGCGCGGCCCCACTGGCCTGATCGGGAACAACAAGCCTGACGCGGCTGCCACCGTCGAAGCAATGCTGACCGACCTGCCAATGCTCCAAGGAATCAGCGATGATCATCGCGACCTGTCGCGGATTGAGGCGTTTCTCCGTCAGCGAGACCTCGACTATGTGACGTATCAGGATTGGAAGATTCTGGATCAGTACGAGGTTGCCTGCGGTGCCAGGCAAGGGTGTCCGCGTGTCAAGGTCACAACCGTACCAGAGATGATGGAAATTATTCGCCAGGGGCGATGACGATCTCCTTCCGCACAGCGTTGTTGTCCTCATCGCAGAAGAGGAATCTCTGCTGCTGAATCAATGCCTCGACATATCCCAGATTAATAGCATATCTAATGGCACTAACCCGACGGTATAAGGCTCAGCTTGGATTTGTGACTGTTTTGTATTGGTGAATCTGTACAACTGTTATTGTATTGTGAGGCCGATGGTACATAGTTGCTTTAGGAAGTGAGTTGGTGATGCTCACTCATAGTTGAGATAGTCGGTGGCCTCATGGGACAACGTGCACGTCGGGTTAAGTGATGTGGTGATTGTCTGCACATTATCTCATGATGAGCATGTCTATAGGTCACAAAAAGGCAGTTGTATAGTGTGATTACGTAGTGCCAGGTCGTGATTAGTGGGATAGGAGAGCATGTGGCACGAGGCTGTGCCATCCCTACCCAGTACGAGGAGGTGCGTAATGATCGCAAGAGATATTATGACCCGCAACGTATATACTACCAGTGCGGAGGCAAGTGTGCAGGAAGTTGCACAACTACTGAGTCGAAAAAATATTAGTGGTGTTCCTGTTCTCGACAAAGACGGCAAGATGATCGGTATCGTCACCGAGGCAGACATCATAGGGAAAGTCGATCGAGAAGGTCTTCGCGCTGCCGATATTATGAGTCCTGAGATTATTGCCGTCGATGAAGAGACACGCGTTGGCGAGATTGCCATGCTCCTTACTGAACACAGAATTAAGCGTGTCCCGGTCGTGCAGCATGGCAAGCTGGTGGGCATTGTCTGTCGAGCAGACATTGTCCATGCCGTCGCACAGGGACACCTGATCATCAGGCATTGGTAGCAGCAAGAGATAGCAGAGAAATCGAAGGAGCACTGCAAGCGGGCTAGGCGGTGATCACAAGTGTTCCCGTGGTAGCCATTCGAGCTGCGTCATAGACGCCTGACCCAGGTCATACACACTACGGCATCCGCTGCTTATGAGCCTGCTAATCCCCTCCCACCCAGACCGTTTGCTCAAGCTGAGTCTCTTCCATCAGCTGATCCAACTTCTTCACAAAGCTGTTCAGGAACTTGAGACGGCTATCGCGCCACAAACTCGGGGGTAATGTTTGCAACAGGCTTACCCATCCTTCAATCGCCTCCTTTACCAGGGATACTTCATGCCTGTCAAGGACAAAAGGATCACGCTTCTCCATGGCTTCTTCTCCTTTCTTGTTGTCGTGGTTTCCTCTCGCTAGCGGGTCAGTTGCCATTTCTTCTGGCATTCCTCGCTAAAATCGGAACTCTTCCATCGTTTTACTACACTCATCTTCACAGATGTTTCTCTCAAGCACATCACATACCATCACCCTCATCTTACAGGTATGTCACAGTTCGTCCTTCAGGTTTTTTATCCATCAATGTAAGAAAAGCAGATACAATATGCCGGTTTCTACAGCCCTGAGTGCTCATCCGTTCAGGTGCTCCCTGTCGGCTTTTGATCTCAGACCAGGGACGTACAGGCGGAGTCGCTGGACCCTCAACCTGCGAGAGGGATGAGGCGAGGTGACAGGCTGGACAATCGTCTGGGGAGCGTGGCTTGAGAAGACGTTGGACCGCGGTGTTCCTCGTTGCAGTTCTCCACTGGGCAAGTATGGTACCAGTAAAGGAGACACAGTCGCGCCAAAGAAAGAATGAGGAAGAGCAAGAGCAAGGGAAGGGTCATTAAGAATCCTCGCCGCGTGATAGTAGGATAATGGTGAGCTTATCAGGAAGGTTAAGTTGAGTCGAGAAGGACTGTCAAGCGGTTTGGGAAAAAAGGCTGAATTATTCACTATCGTTAGAGGCAGTACCTGCGTAGGGCGCAATAGCCACGAGGACTGGAACCGCGCCTGCGTCCTTGGGTCGATAAGAGAGGGAGTACAGCCAGGCGCATGAGTAATTATTCTACTGCTTCAACGCCAAGTCGTCGCCGGATCTCTTGTTTGGAATGGGACAGTGCCCCTTCCAGGTGGACCTGCATGGCTTGAGCAGCGGCATCTGGCTCCCCCTCCTGGATCGCTTCGAGTATCGCCGCGTGTTGCTCTGCATAGGATAGCAGCAATGCCAGTGTGCGTCCTGCCGCGATGTCGAACACCCACCTCTGGGCACGGGTTGTCGTAGCTATCGTAGAGGCGAGGAATGGATTGTGCGTTGCTTCGGCAATCACTCGATGAAAGGCCGCATCGGTCTCGCGGAACTGCTGGCGTTGCTGGGTCTCCGCGCTCTGCTGGTTGAGGGCCACCATCTCGCGCAACTCCCGCAATTCGTGAGGGGTGATGCGCTCCGCAGCCAGGCGCGCAGCCTGCGGTTCAAGCGTGAGCCTGAACTCATACAGACTGATGACATCGCTGGGGTCAAAGGGTGTAAGAGAATCGAGCATCGTCGTTGCGAACGGCGATACCTTGTTGTCTACATACAGGCCGCTGCCCCTACGCGTGAAGACCAATCCCGTCGCTACGAGGACCTTCACCGCCTCGCGCACCACCGTACGGCTCACTCCAAGCTGCTCGCTCAACTCGTGTTCGGTTGGCAGCCGGTCACCTGGCTTCAGACCGGTGGAAGAGATCAACGCAGTGATCTTTGAGGCTGCCGTCTCATAGGCTGGCCGGTGTCCGTCCTCTTTCATCATACTGGTCATGTCTTGCCTCAGCCTTTCCTGCTCAAGCTGCTCAGAGGATACGCTCGCCCTATTCCAGAAGCGGACGGGAGGTTTTAGCGTAGCTCCTCGTTGTCCTATTGCTATGCATTAATATACGCGATTTGGGCCATACATGTCAAGGTCACATGAGAACAATTTAAGCCTTGTATCCTCTCAAAGTAGTCATACTAATTTTTGCCAATCAACGCTTTAAATGCGGGCGGATTGCTGCGCTTCTTTGTAGCAGAGCTGGATGATCCCTGGAATGTACATCAGCCGTGAGAAGCCTGGATATGAGGGAAGAGACATATACATATCTACATCCCAAATCATGGCGAGATGCGAGAAAGATGCTAAATTTGTATGATATTGTTCTGATTGTGATGCAAATGAGATAGATAAATATTAATATTTTCATATTTATCAGTTATACTCCTTTGTAAGGTTCCAACGAAGAGTGAAGACCAGGTTGCTCTTCCACATGCGACCAATGAAAGGAGGTGGCTCACAGCGTACAACAACGGTGATCAAAACCACGTAGTTTGTCTTCTCGTACGCGAGCGTCGTTCATTGTTGATTCGATTGATAGCGATTACTCTTATCTAAGGAGGAAATACCGATGTTCCACCAGATTCTTGAGCCAGTTGCCGGGAATCTCTTCCTCTCCTTTCTCGTCGGATTGATTCCGATTGCTGTCGTCCTTGTATTGATGGGGGTCTTCCGACGACCCGCCTGGCAAGCAGCGCTTGCAGGGTTGATTGTCGGCCTCATTATAGCCATCGGGGTGTGGGGAATGCCGGCTGAGTTTGCAGCTACCTCGACGTTGTACGGCATGGTTTTTGCCCTGCTCCCCGTCATGTGGATTGTCTGGAACGCCATGTGGCTGTACAACATCGCGGTCCGCTCGGGCAAATTTGAACTCTTCCGTCGCTGGAT
>Ga0070707_100004746_pt1 | contig 12736 bp, 16 predicted proteins | sample KBSK5502metaG_FD_65468 | JGI IMG/M metagenome (GOLD analysis project Ga0070707, IMG submission 65468) | Corn, switchgrass and miscanthus rhizosphere microbial communities from Kellogg Biological Station, Michigan, USA - KBS K5-50-2 metaG | ecosystem: Host-associated > Plants > Roots >... | reverse complement strand
CCTCCACGGCGAGGAGCTGTGCGCCCACGTTGTAAGCGGCAGCCGGGATTGGCTCGCGCTCTTGGTCGGGCGGGATCAACAACCGCAGGTAGTCGTCCGTCTCAGCCGTCTGCCCCCTCACCTCCAACTCCGGCGACAGGATCAGGACTGCCGGCCCGGCTCCAGGGACGGTGGGTGATGCCAGCTTGAAAGTGTCGGCTTGTGACCGCTGCAGTGCCTCGGTCACACGCTTTGCTATCGAGGTCAAGAAGCCGGCCTCGGATTCGGTGAAGGGCTCCGACGCGTTGATTCGCCAGAGATCCAGGAAACCCCAGCAACCCTGACGGCTGCGAAAAACAACGGACGCCACGTCCGTCACCCCATACCGGCCGAGCACCGAGCTCCATACGAGGCTGCGTTCCAACTGCGCCCCACTGCTCTCGTGCAGACGTGCGACCGGACCCTTCAGTCGTGTCCAGCGATTGATCGGCGTCAGGTACTTGAGCATGATCAGCCGCGGCAATTCGGGCAGGCAGGGTACGTCCGCCAGAGGGGAACATCCGACCTCTGTCTGGGGGTCGGTGAGAAGCCACACAAACGCGTTGAAGGCGACTACCGGCCTGATTTCGTTCAGGATGGCCACCCGCAGCGACCGGTCGTCCAGAGCCCCGGTCGCACAGATCCGCATGATCCGGTCGATCGCACGCAATTGTGCGGTTATGCCACCACCGGTTAAATCCTAGCTTTCAAACATCGGCGCGAGGACCAGGGCGGTCGCGAAGATCCCACCAACCTGGGATGGCGAACGATGAGTCGACGGCCTACCTTGAATCAACACCACGACGACAAAGGAGAATGAAATGGCGACTCTGCACATTCAGCACCCGATCACGGATTTCGAGACATGGACGAGCGCTTTCAACCGGTTCCGGGAGGCACGGCGCAACGCCGGCGTGCAAGCGCAGCGCATTCAGCGGCCGGTCGACAACCAGAGGTACGTCGTGATCGACCTCGACTTCGAGACTGTGGACAAGGCGCAGACGTTTCTAGGCTTTCTGCGCAACACGATCTGGACAAGTGCCGCGAACTCGCCGGGCCTGGTCGGCACGCCTGAGGCGTTGGTTCTCGAAGCGGTCTCTGTGGACTGAGGCGAGTTCGGCCCGCTCGGCCTTGTGGGGCATCGCTGCCTCACCTAAAACGTGCGGACTCGTTCGGGTCACTCCCGGCGACAGCGCGTCACCGACCCGGCTCAGCCGCGTCGAGCAGCTGCTCGCTTGATGCCAGAGCCTGGATCGGCCGGCTGAAGAGTGATGCGTCGCCCTAGCAGGTCTGCATATCGGACTAAGGTCGTGTGCTTCGGGTCGACAGCGCCACGCTCAAGTCGAGCAACATTCGGCTGCTTCGTCCCAAGGGCTGCAGCTACCCGTTCCTGGCTGAGACCCTGGCGCTCCCTTTCGGCCGCTAACTCACGCACAAGCCGCCTGGTTTCAATGGCGGCCTTCATTAGGCTTGGGAAAGCAGGATTCCGCGCCGTGCGCCTGGCGATGAAGGCGTCAAGATCGTCTCCGTTTGGCATGACCCAATAATGCCATATCGTGCACGATATGTGTCTCCGCGATCATGGCGGTCCCGCACGACGACGAGTCGATCCACGACCGCCGCGCTCCCTCCAGTCTGCAAGGCGCCGCTTGGCGAGCTCGATGTGGCGGCTTCTCGCTGCCTGCCACTTCTTATTGACCATCTCAAGCGCAAGAAGAACCTCGCCTCCTCGGCCCTCCTCAGCGAACAAGAGGCGGTAAATCACCCTCTTTCCATCGATTTCGATCTGCCAGATGTCACCCTGCAATTGGTTCACATCGGGATGACCGCGTCCCGCCTTTCGGACTTCGGTCATAGCCGCAGCGACAGCAGCCGCGTCAGGCCGCGGAGGCATAAGCCTGGTCGCCGAGGTGATCAGGCAACTGGTCATCCAGTATCGACGAGGGCTGTATTCCGCTGTGCGCACGATCGTCTTGGTTGAGGGGGTGACCGACGAGCTCGCTTTGACGCTGGCCGCCCTGCGATCGGGACGCGACCTCAAGGCCGAAGGCGTGTCCATCGTTCCGAGCAACGGCGCCCACGCCATCAGCCGGTTCTTGCGGCAACTGGGTGCCGAGGAACCTGGAGCCAAGCTCGCCGGTCTTTATGACGAGGGCGAAGAGGAAGTCATCCGAGCCGCGCTGGAGCGGGCCGGCTACGGTCCAAACCTTGATCGCAACCAGCTGGAACGGGTTGGGTTCTTCGCCTGCATCGCCGACCTGGAGGACGAGCTGATTCGGGCCGCCGGCGAGACCAACCTATCAAGGCTCATCGAGCGCGAGGGCGACGCGCAGTCATGGCGTACGTTCCGGAACCAGCACGCGTGGCACAGACGCCCGGTGGATCAGCAATTCCGCCGCTTCATCCGGAGCGTGTCGGAGCGCAACAGCCGATATATCCGGGCCATCGTCGAGACGATCGATCTCTCCCGGCTACCTCGTCCTTTACGACTGCTCCTGGATTACGTTGAGCCCCGACGAGCTTGAGGGTAGAAATGCCAAAGCGAGCCGGGATCCGTCCCGCGATTGGTCTCAGTCGGGGTACTCGTCCTTCCGCCAGCTGCGGGGCTCGGCGGGTTGCGCTTTCGGCGTTCGCTCGAGCAGGAAGCTGAAGTAGGGCGCGACGAACGGGTCAGGTGCCGACACAGTGTAGGTGTGGTAGACGGTGCCGTTCTCGCGCGCGAATGCAATCCAGCTCGGGTTTTCGCGGAGGCCGTCCTTGAGCTCGGCCCCGGTCTGACCCGACCACTCCCGGAGCCAGTCGGGCGGGTTGTCGATCATCTCCTGGACCTCGGGGATCTGCTGCGCCTGCTCCTCGGTCAGCGCGAGCCCGTAGTCGAAGGCGAAGTCGGTGTTGTAGGTCGATACGTACGGAAACTGCCAACCCATGCGCCGCTTGTAAGCCGTCAGCCGCTCGATCGGCGCCCGCGAAAAACAGATCAGCGTCACGTCGCGGTGGCTCAGGTGGACGCGAGAGCCGTCGAGCCCATCGGCCAAGCTGGTGCAGCCAGGGCAGGCGCCGATCGTGTAATCGGGGCCGAACATGATGTTGTAGGCGAGCAGCTGTGAGCGGCCGTCGAAAAGCTCGGCGAGTGTCTTCTTGCCGTCATCGGTGTCGAACTCGTACTCCTTCTCGACCGGGACCCAGGGAAGCGCGAGACGCCTTCTCTTGATCTCCTCGTTCCGCTCCGCATGCTCGGATTCGAGCTTGGCGAGCTCGTCCCGGGCTGCCTGCCATTCCTCGTGGGTTCCGATCTTGTGCTCGGGCATCTCATGCACCTCCTACCAGACGAGCGCTTTCCGGTGCGCGGCCGAAGCCGACCGTCGGATCGGACGCTGCCGGGATCAATAACTGAGACCGCTGACAGCTCGGAAACTCATCGCATCAGCGTCTGAATTCGGCGGTGGCGTCCTCGAACCACTTTAGGCCCACCCAACCGGTCAGAAATGAAGAAGCAATCGCGGGCGGGCGGGCCTAGGCTCAAAACCATTGACGCGGCCAACGCCGCGAATGTCACAGGAGGAACCCAATGAGGATCAAGCTGGCGACCATTTACGTGGACGACCTCGACAAGGCCTTGCGCTTCTACACACAGGTGGCCGGCTTCGTGAAGAAGACGGACGTTTCGCAAGGCGGGTATCGCTGGCTCACCGTGGCGTCGCCTGAAGAGCCGGATGGCACCGAGCTGCATCTCGAGCGCAACGACAACCCCGCGGCCAAGGCCTTCCAGCAGGCGCTCTTCGAGCAGGGCCAGCCCGCGGTCATGTTCTACACGGATGACGTCAAGCGCGACTACGAAGCGATGAAAGACGCAGCCGAATTCAAGATGTCGCCCACAAAGGTGACAGGCTCGACCATCGCCCAGGCGATTGACACCTGCGGCAACCTGATCCAGATCACTCAGCTGGACCGCGTACGCAACGAAGCGGGAGGCAGGTAAGGCCGTCAAGGCCAGTCCAGGTCAGCATTGAGCTGAGGTCAGCGGGTCGCGCCTCGAATGGCGCCACCCCGTCATGCGAACGGGGACGTCTATTCGCCGGGTCAGGCCCGCCTCCACCGGTGCTCCAAATAGTCGACTGGGCTCAACACGAAGCAGCCAACCTGGTCGTCCCTGCGAAGCAGCCAGTTGGAGATCGCCAGCACCTCGCACCCGCCGTAGCCCCGAAGCGCGGCCAGCAACATCGATGCACCATAGAAAACAAGTGCTGCGTCGCTCGTAAATGAGAAGGCTCGGGCGTACCACGGGGTCAGGAACAGCGCGAGGAATATTGCCATGTTGATTACGGTACCCACCGGCCCGGTGGCCTCAAAGGGCGTCGCGTCACGACGCGCACGCAGCCACTGCCACACGAGCAATACCGCTGGAAAGCCGATCAGGCCAAGGAGCACGCCCAGGGGCTCGAATCCGGTTCGCAGTTGACCTTGGCTCACCACCACAAGGCCGCCGACCAACCCATATCCGACAAGGAAGAGGCCGAGGACGACTCGGGCTGTGGTTCCGATGGGGCCGATGTGGCGTCGACTCTCGATGCGGTTGGCATGGGTTTCTAACATCCCGATAACCTCCGATTTCACGCTACAGGCTCACCCCGGGGGGAGAGTCAACCCAGGTTCGTTCGAAATCGAGGATCCGTACTTCGGAGCGCAGAGTCCGCATCGCCGGCGAGCTCTGCAGCGTGCGCAGTCTCGAACTCATCGATTCGTCGACGCAGCTGCTCCAGCTCCTCGACGCGCGCGTTGATGCGTGATCGCGCGGCACGTACCCGGATTGCAACGTGAGGGCCGATGGGTTCGTCAGGTTTCCCGAGATAGATTCCTGCGATCTCACGGATCTCCGCCACAGTCAGCCCAAGCGACCGCAGGTTGCGGATCACGCCGACGCACCAGAGGGCGGACTCATCGAACAATCGGTAGTTCCCGGGGCTCCGCCCGACTGTATAGATCAGGCCCAGTCCCTCGTACTCGCGAATTGTCTTGACACTCATGCCAGAGCGGCGAGACAACTCGCCAATAGACATTTGTGTTGTCGAAGCCTTGGGCCTCACGGTCCTGTCCTTTGTGTCCTCGGTCATGCGGCGCGGCGCAGCCACCGATTGCGGTCGAGCGAGATCAGATCACCCTCGACGGACGCTGCTGTCACCGCCTCTGTTCGGTTGCTCCCAAGGAAATTGTGATCCGAGGTGTCCAGCTGTGACGGTTAACAAACACTGAAATCGCCGATCTTGAGATGATCAGCATCGCCGTCTCGTCCGTCGCCGTTAGTCTCGTCAGCCGCGTCGGTTGAGTCGAGCGCAGGCTGCGATTACGACCGCCACCACGAGGATGGCCGCCATCGCCAGCGCATACACAAGAGGAGTCGACCTGATGGACCGTGCCACGTCATCCCCGAAGACCGCGCCGAGGGCCAGGAACGCAGCCGTCCAGGCAGCGCTCGACACGGCCACGCTGATCGCGAACACCGGGTACTCGAGCTCTAGGATTCCGGCGACCACCGTCAGCGGCAGGCGGAGACCGGGAACATGCCGGCCCGCGATCAGGGCCCACGGACCCCAGCGCCGGAACGCGAGCTCGGCACGGACGATGCGATCAGGCGTCAGGTGAAGGATGCCCGCAAACCGGTGCTCGAGCAGGCGCCGACCGTAGCGCCGCGACAGCAGGTACAGGTTGCTCGCTCCCAATATGACGGCCAGGATCATGCCGAGCCAGGCCGCGATCAAGGCAGGCACGTTGTGTGGCAACCGGTGGCCGACGTAAAGAAGGAAGGCGTCGCCCGAAACGAAGAGCGGAACGCCCGACTCCTCGATGTAGACGAGCAAGAACCCTACCAGGTAGCCATGCCTCTTGAGCAGGTCCCCGATCGATGTGTCGGCAGCCGGCGCCTGGCCGGCCGCATCGTGCTCGACCAGAAGCACCATGCCGGCGATCACTCCGAGCAGCAACACCGCGCCCGCCACCACGTGCCAGCGACCGGGCACAGTCCCACGGTCGATCTCGCGGCCCGGCGTCCTCATGACCGCGCGAAATCGATCACGAGCTTGAGCCCAATGGCCATCAGCGCCAGGCCGGCGACCGGCTTCAGCCACCCGATGCGCTCGATGAGGCTCGAGCCGACAAGCGTGAACAGGAGAAGGCAGCCGGCTGCCAACAGAACCCCGCCGGCCAGGACAGGCAAGCGGTAGGACGGCGGAACGCCACTCGCCACAGACGAGATGGCCAGCGCGTTGTCCAGCTGCAGCGCCACGTCGGTGAGCGCGATCAGCAGGATCGAGACGAGAACGGTTCGGATCATGAGATGCCTCCACTCGAAAACTTCCGAGTAGAGGTCTTGCCGCGGAATCTGTTCCGCTGCGGTCCCGGGCGCTGCGGCCGTCTTGACGGGACCTGCGGGAGTGGCTACTCCCCCCTACGTTCGTCTAGAGCATACGTTGTACAGCGACCGGAGAGAGGCCCTCGGGACGAAGGCCTCTCCCATTGGTCGCGCCGACCTTTGAAACTTCAGCTCATGGGTCGATGTGCACTGCCTCTCTCTGCAATCACGCCGGTGCGGATGCGGCCTCGGTGCGGGTCATCTGCGGACTCGGGTCGGGCCGGACCACCAGCGTCACGCTGGCGACGATCATCCAGGCCAGGAAGAGCAGCATCGCTGTGCCTGCAGGTCCGAAGGCGAGCGGCACCGCCGCCAAGAGCAGAACCGCCACCACCGCTCCAGACCAGGCCAGCCAGCCTGGCAGCGCACCGTAGCGAATGCCAGCCGCCGCAGCGGCGCCAAGGAAGATCGCCTCCGCGGCCCAGGTCTGAATGAATGCAAACGAGTTCATGTCGATGAGCGCGGTCGCCAGCTGCGTATCGAAGCCTGACTGGCCGCGGTAAAAGAGGGCCAGCATCGGCGCGAGTGAGCCGATCTTGAGAGAGACCGCGACGAAACCGCCGCCCAGCGCAGCAACGGCCAGCCAGCTACGACCATTCTCCGCGCGACGCAGCCGGCTGTAGAGGTAGGCCGTGAAGATCAACAGACAGAGTAGGCCTGCGCCTTCGATCAGTACGCTCACCCAGTCCAGCAGACCCGGCGCGTGCAGCGTTGTCAGCCAGCGGCCAACGTCGGCCCGGGTCGAGGTCAGGTCCGGAGTGGCATTCGACCGTCCTCCTGAGCCGATCACACCATTTCCCAGCGTCACCAGGACGGCATAGAACGCGCCTGTCGACGCCCCCAACCGTCCGAGAGTCCTATCCGTCATTGTCGGCACCTCCGTGATATTTGGTGCCCAAGAGCATCTCGGCTCGGACCGCTGGCGTCATCGCCTACGTGGGGGAGCCGGCGAAGCTCTTTAATCCGCCATGCGGGGGAGGCGGGCGGATTGGCACTCCTATAAGCTCCGGCCGCATGAAAGGTCGCGGGGCGCAACTGCGCAAGCTCGTCGACTGGGGTCCGGCACTCCTCTTCGTCCTTTTTGGTCAGGTGGACATCAGCCTCCAGCCAGCGTTGGGCTCCGTATTCCCAGGGCCCTCCGTGGCCCAGAGGTTCTTCGTCCTGGCAGCCAGCCTGCCCGCCGGCTGGCGGCGCCGCTATCCGCTGGCGGTGCAGGTCGTGACTTGGGTGATCACCGGTCTGTGGATCGTGGTTCTGTACCCGCCGGCTCAGCAGCCACCGCTCGAAGCTTTCCTGCTCGCCTTGCTGGCGGACTACTCAGCAGCGGTTCATGCCCGAGGCCGGCGGGTCTGGGCGGCAGCTGCGCTCACCGCGACCTGGATCCCGGGCACGATCCTGCTGTCGCTCAGGGCGGATCAGAACCCGAGCAGCGCGCTCGCGAGCTGGGTTCTCGTGGCTGGAGTATTTGGTTTTGGACTCATCATCCGGCGACAGAGATCTCTCACCAGGCGCCTCGAGGATTACGCCCGCGAGCTGGAGCGTGAACGGGAGGAGCGCGCAGCGCTGGCGGCGACGCTGGAGCGGTCTCGCATCGCGCGCGAGCTCCATGACGTGATCGCGCACTCTTTGAGCATGATCGTCGTCCAGGCGGCCGCCGAGCGGCGCGTGCTCACCGACCCGACCTCCGCCACCGCCGAGGTGCTGCGCACCATTGAGGAGGCCGGACGCCAGGCCATGACTGAGATGAGGCGCCTTCTCGGCGTGCTTCGCCGCACCGACGAGCCGCCACTGCACGTGCCGCAGCCTCGCCTGCAAGATCTCGACCTGCTGGCCGAGCAGTTCCGCGCTGCCGGGCTACCGGTTGAGCTCTGCGTCGAGGGCGATCCATACAGTCTCGCGCCCGGCATCGAGCTCGCCGCTTACCGCATCGTCCAGGAGTCCCTCAGCAACGCGCTGAAACACGCGGGCCCGGCCCGAGCGAAGGTGAGCGTCCGGTATGGAGAGGGGAAGCTCGAGTTGGAGATCAGCGACGACGGCAAGCCCTCCGTGCGTCCGGCGCCGGGCGGGCACGGCCTGCTCGGAATGCGAGAGCGGGTGGCGCTCTACGACGGGACGGTGGAAGCCGGACCGCTTGCCGATGGTGGCTTTCGGGTCCACGCGGTACTTCCCTCGGCCGAGGCCCCGAGGTGAGCATTCGAGTGCTCATCGCCGACGATCAGGCGCTGGTGCGAGCCGGCTTTCGCAAGCTGCTGGAGGCCGAATCGGGGATCGAGGTCGTCGGCGAGGCCGAGGATGGTGCGAGTGCCACCATGGCGGCGCGGCGGCTGCGCCCGGACGTGGTCTTGATGGACATCCGGATGCCGCGGATGGACGGCATCGAGGCGGCCCGGAAAATGGCGGCCGAGGTGCCCCATACGCGGGTCGTGATCCTCACCACTTACGACCTCGACGAATACGTCTATCGGGCTTTGCGAGCGGGAGCCTGCGGGTTCCTGCTCAAGGACGCCCCTCCAGACCAGCTCGTCGCCGCGGTGCGGCTGGCCGCGTCGGGCGACGCGCTGCTGGCGCCGGCGGTCACCCGACGCCTGATCGAGGAGTTCGCGCGGCGTCCGATGCCGGACCCTGAGCTGGCTGCCCAACTTGGCTCGCTCACCGAACGAGAGCGCGAGGTCCTCGTCTATCTGGCGCGCGGGCTCGCAAACGCCGAGATCGCTCGCGAGCTCAACGTTGGCGAGGCGACCGTGAAGACCCACGTCGCCAACGTTCTTCAGAAGCTCGATGCACGTGACCGGGTGCAGGCGGTGGTGTTCGCCTACGAGTCTGGCTTCGTCTCGCCTGGATCCACCCGCGCCTAGATCCGGCTTTTCGATGGCGCGCGGAGCGCCCGCGTCACAGCCCGCGCGTCGCTGTATTTCTGTGCCGGAGCACTTAGCCCGCTCGCAGCCGCAGGACCTTGTGGATCCCGGCCATGCGCATGGCGAAGCGCGCCACGCCGGGCAGCTGCGACCCCACGGCGCGCCCCTCGAGTACCACTGGATCCACCAAGTGGTACTCGACGCCGCGATACAGGACTGTGCATTCGCGGGCCGCGAGTACGTTGCGCACCCAGCCGGCCTGCTCGCCGAAGGTCAGTACGAGCCAGAACCAGCCGCCGCGCGGCAGCGCCATGAGCGGCGTCGTGAACAGGCGTCCCGTCCGGTGACCGCGATGACGCAGGACCGACAACATCGGGGTCCATCTCCTGCCGGCGATACGCACGATCAGGGGGTTGAGGAGGCGGATGAGCGGCCGGAAGAGGCGGCCGGCGAAGGGGGTGACGTCGCCCGGCCGTGAGGTCGGGGATACCGTGGGCGTCAACTTGGTGCCTCCTCGTCGGTGAGTCTTCTGACCGGTCGAACCGAGGCTTCGGCCCCTGGGCTCTTGCGTCTGGCCGCGGTGGCCACAAGTCCGACGAGCGCGATCGTCACGAAAACGAGGATGGCGGGCTGCACGTCAGGTGCACCGCCTCCGACGAACATCAGACTGCGAATCCCCTCGGTGGAGAAGCGAAATGGCGTCCAGCTCCACAACAGAGAGCGATAGACGGGATTGATGAGCTCGGGAGGGAGTCCGGCCACCGCGGGGGCCATGAGGTACAGCGGACCCAGCAAGGCCATGCCCGTGATCCCAACCCAGCGCAGGACAGCGGCCTGCAGCAACGCAAAGGCGAAGCCGATGAGCATCAGGAAGCCAACAACGTCCGAGCTGATTTGAAGACTCGCGTCCCACAGCCACGCGAAGCCGACGGCCAGGCCGGTCCCGAAGAGAGCTGCGCCGGCCGCCACCCCGATCACGCCGATCCTTCCAAGCGCGTTGCCGCCGCGAAGTCTCGGGCCGAGGACGAGCGCAATTCCGTTGCCCACCAACGCGGTAAGCCACAGCAACGCGGTTGCGGCCAATGGCAACGTGCGGCCGGCCGCGGAGGTCGGGTGGATGGTGACGACCTGGAATTGCGCCCTGGTCGATTCGGCGACGCCGACAAGGACGGGTTGGGCGACTGCGGTCGCGTTCGGATTGACAGCGCCGGACAGGACTACCGTCGCGGTCAGCCCGCCTGGACCTGGACTGAATAGGAGGGCGCCGTAGACCTGCTTGGTGTCGAGCAGGTTCGCCGCCTCGGTCCTTGACTGGACCACGTGCCAATCGATCTGGTCTCCACCATGCGCTGCGATGCTCTGTGTCAGCTGGGCCAGCGCTCCCGAATCGGATGGATCAGCGGCGCCGACGGCGAGGGGCACGTGGTCCGGGCTGACGGTGGCCTGGACGCCAAAGGTCAGCAGGCCGAGGACGAACGCGGCGATCGTGCCGATGAGCGCCGCCAGCAGGGAGACCAGTGGGAGCGCGATGCTCCGCGGTTTGGGGGAATTCACCATGCGTTGAAATTCTAGGCACGACAATGTGAGATGTCAACAGGCGTTGAAATTTTGAGTAATCTAGTGGTTGTGAGTGTTTCTCCACGTCGCAAGCGCCCACGAGTAGGCCGGACGCCCGGATCACCGCCGAACCGGGAGGCAATCCTCGAAGCGGCGCGAAGTTATTTCGTACGGCACGGTTACGACCGAGCAACCATTCGCGCCATCGCGGCATATGCGAGCGTGGATCCGGCCCTCGTCCACCATTACTTCGGCTCGAAGGATCAGCTGCTCGTCGCGGCTCTAAAACTGCCGGTCAATCCGCGGGATGTGCTGCCGGAGCTGCTGGACGGACCGGTTGAAGGCATCGGCGAGCGGTTGCTCCGGCGCGTGCTGTCGGTGTGGGCCGGCGACCTGGAGACGGGCGGACACATGATTGGCCTGATTCGCGCCTCGATCACGCACGAAGATGCAGCGCGGATGATGCGTGAGTTCTTCACGCGCGAGATCATCGGACGGCTGGTGGAGGAGCTCGAGGTGCCGCAGCCGCGTCTGCGCGTGGGACTGGTGGCGTCTCAATTGATGGGACTGGCGATGGCCAGGTTCATCGTCCGGATGGAATCAATCGCGAGCGCCGACTCTGAGACGTTGATCGCGTGCTACGCGCCGACCATTCAGCGGTATCTGACCGGGCCGCTCCCAGGCGACCATGCCGCGCGTCCAGGCAGAGCGAAGACCCGCGGCCGCCGGGTACTCCTGGCTTGACACGCCACTGATACAACCGTATGGTTGTATCAGTGCAGGTCGCGCCGCCAGACTTCGACCGCGTGTTCCCCGCCCTCGCGGACCACACGCGCCGCGACATCGTCCGCCGCGCGATCAGCGCCGAGGAGGGCGTCCTCGAGTTGGCCAGCCATTACCCGATGAGCTTCGCGGCGGTCCAGAAGCACGTCGCGGTTCTCGAGCGCGCAGGCCTGATCACAAAGCAGCGCATCGGCCGCCGCAAGGTCGTCCGCACCAACCTCGAGGCGCTGCTCGTCGCGCGCCGCCTGCTCGACCAGTACGAAGAGCTGTGGCGGGCTCGCATCGACCCATGAACGACCTCATCGCCGAGACGGCCGGCGCCATGGACACCATGGAGACAAAAGAGAGCAAACGATGACCGTCACCGCTGTCCGCAAGGACCCCCAGAGGCTCACCCTGACCGTTGAGGCCGAATTCGATGCATCGGTCGAGCGCATCTGGCAGCTGTGGGCGGATCCGCGCAAGCTCGAGCGTTGGTGGGGACCGCCGACCTACCCTTCCACCTTCACCAAACACGATCTGGCGCCCGGCAGTCGCGTCGAGTACCACATGACAGGACCCACGGGCGACCAGCCGCACGGCTACTGGGAGGTCCTCGAGGTCGAGCCGCCGCGTCGCATCCTCTTCCGCGACTGTTGTGACAACGCGGACGGCACGCCCAGGCCGACAAACACGATCCGCGTCGGCATCGAGGAGGTCGCCCAAGGACGCACGCGCATCTCGATCGAGGTCGTAGTCCCCAGCACCGAGGCGATGGAGCAGGCCCTGGCCATGGGCACGGACGAGGGACTGAGCCAGGCCGTCAGCCAGATCGATGCCATCCTCGCCCGAGACAGCCAACCAACGACAGACTCAGCGATGAGGGGACTACGACCATGAAACTGACGACCACGACCAACGTCTCGGTGGACGGAGTGATGCAGGGGTTGGGCGGCCCTGACGAGGATCGCACCGGCGGCTTCGAGCGAGGCGGATGGGCCATACCACTTCTCGACAACGAAACCGGGGACTATCTCAACCAGGTCTACGGCGGCGCGGCCGCGTTCCTCTTTGGCCGGCGGACGTACGAGATCTTCGCCGGCTCCTGGGGAGCGATGGCCGATCCGAGCACGAGCCC
>Ga0070707_100004744_pt1 | contig 12742 bp, 13 predicted proteins | sample KBSK5502metaG_FD_65468 | JGI IMG/M metagenome (GOLD analysis project Ga0070707, IMG submission 65468) | Corn, switchgrass and miscanthus rhizosphere microbial communities from Kellogg Biological Station, Michigan, USA - KBS K5-50-2 metaG | ecosystem: Host-associated > Plants > Roots >... | reverse complement strand
TGCCGGCAGATAGTAGCAACCGTCTCAAGCGAATGGCCAATCGGCACGGGTGGACGCCGAGCGATACGAGTGCTCGATTAGTTGAGGAGGGGCTCAGGAGGTCGGAATTCGCCTACATCGACTTTCGCGATTCGGCTGTGGGCAGACAAGCTTACATGCAGGGAAGCACCCTCGCCGTTTGGGAGGTATTGCTCTTAGTTCAGAACTATAAGGCCGATGTCCCTGCCGTTGCCAGGCATCTCAAATGGCCAGAAGCGAAAGTCCAAGCTGCGGTCAATTACGCGAGAGCCTTTCGAGAAGAGATCGAGGGGGCAATGTCGGAGAACGCCGCCACGGATTTTGAGGCACTAAGGCGCATGTTGCCGCAGGCCGCGGAATTCGTTGCCAGAAGGTCGACAAAGAGTTGAGATGCTCAAGCTTCTCTTGGATGAGCATATCTCTCTGGCGGTCGCGGAAGGTCTTCGCCGTCGCAATCGGCAGTTGGTAGTTTTTTCTATGGCCGAATGGGAAGACGGCGAATTCCTAGGGGAGAAAGACTCCGCCTGCCTGAGCCAAGCTGCGACTCAAGGCTTGACGCTGGTCACGTATGATCGGAGGACGATTCCCCTGCTGCTCAAGACCTGGGGAGAAGAACAACGAAAGCATGGTGGGGTGATCTTTGTCGACGACAGGACCATCTCGCCGTCTGATGCCAGTGGCCTCATTCGGAGCCTCACCGACCTTTCGCGGAAGACCGCAAAGTGGGACTGGACTGATCGAATCTGCTTTTTGCGCCGTCGATGACACCAGTGATCAGTTTGCGGCCTGTACTCCCCGGTTCTTGGCGTGTTCTCTTTTTTCCGGGTTTTTGGAGCATCTTTGGAGCAACCTAAGAACCACTTCAAACTGAAAAGCGCAACCGAAGCAACGACTTAGCTTGAATTTCTGCTTGCTTTTGAAGCAGGGGGCCGCGGGTTCGAGTCCCGCCACGTCCAGCAATCTTTTCAATCATTTGTGGCGATCTCGGCCGAGCACCTGCTTTCACAGCAGGTGCTCTCAATGCTATCGACCCACGAAACCTATCGTGCAACGAGGGACGCCGATTTCCTTGCGCGGCGACAGCGCGCCGGAACGCTTCGTGACGAAGGATAATTTGTTGCGCGACAACTTCTCTCGGCAGGAGCCTAGACTGCACGCTGAGCCGTAGCTTTCCCAAGAAAATTTACCAATTGAGTTTTCACTTCGTCCGCGTGTGTCCAGGTTATGCAGCGGCCCATCCTTCGTCACCGATAGGCGCGCTCCCTTGATCAGCTTGGCAGTCCGAAGCCCCGCAGCGGTGATCGGCAGAATCCTGTCTGCGTCCCCGTAAATGACGAGCGTTGGCACATCAATTTTGTTCACATCATTTCGGAAGTCCTCATGCCAAGTTGGAACGCAAGCGAGACTGGCGGTAACTGAGGCTCCGGCTGCGAGGTTCCAGCTTGCCTGCACAGCCAGTTCGCTGACACGTTTGTTCAGGAGGAGGTCAGCGTCGGCAAGCACGTGGTTAGGAATTTATTCCGCCCGGTTGAACGGTCTGGCGTGAGTGAGGTACGGCCCGTTGAATACGTGATCGTCTCCGCCGGTAAATCGGCTCATCGAACTCTGAGGGAATAAATAGACCGCTGATGTGTTTTTTCTGATGTACCTACAAGGAGGTAATTCAATGTCATCACAACACCGCATCGCCTTGGTCACCATTGTTTTCGCGGTGTTTTCCGCGAACATCTCTACTGCGGGGGCGCAACAGAAACTCCTCACCGCCGACCAAACTCAGATCGTGAATACAGTCAGCACGATATTCACTGCAGCCCGCACAGACGATGTTGCGAAGTTCGACTCCGTCATCGCATCGGATTTTTATATCTACGATGGAGGCGTCCGATTCAACGGGGATGCCGTCATGGCCGTGATCAAAGGTCTGCATGCAGCGGGCAAACGCTTCGAGTGAAACGTGACTGAACCTGACGTCCACATCATCGGCAATATCGCTTGGATTGCATACGTCAATCAAGGCAGCATCACCGACGCCTCCGGCACCCTGAGCCAAAAATGGCTTGAATCGGTCTTTCTCCAGAAACAAGCAGGCATTTGGAAGATCGTCTTCATGCACAGCACGCGAGTCCCTGCAGTGCCTCCAGAGAGTCACGGGAAATAACATGACGTCGCGCTACGCCTCACCGGGGTCAATAAGACGGGAGTTTGCTCTCGCTGGCTGCGATTAGTCTGTCTTGCGCTCTCAACAAGAAGCTACATATATCGGCAGGCGCATTTCCCGGAGAAGTTGCTTGTATCTATGGTCGTGGCGCAGATTTTTCAATAACGGATCGGTCTTCATTTCAATTCAGAAGTGCAGAAGAACAAAGCTCGATGATAGCCGACCGCTCGGAAGTTGGCCAGACCAGTGAATACAAGGGCGTTTCTCGTTCTGTCAACCGTGCCGGACGCTTCCCCCTTGTATGCGAATCTATTCCGCGCTGAACTGGCCCGTGAAACCCGTGTAGAACAACTTGTTGGTCCTGACTCAATGGGCGTTGGCTTCAACACCGCGTAAGTCGTACAAGACATCGCATTTTGTGGGTTGGGTTGTGGGTTGGACAAAAACTGCAATGCCGTGACCGGCGGGCCGCCGCGCCGCGTTCATAGGCACATCGGCGACAGACAGACTCACCTGCCGAGCCCCTTCGCTACCCTCAGCAACCGATACTCTCAACGTTTCACTCTCTGGCAGTTCATGGTTTGCCGCGCCCTTGAAGGTGCCTATCCCCACAGTGCTAGTTGGTTGTCCTGGACCCACTGCTGGAGACTCCGCGGCGTCGTTCCTGTCAGGTAGGGAGTATCGTCTCTGACGGTTCCGAAATCGCCCATGCGACCGTCCGAAAACTGCTTCAGGAACTCCAAGGCTCCCGCCGCATACCAAGGTTCAACCCTGTAGTCGCCAGTGAGTGCCATCGTCGCAGCGAAGTCCTCAGGCTTCCTGTAGTCACAGCGTATCGGACGCCGGAGAACCTCGGAGAAAATAGTGGCAAGTTCCTCGCCACCGGCTATCTCAGCGCTGAGCCAGTAGGTCTGCCCGCCATGCTTGGCCGGACCTTCCCGAAGGACAGTAGCCACCACGGAACCGACATCCTGTGATGCAATCCAACCCATCCGGCCCGGACCCCAGAAGATTGGGAATCTGTCGTTACGGATTTTCATAAACTTGGGAATTTGCTCCATGAACATGTTTGGGTGAATGTGCGTCCAACTGATGCCACTCGCCTCAATGTAAGTTTCTACGAGTTGGTGCCAGACGATGTGTGGATCTGTGCAATCCCACCGTCCGAAGACGCCCAGGTGAACGATGTGTTGGACGCGTGCTTTCCTTGCGGCGTCGACGAAAGTCTTGCTCTGGGCCAGCATTGCGACGGTGTATCCGGTAAGCAGTAAGACTCGATCGACGCCGTGAAGGGCCGCGGCGAAAGTAGTTGGATCGTCCAGGTCAAGGAGGACTGTATCACGGCCCTGTTGCTGTAGTGCTGAAACCTGTTCCGGTCTGCGTGCGGTGATTCGGACGTTGAGCACCTGAGGGTATTTATCGAGGTGCTGAAGGACGAACCCTCCGATCTGGCCGCTTACGCCGAGAACGAGTATGGTCGGTTTCTGAAACGATGTCATACCTCTAACCTCCTCTGTTTGGTCTCGCAATCGGGTAGAAGCGATTCGGCGAACGCGCTGGCTTTACGGAATAAGCAACACCTTGCCTGTTGTCATGCGGCGCGCCAGATCGCGATGCGCTTGGGCGGCCTCCCCAAGTGGGTATGTGTGCTCGATCCGAAGCTGAAGTGTCCCAACGGCCACCGCTTGAAAAACTTCTGTGGCTCGCATCACGAGTTCTTCACGCGGGAGCGTGTAGTCCCTCAGAACCGGGCGTGTAACGTACAAAGAGCCAAGGGAGGCCAGCCTTATCAAATCAAAGGGTGGAACGTCTCCGCCCGCAGAACCATACAGTACAAGCGTTCCGCGAGGCCTGAGGCACGTCAGTGACTGCTCAAAGGTGCTCATACCGACCGAGTCATATACAGTCGCGAGCCCACGCCCATCGGTGAGTCGTTTCACCTCGGCTGCGAAATCAGATTGCATGTAAAGTATGACCTCATCAGCACCTACCTGAAGGGATAATGTTGCCTTTTCCTCGTTGGATACCGTCGTCAGCACCCGAGCACCGCGTAGCTTCGCCATTTGTGTAAGGAGGAGACCAGTTCCACCAGCACCTGCATGGATCAGCACCTCATCGCCTGACTGAATAGGATAGGCAGAGTGTGAGAGGTAGTGCGCAGTCATACCCTGAAGCAAAACGGCAGCCGCTTGCTCGAAGCTAATACCTGCCGGAAGGGACACAACCCGACTGGCGGGAGCCAAAGCGTATTCAGCATATGTTCCGAGAACGCTGCACCACGCTACGCGGTCCCCTTCCTTGAGATGAGAGACGTTCGCGCCAAGAGCGACGACAGTTCCAGCCGCCTCTTGCCCAGGAATGAAGGGTGGCTTATTGCCATAGCGGCCCTCCCGAACGTACAGATCGATGAAGTTCACCCCGCTGGCCGCGACATGGATAAGTACTTCGCCACCGCCGGGAGTGGGTATGGGCGTCTCCCGTAGCTGAAGGACTTCGGGACCTCCGGTTTCAAGAAGCTCTATTGCTTTCACTGTGTCTCTCCGTGCGTTTTAGCGAGAGTAGGCATAGGGACTCCGGCCATGGTCTACGATTCAACGTCTTTGAGCTGGTCGGTCTCTGGCGTGGAACGAGGGTCAGTGTTCAGGAATCGCGTGTTGTTCCTCGAAGCAGGACTCCAGATTCTTGAGCTCTACCGAAACGCGGGCTTGGGATCCTTCCGGCGCAGCTCTGAGATATTGGACAGGCCACGAAGTTGGCTGCCCTAGCTCACGGGCTGCCCGCAATGGCCAATACGGATCGCGCAAGAGTTCTCGCGCGATGATGACTACGTCCGCCTGTCCGGTAACCATGATGTGCTCGGCCTGAATGTGAGATGTGATCATCCCCACCGCGCCGGTCAAGATGTTGGCTTCCCGGCGGATCTGTTCCGCAAACGGCGTTTGATAACCCGGCCCGGCCGGCATCTCTGCGTGCGGTACATTGCCGCCAGAAGAGCAATCGATCAGGTCTGCTCCAAGTTTCTTCAGTTGGCGGGCGAGTTCAACCGACTGCTGAATATCCCAGCCGCCATCGATCCAATCGGTCGCCGAAATGCGCACGAACAACGGCGCTCGCTCCGGCCACGCATCTCGAACGGCGGTGACAACCTCGCGCAATATTCGAGTGCGATTCTCAAATGAGCCCCCGTAGGCATCTGTTCTTTGATTGCTAAGAGGCGACAGAAACTCTTGAATCAGGTATCCATGAGCGGCGTGAATCTCAATGACACGGAAGCCCGCTTCACAGGCACGACGTGCGGCGGCGGCAAAAGCAAAAACGATGTTCTTAATACCCTCGATAGAGAGCGCTTGCGGGATCGGATAGTCATCGGTGAGAGCCAATGCGCTCGGGGCAACGACATTGTTCCAACCGCCATTACTTGCGGGAACCGTTCCGTGGCCTGCCCACGGCGAGTAAGTGCTGGCCTTGCGACCGGCATGCGCCAACTGCATCCCGGCCACGCTGCCTTGCTCGTGAATAAACCGGACGATTCGAGCCAGCGGCTCAATGTGATCGTCCAGCCAGATACCCAAGTCCTGCGGACTGATGCGGCCCTCCGGAAGAACTGCAGTTGCCTCGGTAAGCACCAGTCCAGCGCCGCCTATCGCGCGGCTGCCCAGATGCACGAAATGCCAGTCGCTCGCGTATCCGTCAGTGCTGGAATACTGGCACATGGGCGAAACAAATACGCGGTTCGCAAACGTAATATCCCGAATCGCGAGAGGATCGAACAGGTGAGTCATAGGGTGTACACTGCCTTTCTCAATGCAGAAGAAACTCCAAACTGTGGCCCGTTGTCATCCAACGAGTCGCACGCTTATTCCCTGGCATATATTCGATGCAGGGTGTAGCGTAAAGATACAGCAACTGCGAAAGGCGACTACTCATGCCCAACTCAGCCAAGCGCCGGAAGCCCATCCGAGGACGACCCAGGGACAAGTACGCCGACACCCGCATTCTGAAAACGGCCCTGCATCTGGTCGAGACGATAGGATTCCGATCGGTAAGTATGGAAGCCATTGCAGCAGCGGCGCATGTAGCGCGAACAACGATCTACCGCCGCTGGCCGAATAAAGCCACGGTCATCATGGACGCTTTTCTTGCAGAGGTCGGTCCGGGAATTGCCTTTCCCGAGCTTCCGAGCGCGCTCGAAACTCTACGAGTACAGATAAAGCTGTTGGCACGCGCATTTCGTGGGCGGCCGGGATTGCTCATCCGTTCCCTGCTTGCTGAAGCTCAATTCGATCCTGAGTTGAAGAGGGCTTTCCGCGACCGTTGGATCATGAAGCGCCGCGCTGCGGCTCAGGTGGTCATAAAAGCAGGGATACTCGCGGGTGAACTGCCGGCTGCCACCGATCCAGACGTGCTACTCGATGCGCTGTATGGAGGACTCTACTATCGACTACTTATGGGCACAGGTTCGCTAAGCGATGCGTATGTAGAGGCAGTCTGGAGGACGGTGCTCCGCAGTTCGATGTTGAAAGGTGAACTGGAGGGGCCATGGGAAGCGCGAAACAGTAAGACCGTCGTTTGCCGTAGTCATGGTGTTCGCACGCGCGGTTTGTGATCGTCATGTCCTCGCACACAGGCAACCTCAGCACAAAGTTCAGTGTCATGAATGCTCTTTTCAGCCGCTCAAGTACTGTCAGAACGCTATGTAGATAGAAATGGGCAATCTCGAGTTTGCGCAAGAAGATCACAGCCAGAGGTTGCGCGCCGCCATGCTGTTTGGTGGAATGTATCCAGCTGAAAGATGCATTCCACCCCGACAGCACTCTGAATCAAGACCGATTACTGTGCATTCCCTTCGGTCAACTCCGTGGCAATCGGCGTCAAATAACCAAACAAACCTCCGGCGCCGTGGTTCGGTCCGGCGGTGAAGTACATTTCTGCGGCGGGCGCAAGTGCGGGATCGTTGTTGGTCGGGCTGACGTTCCCGGCACTGAGTGACCAGATGCCATTGATGGCTAGCGGTTTCCCGCTGGCATCCTGCAGCAGTCCGTCAAATTGTCCAGTAGCCAGGTCATAGGCGGCGATGAACCCACTCGACTGAGTATCTCCGCCACCCGCGAATTGCGCGATGAGCAGGTCATGACTGAAGAAACCGAAATCGAGCGGAGCCAAGGCTACGCCCCACGGAGCGTTCAGCCAATCGCCGTGTTCGAGACGCTGCAAGAGTTCTCCTGTCGAACTATAAATGTCCACGTAGCCGAGGCCCGGGCCGTCGGTCTCAAAGGGCGAACCTTGCTCGTGGAGTGCATAGGTGACGACGATGTCGTTGCCGATCGCTTGCACGTTGAAAGGAACATACGAATTCGGCAACTTCTCATCTACGAAAGAATTTTGAGCGGAGTGACCGTTGCCGTTACTGGAGGAATTCTGGTCGGCCTGTCCCTTGGATAGGTTTACGGGCTTAAATGCGTTGTCATAAATATCCACGCGGCCCTTGGTGAAGTTCGCTGCGTACAGGTAGCGCTTGCCATCGATGAACGCGCTGGTCAGGCCGGTGTAGCTTGATCCGTCGCCGGTTTTGACCAAGGTCACAGCTTGCGTTGAAGGCGGCGCGGCGCCTTGCGCCACCGCTACAGTTGGATTCCATCCGACAATCGTTCCATCAATCGTAGAGAAGAGGAACAAGGCTGGTTTGCCTGGGGCCAGCAAGAAATCTGTTTGGCTGCTATTAGCGATGGTGCCGGTTGGTGTTCCGGTTGGCGTGTTCTTGTTATTCGGATCGGCTGGGGGAATGGTGACGACCAGGGACTGCTTGGCTCCCGGGCCATTGTAAAGCGTACTCAGGCCGGTAGCGTTGTCAGAGATCCACCACGGGCTGCCAGGAGCGCGGGACAATCCCCAAGGATTAATCAACTGTGGATCGGTGACAGGAGCGTTTCCTGCCGAGTTGGAAACGAGATTGGTTTGCGTGTAGTGCTGTCCAAAACAAACCGCTCCCATGATCAGAGCCAATGCTGTACTCGAGGCAAAGCGTACCAACATCTTCATCTGCAAATCTCCTTTGTTAACGTCTGCTTACAACGCAACAAGGTAACCACGTCGCGGAGATTGAGTTGTGTCTGAATACCTGCCTGTGGACCGAATCTTTAGCAATTGTGAGGTCAGTTTCATAGTCGAGATCCAATAAACAAGTTGTGCGAAGTTGCTGCCCAGTCTGCAAGGTCGCTCGGCGCAATTGCCCGATGCTCGGTTACTTCCTGGAACTCGGTGGAAGCGATTTAGGATACGCAGGCAGTTCGTCCGCAACCTGATCCGGTCCGTGTCCCCAGCCTCAAGCAACGGCACTTGCGTATTCAGATCGGCCGCAAGTCTCCCAGCCACATTGACGAGGCCGAGCTAGCCCAGGCGAACGAGTTTTACTGCCCCTTTTGCAATAGGAGCGACCCGAGCTCTTACGGCTCGGATGTAGTCTTCAGGAGCCAGCAAGATTTGTAGCCCTCTTGTCCCCGCAGAAATCGAGATGACGTCGCAGATCTCAGCAAGCTCGTCGATATATACTGGATAATCTTTTTTGCATGCGAGAGCGGTAACGCCGCCACGAATGTAGCCGGTTGCAGGTTGAACTTCTTTCAAGGGAAGCGTGTCAACCTTCCGATCCCCGAGGCGTGCGAGCGCCTTGAAGTCAAGCTCTTCGTTCGGGGAAATTACGGCCAAAAAAATTCCACTCCGCTCGCCCCGCACGGCAAGAGTCTTGAGGAGCTGCTCTGGTGGTAAACCGATCTTGGCCGCTACCGTTTCCGCAGACAAATCGTCAGGATCTACCTCGTACTCGCTCACCTCGTACTTGATGCCAAGTCCATCCAGAACCCGCACTGCGTTCGTCTTGACCACCTAATGCGCCCTCCACCGTAGGTCACACCATTCTGTTTGAGCGATGCGTGCCAGGGCTGGATGAAGTTTGGATCGGCCATCAGCAACTCGCCCCCGGCAACTCGTCACGATTGGCCGGCGGAACCCGTCACCGCAAAAGTTGGCGTATCAGGAGCGGGAACCTCAAAAGCGTAGTCGGTCCGAAGCGCGCGATATTCTGTAGGACTGGCTCCGCAGAGTTGCCGAAACACGCGAGCAAAATGCTGCTGCGTTTTGAAGCCGCAGGCCACGGCGACATCAAGCACGCGCGCTTCAGTGGTGCGCAACATCTTCTTCGCACGCTCCACCCTATGACGCAAGAGAAACTGATGAGGACTTTCGCCCGTCGACTTGCGAAACATCTGCGAGAAATGAGTCGCGCTCAGTCCGACCGATTGCGCCATCTCGCGGAGAGTCAAGTCCTCTTCGATCTTCGTGTGCACCAACTCTTTGATCTTTCGTAAGCGTGCGGGACCTAAGCCGCCTCGATACCTCTGCAGAGAATGGTGCGGCACCGCATAAACATCGCCCGGCGGCAAATCCTGCCGAGCCGCCTTGTAGGATCCCGCGTCTGATTCGCCAAGTGTGAGACACTCCAAAACTATCTCTACATGATTCCGCAACAGTAGCCCAGCTTCTCTCTCGCAGCCCTTCTCGAGAGCGTCGACAATTGGTTGGTGCGAATCAACGACTTCAGGAAGCTCCTTCGTAACCTTTCCGATCGCTGCGCGGATTCGCAGATCAAATGCAAGTGTGTCCCACATGCGAAGCAACACGCCGTTTTGCGAGGCTTTGAGGATGCTTCTGTGAAACTTCACGTCGTGTTCAGCGCAGGCGTCGAGGTCGCCGCGAGCGACGGCCGCACGCATGGCCGTTAATTCATACTGGAGTTCAGCTGTGTAACCTTTCAGCACCGCCGCTGCAGTTCGGCCAGCGATTTCTTCGATCGCGGCCCGTATCTCGTAGGCCTCTTGAGTCTCTGCTGGGTTTGCAGACTGGACGATTGCAGATGATTCCCCCAAAAGCGTAACCATGCCGAGAGCTTGAAATTCTGCAAAGGTCTTTAAGAGCGACTCGTTGTCCAGTTCATACTCAACTGCGATTTCGCGTAGCTGTACCGACTGCTTTGGCTGAAAACGGCCACTAAATAGCTCTCTGGCCAATCGCGTCCGGCCCAACCCTGACAGATGGGCCTTACCGGCCACACCCACAACCGCCCTCCCGTCTACCTGTTCCAACAACACCATGCCCTCCTCATCAAATGATTTCGCAGTCGGGATTTCGAAATTGTGCTTCCGTTTGGATCTCAAAATGAATCACTACGAATTCAATCTGCCCGACCGTTCGAGCCCTAGACTACGGATCCGAGCAGAAGGAGGTGTGAAGTTCCTGTCCCGATGGTGTGGATTCTGTGTCGGGCCGCCATGATGCTGAAAATATTGACCTTAGCCGGATGCGAGGTCTGCAGGTGAGCGTGCGCCGAGACGTATGTATCGAGGGCAGGGCAGAAACACTCTAAGTCTCTTCGGGAGTGTATGTCGAAGTCCGATAAATGAAGTCTTTCCAATCATTCCGCCTTGATACGGTGGACCAGTGCCTTTGGCGTGGGCAAGAGCGCGTGCCAATCCCACCGAAAGCCTATGACGTCCTGCGCTATTTCGTCGAAAATCCGGGGCGACTGGTCACTCAGGACGAGCTTTTAGAAAAGCTGTGGCCCGAGACATATGTCAACCCCGAAGCCATCAGAAAATATATTCTCGACATCCGAAAAATTTTGGGTGACCGGCCTGATAGACCCGAATTTATTGAAACCGTGACTAAGAGGGGATACCGCTTCATTGCGCCCGTTATGGATGCGAGCGCAGCTGAGCGTCGAGACCTGAACACGTCGCATACTAAAGAAGAGTCTGCGACTGAAGAGAAAGTTGGACACGAAACAACTCTCTCAGTACAGAGAGACTCTCCTGGTAAACGCAGGCAGTGGAAGGTCGCGATCATACCGATGCTGGCGATCGCTGTTGCAGCCACGGGGGTAGGCGGGTACTTCCGGTCCGCGCGAAAGGAAGCGAACGCTCCGTCGTTGAACAGCACTTCCATCGCTGTGCTGCCTTTTGCCGACATGAGTCCAGGCAAAGACCAGGAGTATTTTTCAGACGGACTCGCCGAACAACTGATTCACGACCTCGCCAAAGTATCAGGCGTAAAGATCGTTGGCCGGTCCTCGGCCTTTCAGTTCAAAGGCAGGAACGAGGACTTACGCAACGTCGGACGGAAGCTCGGTGTCGCCAATGTTCTTGAGGGAAGTGTGCGCCGCGAGGGCAACCATGTACGCATTACCGCGGAACTGGTCAAGGCGGACGATGGCTTTCAGCTTTGGTCGCAAACGTACGATCGCGAGATCAATGACATCTTTGCTGTGCAGGATGAAATTGCCCGGGCTGCGACCGAGGCGTTGCAATTGAAGCTGCTGGGAGGGAACGGCCAGCCGGTTGCCTCGAACTTACGCGCTGCGAATCCGGAAGCATATCAGGCTTACCTGCAGGCGAAATACTTCAGTGTGCGGGGACAGAACAAGCAAGACCTCACCAAGGCCCTCGCCTATACCGATGAAGCCATCAAGCTCGATGACAAATATGCGCCAGCCTGGGCCTTGCGATCGTCGGTGCAGGACATGATGGCGGAGGTTGGCGTGACCGACGTTACAGAAGGCTTTCGAAAATCCCGCCACGACGCGGAACGGGCGATCACGCTAGATCCTACCCTAGCCTCAGCGTATCTGGCGCTAGCGAGGACGCAGATCTACTTTGACTGGGATTGGGACGCCGCAGATACTACCGTTACCAAAGCGGCGGCTTTAGAACCGGGTAGTGCCGAAGTCTTCCGGCTGCGTTCGTATCTGTCTCGGGAACGGGGAAATCTCGATCAGGCAATCAAGCTTTATGAACAAGCGGTCACCCTTGACCCTCTTCGGACCGATTCTCATTTGGGCTTGGGATACTTGCTGTACGTGGTGGGCCGATACGACGACGCCGAGGCCAGTCTACAAAAGGCGCTGGACCTGAACCCGCGAGCCGCATTTGTCCATCTCACTCTGGGCAAAATTCTCATCGCAAAGGGAAAGCCGCAACAGGCGCTTGCCGAAATTGAGAAAGAACCGCTCGAGTGGGGGAAACTCACCGGCCAAGCGCTGGCCCAACGCGCTCTCGGCCATGCGCAGGATTCGAATGCTGCGTTGGCCAACCTCATCGCGAAGTATGGCACCTATGCAGCCTATCAGATCGCTCAGGTGTATGCGTATCGCGGAGAGTCCGACAAATCATTCGAATGGCTGGACCGTGCCTACAAACAGCGAGACGGCGGACTGCCCGAGATCAAGACCGATCCACAATTGAAAAATCTGCGCCGCGATTCGCGATACACCGAACTTCTGAAGAAGCTGCGCCTGCCCGCATAGGGAGTTGAGTTTCGCCAGGTACGGCTTCCAACAGTTCCCATAACAATCCTCGCATCACGCCTCTTCCTGAGAATCCATAAAGATAGGTCCAGTCGTAAATATTCAGACAAACTCCTGGATGGGAGTAAGTTCAAGGCCAACGCGAGCAAGCACAAAGCCATGAGCTACGGAAGGATGGACGAGACGGAGAAGCGGCTGCGGGAGGAAGTGCG
>Ga0070707_100004743_pt1 | contig 12742 bp, 10 predicted proteins | sample KBSK5502metaG_FD_65468 | JGI IMG/M metagenome (GOLD analysis project Ga0070707, IMG submission 65468) | Corn, switchgrass and miscanthus rhizosphere microbial communities from Kellogg Biological Station, Michigan, USA - KBS K5-50-2 metaG | ecosystem: Host-associated > Plants > Roots >... | reverse complement strand
AACCAACAAAATCAGCCACCATCGAGTCAGCAACAAGAAAACCAAAGCGAAGCAAACTCGCCCCCCAAAAAAACCGATAAGCAGATCCCGAACACTCAGCAGGAACCTGGTCAAAAGTGCGGGGGACACTCCCCAGCACAATCGCGCGGACAAGACTCCGGAGAATTCAGCAACTGCCAGGGGTTAGCGATCTCGATAGCACGTATGCGCCACCGTTGGTGAAGAGAATCACAAGATTCATGACCACAAAGAGAAGGTCGTAATGCCAGCCCGAAGCTTTCTCCCCCCAGAACCCCGTGTGCCATACGAAGATTTTTTTCTGGATGGCGCCCAGCATGATGAGAATGAGTCCGATCGCGGCGAGTTGAGTGAGAACGCCAAAGGCTACGCCAAGCCCGCCGGCAACTTCTGCAATACCCAGGAAAATGGTGAAGCCCTTGCCCCTTCCGATGCTTTTACCTCGGGCGCCTGGATCTTTTAGGTGGCTGTAGCCACTGGCAACGAAAACCACCCCGATCATGAGGCGCATCAGCAGCAGGCCCAGGTCAGTGAATCGCGCCAGTTGAGGAAACATAGGCCACTTACGATATGCAGCTGCTTCGATGTCGCGGGAACCCCTCCAGTCGCAGAAAACCCTGATGTGCTGCGGAAGTGGTATAGCCGCTTAAGACTCGGGCACGGCTACGCCTTGCCCTGGATCTTGGCCCACCACCATCGAACCCCGACAAACAGAAAGCGCCAATCGTGGAAAAATTCCGGCGGTTTGCCTTCGAAGGCGTGGCCGACAAATTGGAGCACCCATCCAAAGAGAAACAGAGCCGCGGCATAGATCCACAACCGGTGGACGAAAATGGCTGCCAGAAAAAGCGCGACCGAGACAAGAATGGTGGGAATACCCAGTGTGTGGCAAGCCCGATTTACGGGATGATGGTGACTGGTCCCGTATTCTGTGACCCACTGCTCGTCGCTGCGATCGCCTAACATTGCGCCTCGAATCATACACCCTCAGAAACACTTTTCTTTCCGCAGAACAGTTAACGGGCGATACCTGCAACAGAATCAAACTCTCGAACAACGATGTCGTCAGCGGGGGAGCTCCCTCACCGTATTTCCCAGGCGGACTGCCTACTTAAGATCGAAAGGCTTGACACTTGGATGAGTGCCACGGACGCAGGCTGCGGATCTACCCTGCGCCTTTTTCCCGGTTTCCAGTCGTCGCTTGGTAGCTGCTTGTCAATTCGGAGATCGGTAGGAGATGGATCAACTCTGCCAGGCGCGCTGGCCACCCATTATTCGCTAGCTCCCGATGCCCGTCCATGGCCACGGATATGCAGCCTATGCAGCCGAGGTAGGTTGAGGCGCCCTCTTCCGGCGTGATAGCATCTGAGGTTTTCGCAGGTGATGTTGGGTGGCCTGTTCCCGTCCTAATCCTCTTCCGGGCCGAGTTCTGTTCCCAAGCCTGCCGAAGGAGTGGAACCCGTGAAAGTCTATTCAGGTGAAAATATCCGCAATGTTGCGATTGTGGGTCACGGACATGCGGGCAAGACCTCGCTGGTCTCTGCCATGCTTTACACGGCGGGCGCAAGCCCGCGCCTCGGCCGCGTGGACGATGGCTCCGCCACCACTGATTTCGAGGAAGAGGAAATTGCGCGCAAGATGTCGATTTCCATGGCGGCGGCGTGCGTGGAATGGGGCAAAACCAAGATCAATATTCTGGATACCCCCGGTTTCAGCATGTTTGTTCACGAGGCCAAGATGGTGCTCCCGGTGGTGGATGCGGCCATCGTTGTTGTCGACGGCGTGGCCGGCGTCGAAGTCGTAACCCAGCGGGTTTGGAATTATTGCGAAGAATACAAAACTCCACGGCTGATCGTAGTGAACCGCATGGATCGTGACCGTGCCAATGCAGGGCGTGTGTTGGAGTCACTGAGGAATGGGTTTGGCCGGGACGTGATTCCGATCGCGCTGCCCATCGGCAGTGAAAAGAATTTGAGCGGTGTGGTCGACCTGGTCCGCATGAAGGCTTACACCTATGAACTGGGGGGCAATGGCAAGGGAAAAGAGACCGAGATCCCGGCAAACATGAAAGCCCAGGTGCAGGAGGCTCATGAGCAACTGGTAGAACTCATCGCCGAGGGCGATGACAAGCTCATGGAGGAGTTCTTTGAGAAGGGCACGATTCCCGAGGAAGATCTGATCCCGGCGCTGCATAACGCCATTCGCGAAGACAAACTTTTCCCTGTGATCTTCAGCTCGGGCCTGGGCAACGTGGGCGCCGACCGGGTGATGGATTTCATTGTCGACTACACCCCTGCGCCTTCCGAACACGAGTGGGTGCAGGGTGAATCGGTGGCCTCTGGAAATGGGGACGCGCCGAAGCGCCATGAAACGGACAACGAGCCAGTGTCGTTGTATGTATTCAAGACCTTGTCGGATGCATTCTCGGGAAGGATTTCCTATTTCAAAGTTTTTTCGGGGGTGTTGAAGAATGATGCAACCCTACAAAACTTCAGCCGCGGATCGCAGGAAAAGCTCGCACATATATCCAGCATGCAGGGAAAGACGGCGATTCCAGTGCCCGAATTGCACGCCGGAGATATTGGCGCCGTTGCCAAATTGAAAGACACGCTCACGGGCGACACTCTCGGCGACAAATCGGCGCCCATTCAATATCCGCGAGTGAAGTTGCCCGAGCCAGCCATTACGTTTGCTATCGAGCCCAAAAGTCGCGCCGATGAAGACAAGCTGGGGCCGGGCATTCACAAGCTGATGGAAGAAGACGCCATGCTGCGATTTTTCCGCGATGCCCAGACCAAGGAATTCCTGATTGCGGGCACGGGGCAACAACACATTGAAGTCGTGGTCGCCAAACTCAAGAAGCGTTATCACACAGAAGTAATTCTGAAGGCCCCGAAAGTTCCCTATCGCGAGACGATTCGTGGCAAAGCGGACGTGCAGGGACGGCACAAGAAGCAGACTGGCGGGCACGGCCAGTATGGCGACTGCAAGATTAAAATTGAGCCTCTGCCGCGCGGTGGGCAGTTCGAATTCGTCAACGACATCTTCGGCGGAGCTATCCCTAAAAACTACATTCCCGCTATCGAGAAGGGAATTAAGGATGCCGCGGGCCGTGGATATCTCGCCGGCTTTCCCGTGGTCGACTTCCGCGTGATCTTGTATGACGGGTCATACCATGATGTGGATTCGAACGACATGTCATTCCAGATGGCCGGACGCATCGCCTTTAAGAAAGCGATGGAGCAGGCTAGGCCCACAATCCTCGAACCGGTGATGGCGGTCGAGATCACGGTGCCGGATGACTTTGCCGGCTCAATCATGGGCGATTTGAACAGCCGCCGTGGACGCATCCAGGGTATGGACGCCAAGGGTGGCAACACAATTGTGAAAGCCGAAGTCCCCATGGCCGAGATGCTGACTTATGGCGCAGACCTGACCTCCATGACGCAAGGCCGCGGCAGCTTCAACATGGAGATGCACCATTACGACATGGTCCCGGGGCAACTGCAAGAAAAAATTATTGAGAAAGCAAAAGCGGCACGGGGCGAGGTGAAGGAAGAAGAAGAGTAACGCTTACGAAGTCTTCAGCCCGACGGCCTTGGCGAATTTGGCCTGGGGTTCGTCGAAGGTCCAAAATTGTTCGGCTTTCAGTGGCAGCGCGCAGGCCACGTGCAGGGTATCGAGGGTACGGACGCCAAAGCGGTGGCCGTAGCGACGGGCCAGATCGGCACACCCCGCATAGGCATTCTCTGGTATTGCAGCAGCCCGATCGAGAGACCGGCAGTACGGCCCCGGAGGCAGCTGTCCGCACAAGGTTCGTGGTAACATCCGGCGAGTGGCTAGCGCGAAGAATAATCCCAACCTGAATTACAGCCCGGATCGGCTGGTGTCCGCGGCGCCGGTGGAGGATGATTCATCCTTTGAGTTGAAGCTGCGGCCGCAGAGGCTGAACCAGTTCATCGGCCAGACCAAAATAAAGGAAAACCTGGCGGTAGCGATTGAGGCGGCCCGCTCACGTGGCGAGGCCATGGATCACGTGCTGCTCTACGGGCCTCCGGGTCTGGGGAAGACCACGCTCGCCAACATCATTGCCAACGAACTCGGAGTGTATTTTCAGCAGACGGCCGCTCCATTGCTGCAGATCAAAGGCGACCTCACGGCGATCATCACCAACATGCAGGACAAGCAAGTCCTCTTCATTGATGAGATCCACCGCCTACAACCGGTGCTCGAGGAACTGCTCTATTCCGCGCTGGAGGATTACAAGCTCGACATCATTATTGGGCAGGGGCCCTCGGCCCGCACCCACACCTTGGCAGTAAAGCCGTTCACGTTCGTCGGCGCCACCACCCGGGCGGGGTTGATTTCGGCGCCACTGCGGTCGCGCTTTGGGATCGTGCTCCGGCTGGAGTTTTACACGCCGGAAGATTTGCTGGTGATCGTGAAACGATCAGCGGAAATTCTAGGAGTGGTGATCGACAAGCCGGGCGCTATGGAGATTGCAAGCCGCTCCCGTGGAACGCCGAGAATTGCAAATCGCCTCCTGCGCCGGGTGCGTGATTTTGCTCAGGTGCGCGGCGGTGGCACCATTGACCAGCCCACGGCAAAGTCCGCGTTGCTGATGTTGGAAGTGGACCACTATGGCTTCGACGAAGTCGACCGGCGCCTGCTGCTTACCATCATCGAGAAATATCAAGGCGGCCCAGTGGGCGTAAACACGCTGGCCGCTGCGTTGGCGGAAGAACCCGATGCGATCGAAGAGATCTACGAACCTTTTTTGATTCAGATCGGCTTTCTGAATCGCACTCCGCGCGGGCGCGTCGCCACTCAATTGGCATACGAGCATTTTGGGATCACGCCGAATCGCCGCCAGAGTTCATTGTTCTGAATGTACTGCGACATTGAAGCTCATCGCTGCGCATCCGGTAACCGCAAGAACGCACGGCCGCCAGGGATGACGACTTCGTTCCAACATCGTTTTCCAGTTTCGTGGAGAGCGAGGATAGTGTATCTTGCTGTTTCCTCGCGGGGGGGCGGGGACCCGTGAGGATAGTTTGCGCTCAGGACGAGACCTCAGTCGGTCATTTCAAGCGCGGTTGAAATTTCTGCTGGCGGTTGCGCTCGCGCTGCCTGCTGGACCTGTATGCGCTTTGGCCGTGCCCCCGCCGGGGGATCAAGCACTCGCAGCAGCCGGGTCGCCGCGCTCCGCCGATGTCGTGAATTTCGGCGCGGTCCTGGATCCAGCCTCGGAGCCAAACGACGCTTCCTCGCCGCCCCCCGCCCCTCAGAGCGCCGGCTCTTCGCAAAATCCCGCTCCCGGACAGAATCCTGGGACCACGCCGCAGAATCCCCCCACCGCTCCCGAGGCGAATCCGGCTCCGCCGGGACAGAAGCCCGCGCCAACCACTCAATATCCATCTCCGTCAGCGCAGGAGCCCGAGCCAGAGGTCAAGAATCCGGAAACGCAACCGGCATCAAAGTCTGACCTCACCTCGCCGTCCCTGACTATCCCCCGGCTTAGTACAGCGCCAGCCTTGGAAGATTTTCTGACCATGAAGCCCCAGGGAGAGGCCGCCCTGCAGATGGCGAAGGTGACCGGCTTCGCGCAGCGCAACCCGCATGACGGCGAGAAAGTTTCCGAGCCAACCCAAGCCTATCTGGGATACGACCGGAAGTATCTCTACGCCGTATTCGTCTGTTTCGATGATCCCAAGAACGTCCGCGGCCGTAAGTCTCGCCGCGAGGACATTTACGACGACGACAATGTCGAAGTCATGCTCGATACTTTTCACGACCGCAGACGCGCCTATGCGTTTCAGACCACTCCACTCGGAGTGCAGTGGGACGCCATCTGGACCGAGGCTTCCCGTGAAGAAACCAACGGGAATTTCGACGTTTCTTTCGACACCGTGTGGAACTCGCGGGGGAAGATAACCGACCGCGGCTACGTAGTGTGGATCGCGATTCCATTCAAGAGTCTGCGTTTCCCGGCGACTGAAAAGCAAACTTGGGGCGTCATTCTCTACCGCGGCATCGTACGCAAAAATGAGGATTCATTTTGGCCGCACATCTCATACAAAATAGCCGGGCGTCTGGGACAAGCTGCGACGCTGAACGGGCTGGAAGGAATTTCGCCCGGCCACAGCATCGAACTCATTCCTTACGGAATAATGCGCGGCTTCCACGCCCTCGATACGCGCGCTCCCAGCAATCCATATTTTCAGCATGCCGTCGCCCAGGGACAAATCGGCATGGATGCCAAGTTCGTCATCCGCGACCACTTCGTCGTCGACATGACGGCGAATCCCGACTTTAGCCAGGTCGAATCGGAAGATCCGCAAATCACCGTGAACCAGCGCTTTGCCGTGTATTTTCCGGAGAAGAGGCCTTTTTTCCTGGAGAATGAAGATTACTTCCGCACTCCCCTCGACTTATTTTTCACGCGCAATATCGGCGATCCGTCCGCCGGAATTCGCTTGACCGGCAAGCAGGGCCCGTATTCGGTCGGGCTGATGTCAACCGACGACCGCAGTCCGGGCCTGCGTGTCCCGGATAATAATCCGCTCTCGGGAACGCGCGCCTACTTCACGATTGCGCGCGCCAGCCGCGACATCTTCAAGCAATCAAGCTTGGGCGTGATTTATACCGATTGGGAATATCCCGCGGCCAGCGAGTTCAATCGCATCGGCGGAGTGGATAGCCGCCTTAAGTTCAATCCCAACTGGACCTTGGAAGGTCAGGCCGTCGTAAGTTCGAGCCAATTCGGCCCGAATTACTATGCCGGTCCGGCTGACAAGCTCGAACTCAAGCGCGACGGTTTGCACTTTACTTACGACGCAATCTACGACGACATCAGCCCTAACTTTGTAACTGTGCCTGGCTTCGTAAATCGTACGGATATTCGCTATTCCTACCAGGAAGCAGACTACCGGTTCCGTCCGAAAAAAGGCTGGATTGTGGACTGGGGCCCGACCCTCATGAACCGCTACGTCTTTGATCACACCGGGCTGCGGCTGGATACAGATTACACTCCCTATTTGGCGATTCAGGGCCGCGGACAGACATTCATTTTTCTATTTCCCTATGAAGAGTTGCGGGAGCGGCTCCGTCCCCGGGATTTTGCCGCCTTGGGCGTTACTGCCACGCAGAATCAGGATTACCACGAGCACAGCAGCGGAGCTTCCATCCAGACCAGCTACTTCCCCAAGGTGACACTGGGTGCCAGCTATCGCTGGGGAGACGGGGTGAATTTTGTGCCTTCGTCCACTCTGCTGCCGCAGTCCATGCTGGGGAGGTCAGACACGGGCACCGCCACGCTCTCGCTGCGTCCCATTCGTCCGCTCAAGATCGAGAACACCTATCTGTTCGAACGCCTGCGAACCATTCATTCAGGATCCGGAATCTTCAACAACCACATCCTGCGCAGCAAATGGAACTGGCAGTTCAGTCCCCAGCTCTCCGTGCGTGTCATCCTGCAATACAACTCAGTCCTGGCTAATACGCCGTGCGACAGCGCGCTGCCCTGGTGCGTGGCGGCAACGGCCGCATCTTCTACCTATCTGCCGACGTCGAAACAATTCAATGCCGACTTTTTAATCACCTACCTGGTGCATCCCGGCACCGCGATCTATGTCGGCTATAACAGCGACCTGCAAAACCTGAATCGAAATTTGCACGTAGACCCCACCTACGGCCTGCACAGTTCCAACGGCTACATTAACGACAGCCGGCAGTTTTTCGTCAAGGTGTCCTATCTATTCCGATTTTAAAAAATCTTGACTTCAGCGGATACTGAAAATCTCCGTACTTAATTTCGGTCAATTTGAAATCCACAAGCCTCGCCAGAAGAGCAATAATCCGTGTCATATGTTTACAGTTGTAGGGACTGTCTGAGAGGAGAGGAAGCGAGAGTGCTAGAAAGGACAGGGATGAAAACCACAACCAGGGGAACGCTTGCCAGAACGACGAGACGAGATTCTCGCTCCCGGCGCTCGCCTACAGGTTACCTTCCACGGCCGTGGAGGTACCGGTGAAGTCGCGGTAAAGGGAAATCGAAAAGGCCTCCAAGCTCTTGCCGCAATGGGCTCAGGCCTTGCTGAATTAACCACAGAGGTCCGCTGATCGTCTCCTGCCTCGAGAATGGGTGGCCGCAGCCCTCAAGCTGAGCTCCGGCCGCTGGCGGCGTTTGCTGAATCCCGCAGCCTTCGGGTAGAATCTAAACCTTGGTATCGAGGCCTGAATATCATATGAAACCAGCTATTCATCCCGCTTATAACGAAGTGCGCGTCCATTGCGCCTGCGGCAATGCCTTTGTCACTCGCTCCGCCCATCGCGGCGACATCAGCGTTGAAATCTGCTCGGCGTGCCATCCGTTCTTTACCGGCAAACAGAAGTTGATGGACACGGCCGGCCGCGTAGAGCGCTTCCGCCGCAAGTACGCCAAGAAAGACAGTGCTGCGACTACGCCGGCAAAGAACTGACCCTCAAGTAGAGGCATCGTCCAAAATCAGCCCTCGCCCTTGGCGGGGGCTTTTGCTTGGGATCACCGTTACAATAGAGTTCGGCATAATGGGGAAGGGCCAGGCTAATCCTGGCATGCCGGTAGGGCTGAAGGTAGTCGAAGAACGCTGCCCAGGCCTGGATTGGAGAAGGCCTGGCTTCTCAACGGGCACGAAATTCTATGCAGCGTTGAAGGGCCCGGCTGTCAGCCGGGCCGTAGGGGTTACAGAAGCAATGGGTTTTGGCCGCTGAGGGAGGCTTTCCGACATGCGCAAGTTCTGGGACAACTCGGCAGACTCGCGTGACGCGGGCGCCCTCGCCCCCGAGGCACCATTGCTGAAGCCAGTCCCCGCAAGTCTTTCGATCGGGACCATCAACATCTCCCCCGCAACCGTCCTCGCCCCCATGGCCGGAGTGACCGACACTGTCTTCCGCCGCTTTATCCGCAACCTCGGCGGATGCGGCCTGATCATGACCGAGTTCACCTCGGCCGACGGCGTGCTCCGCAAGAAAGACCAGAAGGCCAAACGTTACCTGCACTTCTACCAAGACGAGCACCCCATCTCTGCCCAGCTCTTTGGGAGCGATCCCCGTGTCATGGCAGACGCCGCCTGCATGGTCGAAGATCTGGGCTTCGACCTCATCGATCTGAATCTAGGCTGCCCCGCGAAAAAAGTCGTGAAGTGCAACGGAGGCTCAGGCCTGCTGCGCGATCTACCCGCCATTGGAAAGATCTTCGAGGCCGTCCGCGCGGCCGTGACGATTCCGTTCACAGTGAAATTCCGTGCGGGATGGAACGACGAAGAAATCGTCTGCGTCGAGCTGGCCAGAATGGCTGAGGACTGCGGCCTCTGCGCCGTAGCTCTCCACGCCCGCACTCGCGAACAGGGATACAGCGGCCACGCCCGCTGGGAGTGGATCGCCGCCGTGAAGAACGCCGTAAAGATTCCTGTAATCGGCAACGGCGACATCCGCACCCCCGAAGATGCCTGCGCCATGGTCAGCCAAACCGGCTGCGACGCCGTGATGATAGGCCGCACCGCCCCCTCAAACCCCTGGATCTTCCGCCAAATCCAACACTTCTGCGCGGCGCTCGAGACTTACGAAGTAGGCATGAGCGTTGGGCCCAGCAACCGCCATGTGGGGACAGCCGCCCCCGGCTATCCGGTCGAGCAAAGCTCGACAGCTGTCGATATCGGCAGAACCTTCGATGTCGAGACCACCAGTAAAGGGCACGACCTCACAAGCCCCGAAAAAACTCAAGATTCGCATCAGGGCACAACTTTTAGCTTTGCGCCTGCCCTGAGCGAGCAAAGCGAGTCGAAGGGTGCCACAAACGCCAGCAGGTTGACGGCTTTGGCCGCTGAGGGACTTTACGAGGGCAAGATTCGCGCCTTCGGCGCGCTTCCCTACGACCAGCCCAGCGAGCTCGACCGCTACCAAATGATTCGCACCTACTTCCAGATGCTGATCGAAGAAGAACTCCCCGACGCCGTGGGCAAGATGAAGCAGTTCGCCTCCTGGTTCACGCACGGAGTTCCCGGCGGAGCAGGCCTGCGCAAAGCCATCTACGAATCGAAGAGCGCGCCGGAGATTCTGGGCCGCGTAGAAGAATTCTTCGAAGCTCGTCTCCAGCCCGGGGGCGCGGCAGCGCCCGCGAAGGCTGATTCAGACCTTGCTGTCCTTAGATAACCAACCTGAGATAAACGAACCTGGCCGCGGTTGCGAATCTTTGACCTGAAAGAATAGCCGTCCTTCCGACAGCCCGCGCTTTGCTTCGCCGGCGGAGAAATCTCAGTCTCATCTGCTTAATGGGGGAAGGGTCGCGTGTTCCTTCAAGACAGCACCCGCTTGTTTTCGTTTGGTCATGGCAAATGTACGTGTGCCCGAAACGTGAAATTCACGATGGTGCAGATTCAGTGACTTACGGATAAGCAGCCCAGAAAAGCTGAAATCCGAGCTCGCCAATAAAATGAAATTCCCACCGGCTTTAGCGCCATATCCTGAAATTTTCATTAGTTATGACCTCAACAAGCGCGGAGTCGCGCCCGCGAAGACGAAACTATGTGACGGCCTATGTTCGCGATCCCAACGAGGGCAGGACGGAATGTCGCTGATCACTTCGAAGCTTTTTCCGGCAACTGCGTTAAATGGCCAAGAAGACGACTGTTTGAATCGGCCGTCAGTTGGACTCCGTTGGATCGGAAAATTTCGTCGAGTCTCGTTAGCTCGCAATTATCTCCAACTGTCGCAAACAAGGCGATTACGCTCAAGTTCCCGGTAGGCGGAAGCATTCGCCGTCACCGCGAGCGCGGTCGGGCCGAGCGGGTACTCTCTAGCCGGTCATGAAATACTCCAGGTTCGCTCGGCACGGAGGTCGAACCCTGAAGAGTCTGGTAGGGCGTTGTTACCCGCTTGTGGTTGGTCAACACGCGCACTGGCCGAAAAGACAACGCCTCGTTTCGATCTCTTCTGCGGACAAATGCCTGTCTTACTTCCTCACGCTGGTATTTCACCACAACCATCGGAATGTGCTTTGCTGCGCACTGTCGCATGAGGGCTGCTGCACTGCTCCCGATATCGCGCGCTATAGACATGAGTGGCACGTATTTCTTTTTGAACCTTGCGATCGACGGTTCCGAAATGCGCAAACCTGTCGGAGTATGCCAACCATTAAGTAATCCGCGCTCAACCAGGCTACGGACACACTTCTTTTCGCAATGTATCTCCTTTGCGACCTCCGACGGCGTTCTCGCGTGACCATTATGGCAAGCACGTTCGTTCATGCCGAACTGATGGAATTCGGCCCGGGAAACAAACAAGCCTCGAACTGTCCCGTCGACGTTTCCCAACACTCGCAGTTCACCGGACAGGAGCGCACGAATGATGCTCACACCGCCTTCGCCAGTTCCGTGATATAGGCACATAGCTTGATATAACGTGATGCAATCGCGAGGGAGAGTCTTGGTCATTGGATTGGGGTTCAATGAGAGTAGTCGTTCAATAAACTGCTTGATATCGCGCTCATGATATCCATTACGCCTGACAAGATACTTGACTTCAAATTGGCGAGACGCTCGCAGCTTACTAAGAGCTGCCGCCGTTACCCCAATCGCTGCGGCGGCGGTTGGCAGCGTGCGGATTCTCCCAGGTATCGTAGGAGGCTCCTGCAGTTGTTTGAGATCTATGAGCGTGTGGTTCCTTTGGTTCCTTTTGCCCAGGGAATCGTAATCGTACGAATGTTCTTCATGGCTAACACTCGCGCAACCGTAGGCTTTCCAAGTCCGTAACGCTCGCCGAATTCAGCACGCGTGATAAACCGTTTGGAAATGCCATTGGGGAAGCGGTCGAGCACACTCCTACATGATGTGACGGGCTGAGGCACGCCGTATGGGATAGTAAACGAAGAATACCAGCCCTTAATCGATCTTGGCGCACCACCTTGTTTGACCGTGACTCTTCGAAGCTCGGCTTTTAGGATGCGACTTCGCGCTTTTTCGCAGCACCCGCACTGGCACCGGTTGAGACATCTGTCTTGCACGAATTTTCAGGTACTTGGCAGTCCCCGCTAGCCTTTTAAGTTGTTGAAAGTATTGATTAGGAGAGAATTGGCAAGGTTGCACTCTAGCCCTGAGTTACAGGACAACTCGCTGACACGAAGAATTGGCCTAGGACAGTCGAAATTGGCATTTGCTCATTCGCTAACCGGCTGAAAAAACAGAGAGTTCGCTGACAACAAAGACGATTGAATCGGGGCTGATCGGTACTTGGTCTCCGTTTTTCTTTTTTCGCGCGAAAACGGGGGTGTAGCCGAATTTTTCCCGAAGTGTACCACCCCCGGCTCGGCCCTGCGGTATCCGTTTAGACGGGCTAATGCTCGCCTATGCTCTTGTCCCTGAGGACTTTAGTTCTGTTTCATCTTTTGGGGTCCGGACTTTCATCTTTGCAAGCCGAACTTTCATCATTTGCGCACACCCACAGCAAACTCTTTCAGATCCCCCTCGCCACCATCTTCCCCAACCCATCCCTCTCCACGTACGCCCACGGCGTCTTCGGATCGTGGGTAAACACCATCAACCACCTCCCCGGCACCGACTGCGCGTAGCACTGCTTCTTGCTCTCGATAGTCTGAAGCGGAAAGAGATCGAAGGCCATTCCCCAAACCAGATCAATGTGCGCGGTGGTTGGAATCAGGTCGGAGATGTAACACGCCGTCTGGCCGCCG
>Ga0070707_100004739_pt1 | contig 12747 bp, 9 predicted proteins | sample KBSK5502metaG_FD_65468 | JGI IMG/M metagenome (GOLD analysis project Ga0070707, IMG submission 65468) | Corn, switchgrass and miscanthus rhizosphere microbial communities from Kellogg Biological Station, Michigan, USA - KBS K5-50-2 metaG | ecosystem: Host-associated > Plants > Roots >... | reverse complement strand
GGCCACACCGACAGCCAGGCCGACCGCTCCGGCGGCCAGGCCGCCCAGATCCAGCCATGATCGTGGTCAATTCTCAGGGGTGAATACGACTCCTGGCAATCGCCCGAAATCAAAAACTGCCCACGATCATGATGTTTCCGGGGCGGCCTCGGCGACAAGAGTTTCAGCGATCTGCAGGTCAGCAGGGTAGGTGATCTTGAGGTTGCGCTCGCTGCCGCGGACAACGCGCACACCGATTTCCGGCAGGTAGCGCAGCACTATGCCGCAGTCGTCAGTCGGCTTGAATGCGCCCGCGTCCGGGTCGGCCGCCGCTAGCTCATGGGCGCGCCGGATCACCGACAGCCGGAAGCCCTGCGGCGTCTGGCAGCGGCCGAGCGACTCCCGGGGCGGGAGCGACGTCATCACACCGTCGGTCACTTCCACGATGGTGTCAGCGGTCGGCACCACCACGCCGAGAGCCTGTGAGCCTGCGAGGCCGGCAACGCAGTCCGCGATGATCCGCTGGTCGACCAGAGGCCGGGCGGCGTCGTGGAAGAGCACATTGCAGTCGGCGTCCGCGTGGTCGCTGATGTCCCGGCTGAGCAGGTCGATTGCCTGCCTGGTCGATCCTGGCCGGTCAGCGCCGCCGGCGATGATGTGGCTGACCTTGCGGTAGCTAGCGTCCAGGATTCGTTTTGCCTCGGCGATCAGCTCGGTTGGCATCACGACAACGATCTCGTCGATGCCGGGAGCGGCGTCGAACGCCGCGACGGAGTGCTCAAGCAGCGTTCGCCCGGCAAGCAACTGCAGCTGCTTCGGTGTGTTCCCGCCAAGCCGGACGCCGGTGCCGCCGGCCAGCACCACGGCGACTGTCCGCATGATCGGACTTTATCCAGGCGGACTCGCTGCCGCGCCGCCCGGGTTGCCCGCTCGCGGCCGGCGAAGCCCTTAGTCCGGTGGGCGGAAGCTCCTAGTCCGGTGGGCGGAAGCTCCCGATTCGACCAAGGAGCGTGGCGCCTGAGAGCGTCTGGGTACTGTAAGCGATTGACCGATTGTAATTAGTTACATCCCGGCCCATGGAGGCCCCGATCGTCTTTGGACTGAAGCGCCCGGCGAGCGAAGGGCTCGTTGCTGGTGCCGGAACCGGGCAGCGGAGCGACGAGGGTGGCACAGCGGTCAGAGTCGTGGCGCTCTCCGTTGCCGCCGTCGCGTGGGCCCGACGGTCGTCGAGCTGGCTGGCCTCCTGGGCGGCGGCCCGCACGATCTCACCCAAGTCGCTCTCCGGCATCTCGCTGCTGTTCGCGCTGTGCGCTGCCGCCTGGTTCAGCGGCGGAGCGTACGACGGCGGCATAGGCATGATTGCGATGGCTGGCTGGCTGCTGGTGCTGGTGGCGGCCCGCGGCCTAGCCGCATATATGGGCCGCCAGCCTGCCGGAGCGTCCGCGCCCGCGGCGCGGGCTGCCATGGCCCAGGCGACGGTCGGTGCCGGAACGGCGTCCGGTTTCGAGTGGCTGTCGGCCGTATGCGCAGCAGCGGCCGAGTGCGCGATCTACGGCGGAATGGCGGCGGGCAGCCACCCGACCATCCTGATCGGGATCTGGCCGCTCGCTGTCACCACGGTGATTTCGATCGCGATCAGTGAGCTGCTTGGCGCGTGCTGGAGGGCCGCGCTGGGCGCCGGGGATCCAGGGGAGTCGGACCGGACAGCGGCAGCCAGGCGGTGGACCGGCAGGATCCTCGGGCTGCCACCCGAGTTGCGCGCGCTGGTCGCGCTGCTTGCATTCGCCGTCGCGGGTGCGCCCGCGGCCTTGTTCGCCGTGCTGGCGCTCGAAGTCGTTTCGGTCGTGACCACGATTACGATGCTCGGGAAGATTGCGCCGGCTCGAGGGCGGGCTGGACGTGCAGGGACTGGCAGCGCGGTCCGGACCGAACCGGCGTTGGTCAGGCCCGCGACGGCGCGTTCCACGGCGGCTGGCTCGAAGCGGGCCGTCGCATCGACGACCGCCGGAGCGCCGGCATCGTCCGCGGAGGCTCCGGCTACCAGGGTCACCTCCATCGCGGGGGTCGCCGGCTCACCGGGCGCTACCGGGGCAGTACGGATCATCGAGGCCGGCACTCGCAGAGCCGCCGGTGAGGGCGAAGCCCCGGCAGCGAGCAGCATCGCCGGAGCGACCAGCATCGCCGGAGCGAGCAGAGCGGCCGGACCGAGCCGGACAGCCGAAGCCGGCGGGAGGGCCGAGGCTGCGCGACAGGCCCGCGCGACCTGCGCTGATGTGGCACCTGACGCGGCGGTTCAGCCCGCCGCCGGTCAGGCGACCGCGCAGGACGTCATCCTGGCTTTGCGCGATGACGGCGCTGCGGCGCGCTGGGCAGGCCGGGTGGTGCAGGGTAACCTGATCCCCCTGCCGCCCGCCGTCGCAGGCCTGATCGCGACGGCGATGCTCGCTGCCCTCGGGTTGCGGAACCTGCCGGGATTCATCGCCCTGACTCCGCCCGTCGTGATGATGCTGGCCGCGCCCGGCTCGAGTCATCGCCACGACGGCAGGTTCGACTGGCTGATTCCTGTCCTGCTCGCCCTCGCACAGTACGTCTACCTGGCAACGCTCGGGTTCGCCCTCGCGGTGCCGAGGCCGGTCGTCTTCTCCGCCTGCGCCCTCGTCCTCGTCTGGTATGCCAGCGTCATCGCCAGCGCGCGCCGCGAGGGTGCGGGCCCGGCCGGTCCAGGTACCAGACAGGCCGCCGCCGGCGCAGGTCCAGGTCGTGCCCGGCCAGCTCAGGGCGCGTTCTTCGGATGGGAAACCCGGATGTTCGCCATTGGTCTCGCCGCCACGTTGGGGCTGGCCAGTTTCGGGTACCTTGGGCTCGCAGCGTATGTTGGTGTGCTCATCTGCCGGAGGGTCATGACCGGCTAGCTCAGATCCAGGGAGGAAGACCGGCGGTGATCGGCATGGTTCTCGCCGCGGGAACGGGCCGCAGGCTACGTCCTGACACCGATGGGCTGCCTAAGGCCCTGCTGCCCGTGGCCGGCGAGACAACCATCCTGGACATCGCGCTACGCAACCTCGCCGCCGCGGGCCTGACCGAGGTCGTGATCGTCGTCGGATACGCGGCAGCCGTGGTTGCCGACCGGGTACCCGCGTTTGAGTGTGCGTACGGCATAACGATCGAGCTCGTGCACAACGAGCGCGCCGTCGAATGGAACAACGCCTACTCGCTATGGCTCGCCCGCGAGTACTTCCGGCGCGGCGTCATGCTCGTCAACGGCGACACGGTCCATCCGGTAAGCGTCGAGAAGACGCTGCTCGCCGCCAGCGCTGCCGCTAGCGCTGCCGCCAGCGCTGCCGCTAGTCAGCCGCCCAGGCTGGTCGCGGCGGGTCTGCAGCCCGCCCGCGCCAGACGGCGCGCCGGAGCCAGGCCGGTGACTGACACCGGCAACGGAAGCCGGCGTGAGCCGCTGCTCGGCCGCCTGATCATCGCCATCGACGACATCAAGGCGCTCGCCGAGGAGGAAATGAAGGTCATCCTGGACGCCGACGGAATGCTCGTGCGGATCACAAAGGTGATGGACCCGGCTCACGCCCACGGCGAGTATATGGGCATCACGCTGATCGAGCCGGCCGCCGCCATCGCGCTCGCCGACTGCCTGGAGACCACCTGGCGGCGCGACCCGCACTTGTACTACGAGGACGGATTCGCGGAGTTCTCCGAGCGGGGCGGCGCGATCCTGGCCGCGCCGATCGGCGCCGTCGAGTGGGTAGAGGTGGATGACCACGCTGACCTGCTGCGGGCCAGGGAGATCGCCAGCCGCTGCTAATCTCGCGCTAGTCTCCCGTACCACAGTGCCTCGGGCCGATCCGCCGATCGACCCGGCCTAGGCGGGTCGATCCCGGGATCGACCCGCCTCCAGATCGGCATCGCAGTGCCGGCCAGAGGAGGATCATGCCGCTGCTGGCTCGAATGCTCGCCGCCCCCCTGGTCATCGACGTTAGGCCGGGCGCGATCGCGGGCCTTGCCGGGCTGCTGACCGACCGGAAGATCGCGAGCGACGGGCGCGTGGCGATCGCGGTCGGCACTGGTCAGGGTGATGCCATCGCAGCCGAGCTGCCGCCAGGGATCGCCGACCTGATCAGGATTGCGGATGGCAGCTACGACAGCGCGGTCGCGCTTGGCCGGGACCTGCGCGCGGGTCGTTACGAGGCCGTGGCCGGAATCGGCGGCGGCCGGACCATCGACGTCACCAAGCTCGCTGCTCACGTCGCCGGCATCCCGATGGTCGCCGTCGCCACCAGCCTCGGCCACGACGGGATCGCCTCGCCCGTGAGCACGCTGGCGCACGAGTCAGGCAGCGGCTCCTACGGCGTGGTGCCGCCTGTCGCCGTCGTGGTCGACCTGGACCGGGTGCGGCAGGGGCCAGTGCCGCTGTCGACCGCGGGGATTGGCGACGCGATCAGCAACCTGTCTGCGGTTGCCGACTGGGAGCTGGCCTCCGCCGACACGGGCGAGCCGGTCGACGGCCTCGCGGCTGCCATGGCCCGCTCAGCGGCCCACGCGGTGCTGCACGAGCCTGGCCCGAGCACCTCGGATGAGTTCCTGACCGTACTGGCCGAGGCGCTGATCCTGTCCGGCATGGCGATGGCCGTGGCCGGCTCGAGCCGACCGGCCAGCGGCGGCGACCACGAGATCATGCACGCGATCAACCAGCTCTACCCGGGCACCGCCAGCCACGGCGAGCTGGCCGGCCTCGGGGCGCTGTTCTGCACGCTGCTGCGCGATGACACCAGTCAGGCCGCGGCGATATCGTCCTGCTTGCAGCGGCATGGCCTGCCGCGCCTTCCCGGCGAGGTCGGCCTGTCCGCTGAGCAGTTCACCGCGGCAGTCTGCCACGCTCCTGAGACCAGGCCTGGCCGGTACACGATCCTCGAGCGCCTCGCCATGTCGCCGGCCGAGGTCGCCAAGCGAGTGGAGGAGTATGTCAGGGCCATCGCTGGCTGAGCTCAGGGAGAAGGGCCAGCCGCAGGCCGTGCTCGACCGGCTCAACGACGAGCACTGGCTCGGTCGGCTCTACGGCCGCAAGCTGTCTCCGTACGCCACCTGGGTGTTCGCCAGGCTCGGCTGGTCGCCTAACGCGGTCACGGCGGCGTTCATCGGGTGCGGTATCGCGGCTGGCGTCGTGATCGCGTTCGGCGGCCTGGCAACGGCTGTGATCGGGGCAGTGCTGGTCCAGCTGTACCTGATCCTCGACTGTTCCGACGGCGAGCTCGCGAGGTGGAGCAACAGGAAATCCGCAGCTGGTGTTTACCTGGACGGAGTCGGCCACTATCTGGCGGAGAGCGCCCTGCTCGTGGGCCTCGGATTCCGGGCTCAGGGGCAGCTGACCGTGGCCGGGGGTTACGTCACCGCCGGTCTCGCAGCCGCACTGCTGGCCATGCTGGTCAAGGCCGAGACCGACAATGTCGTGGTTGCGCGGGCCAAAGCGGGCCTGCCTGCTGGGCACGACGACGCGGCCCTGCCGCCGTCCGGCGCCGGGCTGGCGCGGGCCAGGAAGCTGGCCAGCGTGCTGCGGATCCACCGGATCACCCAGGCGGTCGAGCTCTCGCTGCTGATCCTGATCGCGGCGATTGTCGACGCGATCCGCGGTGGTCTGACCGCCACCCGCGTGCTCGTCGTCGCCTGCGTGGTCGTGGCAGCCGCCATGGTGGTCGCTCACCTCGTCGCGATCATTGCCTCGAGGCGGTTGCGTTGAAAATCTCGATCGTGATCTTGACCATGGGCAACCGGCCCGCTGAGCTATCCCGCGCGATCGAGAGCACGGCGCCGCTGCGGGCGTCGGGTGCCGAACTCGTGATCGTCGGCAATGGCGGCGACCCGGGGCCCGTGCCAGCCGGCGTGACGACCATCAGCCTGGCCGAGAACGCAGGCGTGGCGGGCGGGCGCAACGCCGGTATCCGGGCCTGCGGCGGGCACGTCGTGCTGTTCCTCGACGACGATGCCTGGTACCCGGATGCGGCCGCGCTCGGCAAGCATGTCGCCGACCGGTTCGCCGCCGAGCCAATGCTCGCCGTGCTGTCCTTCCGCGTCACCGATCCCGAGGGCGGCCCTGGCGGGCGCTGGCATGTGCCGCGGCTGCGGGCTTCGGACCCGGAGCGGTCCTCGGTGGTCACCACGTTCGCCGGCGGAGTGTGCGCGATCAGGCGCTCGGCCTATCTGGAGGCCGGCGGGCAGCCCGACGCCTTCTTCTTCGGGCACGAGGAGACCGACCTGTCGTGGCGGCTCATGGATCTCGGTTACCGGCTCGAGTACGACGCTTCGGTCGCCGTGTGCCATCCGGCCGTGCACAACGCCAGGCACGAGAGCTGGTACCGGCTCGAGGCGCGCAACCGGGTCTGGCTGGCGCGCCGGAATCTGCCGTGGCCGCTGGCCGTCGTGTACCTGGCCGACTGGGTAATGATCACGGTCCTGCGGGAGCGGTCGCGGGGTGCGCTCCGGGCCTGGTTCGCCGGATTCGGCGATGGATGGCGGCTAGACCCCGGACGGCGCCATCCCATCTCGGCCCGTACCGCCTGGCAGATGGCCAAGGCTGGCCGCCCCCCGGTCATCTAGCCAGCGCTGGCGAACGCCGTCCCGTAGCCCTTGCACGGGTTCGTGCTGCCCTGGTAACCGCCGTACTCCCCGGCCAGGTTGCCGACGGGCTGCGAAGGCTGCGGCCCCAGCGTGGTGAAGTCCGACCCGAGTATCAGCGTGACAGTCCCCGGTGTGATCGAGCTGACCTGCCGCAGCACGACGTTAGAGGAGGCCGGGAGCTGTGAGGCCACGGTCACGGCGGCCGACAGGTCCGCGTGCCCGGCGTACTCGACGACCGACTTCTGGTAGCTGTAGTCGGGGGTGCCGCTGGTCGTGGTGGCGCTGGCGGTGCCCAGGATGTGGAAGCCGCGCGCGGTCAGCGCGGTCGCGGTGCTGCCCGCGATGCCCTGGACCCCGGAGCCGTTCAGCACGTTGACGTTGACCTTGGACGCACTGAGCAGCTTGGGCGGCTGCGCCTTCGTGTTCGTCTTGCCCTTTCCGCCGTTGCTTTTGCTGTCCTTCGGGGCCTTGGGCAGTGCTCGGTCACGTCGAATGGCGTCGAACAACTTCGGCGAATTGGCTGTGTCGAATTCGACCCAGTTAGGGTTGGCCGGGTAGGTGACCACCGGGACCCTGATGAACTGGATGTTCTTCCGCGAGATCGCGCTGACGCTCCTCGCGATCATGACGATTCTGCCCGGGCCCAGGCCCGTGTCTGTGGTGAGCGCGCGCGCCTGGGAGATGTCGTTGACGATCGTCCAGAGCTTGGTCACGCTGTGCAGCACGCCGGAATTCAGTATCTTCCGCACTAGGCCGACCATCAGCAACTGGTCGCGCTGGATCCGCTGCAGGTCCGACTGCAGGCCGAAGCCTTCGCGCAGCCGCCAGAACTCCAGCGCCTTGTACCCCTTCAGCACGTGCCGCCCGGCCGTGAGATGGAGCCGGTCGTATTGCGTCTTGTGGATCGCGGTCGGCAGGCAGACCGGCACACCGCCGATCGCGTTGATCACGCTGATGAAGCCGGTGAAGTTGAGCTGGATGAAGTTGTCCAGGTGGATGCGCGTTGTATGCTCGATGGTCTTCCACAGGCAGTTGGCTCCGCCGTTGGAGAAGCTGGCGTTGAGCTGCTCGACCGCGCCCGACACATAAGTCTGGCCGCCGAAGCCGTCCGGCTCCGACGGGCAGCCGTAGACAGGCACCATTGTGTCGCGCGGGAAGTTGAGCACCGTGATTCCGCGGCCGCCAGGGGAGATATGCGCGACCATCACGGTGTCCGAGCGCTGGCCGGGGGCCGGTCCGCCGATCTTGCCGTTGCGCCCCGACCGGCTGTCGGACCCGATCACGAGGATGTTCAGCGCGTTGTTGAGCTTGGGCGGCGAATTGCCGACGGAGATGTTCTCGTGTTTGATGCCGTCAAGGACGTTGCGGTATTTCGCGTAGCCGTACAGGGTGCCGCTGACGAGAATGACGGCGAGGCCGGTCGCTGCCCAGCCGACCAGCATCATGCCGAGCGAGGACTGCCTGGAACCGGGACGGCGGCGCATGCCGGTGCGCGTCATCGGTCCTCCGAGCGGTGTCGTCTCTGGCTGCCGCGGTGGCTGGTCGTCGGTTTTCTGGCCCATGGTACGCCGTCGAGAGAGGAAAAAACGCCACTAACCAACACACCGGGTCGCCGCCAGGCTGGCATGGACCGGCTGACCTGCCGCCGTAGGTCGGACACATCGACGGCGCCAGACCCGCGCTCGGCGTGAATGCTGGCGCGCCCCCTACAGTGGTTGGCGTGGGTCCCCCGAAGCCGCAGGCCGGCAGAACCGAGGCAAGCTCGAAGCGGCCGAAACCTGGCGCGGAATCTGCGAAGCCGGGTCCGGCCGGGTCGGCCGCCCCGCCGCGAACCCTGACGGTGCGCCTGCCTCGGCTGCGGCTGCGGAAATTGTCACTGCCATTCGCGCTCGTTCATGCCGAACCTGACCCGGCGTCCGAGAACTCGGCCCGCCACCAGCGTTCCGCCCGTTTCAGCGAGCGGGCCGGCCAGGCGTTCGCCGGGCTTACCCTCCTGCCAGCTATCGCGGTCGTCGCCTGGCTGGTGCCCGGTCTGCCCCTGCTAGTCGGCGGGGCATTCGCGCCGGTCCCGATGTTGCTTATCGCCGCGCCTTTGCTCACCGCGCTCGCCGTCAACCTGCTGTCCAGGATTCCGAGCCAGTGGCCAACCGACCTGCCGGGGCAGGTTCGCGAACGCGGCTGGCCCGGCTGGTTCGGGATCATCGGCACAGTCGTGGTCGCCGCCGGCTTCACCGTCTGGCAGCTTGGCGCGAACTCGCCATCGGTCATCGCCGCGCGGACGCCAGGAGCCTATTTTCAGGCGGGCTACTGGATCGCCCAGCACGGCTCGCTGCCGATTCCCGGCTCGCTGGCCGCGTTCGGCGGTCCGCATCCTGGCCTGCACCTATCGAGCATCGGGTTCGTCGCCCACGGTCATGACGTCCTGCCGGCAGTAACGGCCGGCCTGCCGATGCTGCTCGCGAGCGGGTTCTGGACGAGCGGCACGGGCGGCGGGGCGGTGATCGGCCCGGTACTCGGCGGCCTGGCCGTGCTCACGTTCGGCGGGCTCGTCGGCCGCCTAGCCGGCCGGCAGTGGGCTCCAGCCGGGGCGCTCGTGCTGTCGGTCACCCTGCCTGAGATCTATACGACCAGGGATGCCTTCAGCGAGCCGGCCGTTCAGGTCCTGCTCTTCGGCGGCCTGTGCCTCGTCATCGACGCGATGACCGTCGGCCGCCAGGCCCGCGACGGGACAGCAGGCACCGCGGCTATCGGCCCCGACGACACGGCGCCGATACCCGTAGTCAGTGCCATGCTGGCCGGCACGGCGGCGAACGTCGAGCGGGCCGCAACGCCACCGGGGCGGCCGGCCAAAGCGGGACTCATGGCTCGCATCCCGCGGCTCGGGGCGTCCCTGCGTGCCGTCGGGTGGCGCGGGCTCCCGTACCGTGCCGCGACTGCGCTGACGCCCGAAAGGATGCTGGGCGGAATGGGCGGTCTGGCGCTGGGGCTTACGAGCCTGCTGAGCCTGGCCTCGCTCCCCTATCTCGTCCCGGCAATCGTCGTCGCGGCCATTCTCCTCGGAGCGAGACGGCCGGTTGGAGTTGCGTTTGCTATCGGTGTCTGCGTCGGCTGCGGGTACGGGATGGCGGGCGCGTACCTGCTGGCCCAGCCGCCGGCGTGGCCGCAGACAGTGCCGCTCAAGGTGATCGGCTTGGACGCCGGGGGTTTGCTGCTGCTGACCGTTGCAGCAGTGCTGCTCGTGCGCGTGCCGCGAGTTCGGCGGCTGATCACCACGGCACTGGCCCGTCGCCCGCTGCGCTGGCTGCCCGGGCTCGCCAGCGCAGTGGTCATCGCCGCGCTCGCGTGGCTTGCGGTCCGGCCGTACGTGCAGACGGTCCGCGGTGTGCTCGGGCGCGCGGCGGCGCATTACGTGGGGACGCTGCAGCGGACCGAGGGCCTGCGGGTCGATCCGGCGCGGCTGTATTCGGAGGACACTCTGTACTGGGTCATCTGGTACGCCGGCATCGCGACCGTGCTGCTTGGCGGCTTCGGCGCGGCGCTCCTGATCCGCCGCTGCCTGCGCGCCCTGCTGTCGTGGCAGGACTCACCGGGCACAGCGCTGAACTGGGCGCTGCCGCTGGCCGTGACGCTAGGCGGCGCCGCGGCAGTCCTGTGGCAGCCGTTCACCGTTCCGGACCATCCATGGGCGAGCAGGCGACTGGTTCCTGTCGTCATTCCCGGGCTTATTTTGCTGGCCACCTGGGCTTCCGCCTGGCTCACCCGCCGGGCCAGGGACCGCGGTGCCGGGGTTGCGACAGCGGCTGTCGTGGGCGCATTTTGCGTGGGGGCGATGCTGCTGCCCTCGGTCAGCACCTCGTTCGGCTTCAGCCTGAGCCACGCCGGTACCCGGGGCGGCCTGCGGCCGACAGCGGGCGGGCTCGCGCAGCATAGGGTCGGGGCGCACGAGGCAGATGCTGTACGGAGCCTGTGCTCATCGATCGGCCGGTCCTCATCCGTGGTCATCGTGGACCGGCGCGTCGCGGCGGTCTTCAGCCAGGTGATCAGGGGAATGTGCGGCGTGCCTGTCGCTTCGGTCGCTGCGAACACCCCGCCAGCGGCGGTCCAGGCGGTGCTGGCCGGCGTAACCAGGGCCGGTCGACACCCGGTGCTGCTCGGCTCCAAGCCAGCGCAGGTCGGCGCGTTCGGCGGTTCGCCGCTGCTGGTCATGAACCTCGCCACCACGCAGTATCCGCATGAGCTGATCCGGCCACCTGGGGCACCATGGCGTGCCAGGTACATGATCTGGATGGCGTCGCCTGGCGCACCGAACGCGGGTGTCTGAACTGGCTGCCCGTGCTGCGGCGCGGTCCTAAGCAGTCGGCGCATCCGGTCGTCTACGCTGGTCAGATGCCGAGCCGGCCGATCCGTGTCGGTGTCATCAGCATGGCGACGATGCTCTGCGCCGTCGCCGCCGCCGCTGGCTGCACGAGCGGCGGGACCCAGCCGCGCGGAGCGACCGGGAGCCGCGCTCTCGGGAATGGCGCGAGCCGGGAAGCATCGGCTCATCCGGCCGCGACGGGCCGGAGCGCCGGAGCGCGGACGTCGGGTTCCATCACGCTGGCGTTCGCCGGCGATGTCCACTTCGCTGGCCGGACAGCCAAGTTGCTCGGGCACCCGGCGACCGCGTTCGGCCCGATCGCGCCGTTGCTGCGGTCGGCGGACCTGACCCTGGTCAACCTGGAGACTGCGGTCACCTCTGGCGGCAGACCGCAGCCGAAGTCCTACCACTTCCGCACCAACCCGGCGGCCTTTGCCGCGCTGCGCGACGCCGGCATCGACATCGCGAACATGGCCAATAACCATGTGCTCGACTACGGCCGGGCCGGGCTCGCCGACACTATGTCCGCCGCTCGCCGCGCGCGTTTTCCCGTGCTCGGGCTTGGCGTCAACGCCGCGGCGGCCTGGTCACCCTACGTCGTGACGGTTAAGGGGGTGCGGATCGCCTTCCTCGGCGTGTCGCAAGTCGCCGAGCTAGCCTCGTCCTGGGTAGCGACAAAGAACAGGTCCGGCGAAGCGAACGCGATCAATCTGCACCGGACGCTCGCGGCAGTGCGGGCGGCGAAAAAGGTCGCCGACGTGGTAATCGTGATCATGCACTGGGGCACAGAGGGCCAGGCTTGTCCGGACGCGAACCAACTCGCGCTCGCGCCCAGGCTCGCGGCGGCCGGCGCCACCATCATCGTGGGCTCGCACGCGCACGTCCTGCAGGGTTCCGGGTGGCTAGGCCGGACGTTCGTGGCCTACGGGATGGCGAACTTCCTGTGGTGGGAGACGTCGTACAGCACCGCTACTGGTGTGCTGCTGCTCAACCTGCACCGGCACGGGCCGCTGAGCTGGCGGTTCGTGCCCGCGACGGTCTCGGGGGCCGGGCAGCCGATCCTGGACACCGGCCGGGCGGCGAAGCTGGCGCGGGCGAACTACCGCAGCCTACGGGGCTGTGCCCAGCTCTCGGCTCATCCCAGGCACTAGCGCTGTCGGCTGAGCTGGAGATTTGCCTGCCGCGTACGATGCCCGTACAGTAGAGAAACCGACGCGGGGTGGAGCAGCTCGGTAGCTCGCTGGGCTCATAACCCAGAGGTCGCAGGTTCAAATCCTGCCCCCGCTACTAGAAAACGCAAGTCAGAGCCCGATCGCCAGGCATGGTGGTCGGGCTTCTTGATCGTTTGTACGCGGTTCGTCCGTGGGATCTGGCCTTGGAGAGCGGCAGGAAGCGTTCAGGATGGGCGGAGATTGGCATAGTCAACGTGCGTCGGGCGCTGGTGTCTTGAACATGGTGCACGTGCTCGCATGGCGAGCCGGTGTGCTTGTAGACCTGGCTGTCGTGGAGCAGCGGTGTCGGGCTGTGCTGGACGTCCTGGAAGGAGGAGCGCCGGCCACTGAGGTGGCCGGGGCGGTACGGGGGTGGCGCGGCAGACGGTATATGAGTGGCTGGCCCGGTATGCCAACGGCAGGATCGATGATCACTCCCGGTTCATTGTCTACGCGAAGGTAGTGGCCTGGGCAACGGCCCGGCCGGTGCGTCAAGCGCTTGTCCGGCGCGGGATACGGGAGCACATCCTGACTGACGTTTCCGCCGAGTCGGCGGTCAGCGGCGCCCAGATCCCGGAC
>Ga0070707_100004737_pt1 | contig 12751 bp, 12 predicted proteins | sample KBSK5502metaG_FD_65468 | JGI IMG/M metagenome (GOLD analysis project Ga0070707, IMG submission 65468) | Corn, switchgrass and miscanthus rhizosphere microbial communities from Kellogg Biological Station, Michigan, USA - KBS K5-50-2 metaG | ecosystem: Host-associated > Plants > Roots >... | reverse complement strand
GTCCCAGCTCAGCGTCACCGTGCCCATCAGGTTCGCGTTCGCGAACTCGAGGCCCTCGTGGCCCTGGAGCGCCGCGCCCAACCGCTGCACGCAGCGTTCGCAGCGGATCCCGCTGACCTGAAGTGTTTCCGAGCGAACGGCCATCGCCCTTCAGCCTAGCGTCCGCTCGACCAGATCAGCGCAAACCGCTTCGAGCCCCTCGCGCTCGCCGATCTCGAGCTGACGCTCGCCTTCGCACGTCGACGGATCGAGCGCCGCGAGCTCGTCGGTAGTTCCAAGCTTTTCCGCCGCCGGCCCGATCAGATCGAGGACCTCGCGCGCAAGCTCAGGGGCGTGAACCAGGCGAGTGCCGTCCGGATGGATTAGCTCGGCGCCCGCGCCGAAGCGCAGCGCAGCCCAGCGATTCTGCGCGTAGTCGCCGCGTTCGGCCGGGCGAGCCTGCTCGACGGTCACGGACGCGCAGAGAGCCTGCAGCAGCGCGGTGAGCGCAGCGGTGAGCGCCAGACTGGTCGGCTGGTCGGGCATTCGAATCTCGAGCGTCCCAAAGCGAGGATGGGGACGTACGTCCCACCAGAAACGCGTGTAGTCGTCGGCAAGACCAAGACCGATCAGGCGCTCGACGAAGGCCTCCCAGGCCTCGTAGGAGCCGAACGCCGGTGGCGCGCCGGCGCGAGGCAGCTGCGCCAGCACCTCGGCGCGGTTAGACGCGAGCCCGGTCGCCCGGCCCGCGAGATATGGCGAGTTTGCCGACAACGCGAGCACGAGCGGCAGCCAGGGCAGGATCCCCTCCAGGGTCGCGTAGCAGGCGTCGGCGCTCGGCATGCCCACGTGGACGTGGAGCCCGCTCACCCCCTGCCGGCGCGCGGAGACGCCCGCGAAGCCGACGAACTCCTTGTAACGCGGGTCGGCGGCGATCTCCTGCTGCTCAGGGTCGCTGAACGGATGGCTGCCGGCGGCGGCGATGCGAAGGCCGTTGTCCTCGGCAATCCGCGCCGCAGCGCGCCGGAGCTCACGCAGCGCCTCGTACGCCCCGCCGACCGCGTCGCTGATGTCCGTGTTTAGCTCGACGACCGACGCAAAGAGCTCGGTCTTGAGCCGACCCGGCAGCTCGAGCTTCTCCGAGGCGCCGATCAGCAGCTCGACCTCGGGCGCGAGCGCAAGAGTCTCGGAGTCGAGGATCATCACCTCCTCCTCGACCCCCACGGAAAACGCCGAGCTCGTCCCAAATCTCTGCTCGATCAAGAGCCGAAGGCTAAACGCCCACCGACCGCGGCCGAACGAGCCGTCCCTAACGACGAGCCCGGCGCGGGACCCGGTGCGTGAAGGCCTCGCCGCCGCTAGGCGGCGAGGGTCTGCGCGCGGTCCAATTCCCTCCAGTTTTTTCCGCAGGAAAAAAACTGGAGGGCCCGGGCAGGCATCGGGCCCTCCAGTAAGCGCTCCCGCAAGCCGTGCTGGCAACGGCTGCTGGCGCGGGAGCGCGGCCCCAGGGGTTAGGGGCCTTCCAGGACAATCAGCCCGAAGAAGATGGCTGCCGTCCGAGCTTGACGTCGAGAGTCAGTTTTTGGGTGCCGCGATAGATCACGAGTGAGATGGACTGGCCGGGGTGCTTCGTTGCGATCAGGTCGCGAAGCTGGTTGACGGAGCTCAGCGGGACCCCGTCCGCGGAGACGATCAGGTCACCGCCGATCGGCCAGCTTTCGCCGGAGACGACGGCGCTATCGGTACCCGCGCGGAGCCCGGCACCAGCCGCACCGCTGCCGGGCTGCACGGTGGCGACCAGGAGGCCGCTCTTTGCGGGGAGCCTGAAAAGGCGAGCGATCTCGGCCGTGACGGGCTTTGCGGTGATGCCGATGAAGGGGTGCTCGACCTTGCCCTTCTTGATCAGCTGCGCGACGACTGTGCGAACGGTGTTGATTGGGATCACGAAGCCGATGCCGATGTTGCCGTCGCTACCCGTATTGGCGGTGGCGATCTGGGCGGCGACCCCGACAACCTGCGCGCGAGAGTTGATCAGCGGGCCGCCGGAGTTGCCGTGGTTGATCGGCGCGTCCGTCTGGATCACGTGATCGATCGGGTACTGGTTCGGAGCGCTGATCGCGCGCTGGACGGCGCTGACGATGCCGGCGGTGACCGAGCGGTCGTAGCCGAGCGGATTGCCAATCGCGACCACCGAGTCGCCGACCCGCACGCGATCCGAGTTGCCGAACGCGAGCGGCGTCAGCGCCCGTGAGCGCGCGTCGATCTGCAGGACGGCGAGGTCGGTTGACGGATCGGAGCCGACGATTCGCGCCTTCATGTTGTCGCTGTTCGAGAAGCTGACCTCGACCGACCTTGCGCCGGCGACGACGTGGTAGTTCGTGACGATGTGGCCGGCCTTGTCCATCACGAACCCGGAGCCGAGCGCCTTCTGGGTCTGCCTCTCGGGTAGGCCGAAATTGAACGGGTCGGTGTTCGTGCTGATCACCTGCGTCGAGGTCACCTGCACGACGCCCGGCGCGTCCCGGCGGAAGATCTGGTTGATCGTCAGCGCCCTGCCAGGCCTCGCCGTCTCGAACGAGGTCGGCGAGTTGCCGCCGAGGGCCGGCTCGATCTGGCGCACCGTCGTCGTCGTGCTGCCGATGCCGAGCGCCGAGGCCCCGACCAGCGAGACCACCCCTCCGAGCACACTCGCGGCGGCAAGCGCAGCGATCGGCAGCAGATGCCCCCGTGAGCCCACGGTCCGGTTATAACTCGGCCCCGTTGCAGGCCCGTTAAGCGCGCTTTGCGCCTGTGTTAAGGCGCTACCGCACGCAAAGGGGCGAGAATGGCGGCATGAAGGCGCCCGTCACCGTCGCGTGTGTCCAGGCGGAGCCAGTCATCCTCGACCGGGACGCGACGATCGAGAAGCTTGCCCGCCTTGCCGCCGAGGCTGCGAGCAACGGCGCGAAGCTGCTCGTCTTCCCGGAAGCGTTCATCCCCGCGTATCCCTCGTCGGTCTGGGCGCGTGCGCTGGCCGGCTGGGCCGAGCCGGGCGCGAAGGAGGCCTTCGCCCTGCTCGCGCGCGAATCGGTCGAGGTTCCCGGCGAAGCGGCGGACCGGCTCGCCGAGATCGCGCGTGAGAACAAGGTCTGGCTCGTGACCGGCGTCACCGAGCGCGACCCGGAGCGCCCGGGCACCCTCTACAACACGCTGCTCTACCACGCCCCCGACGGCTCCCTGGCGTTGAAGCACCGCAAGCTCGTGCCGACGAACCACGAAAGGCTCGTCTGGGGCCAGGGCGACGGCGAGGGCCTGCGGGCGATCGAGACCGGGATCGGCAGGATCGGCGGCCTAATCTGCTGGGAGAACTACATGCCGCTCGCCCGCTTCGCGCTGTACGAGTCCGGCGTCGAGATCTACATCGCCTCGACCGCCGACGACGGCGACAGCTGGCAGTCGACGCTGATCCACATCGCCCGCGAGGCACGCGCGTTCGTCGTCAGCCCGAGCCACTTCCAGCGGGCCTCCTCCTACCCGCAGGACTTTCCGCTCGCGAAGCTGCTGGACGGGATCGACCTCGTGGGCCGCGGCGGCAGCGCGATTCTCGCCCCCGACGGCTCCTACCTTGCCGGCCCGCTCTATGGCGAGGAGCGAATTCTCTACGCCGAGCTCGACCCGGCCCGGCTCGACGAGGAGCGCCAGCGCTTCGACCCGGCCGGCCACTACCACCGCCCCGACGTGCTCGGCCTGCGCGTCTCGCCCAACCCGTAGTCGATGCGTTTTGGCGGGCCGCACCTCGGCTAAGACACCGGAGGAGTGAAACCTCGAGCGCTGATCAGGCGCTGGCCGGTCTTGCGGCAGGCCGCCGAAGGCGATCCGTTCGGCCGCGGCAAGGCGGTTCAGTCGGCGAAGACCGAACGGCTGCGTCCTCGCACCGACGGCGCGCAGCACGTCGTCAAGTCCGTCTGCCCCTACTGCGCGGTCGGCTGCGGACAGCTCGTCTACGTCCGCGACGGCAAGGTCGACCAGATCGAGGGCGACCCGGACAGCCCGATCTCGCGCGGCCGGCTCTGCCCGAAGGGGGCCGCCTCGAAGAGCCTCGTCACGAGCCCGCTGCGCCTGACCAAGGTCAAGTACCGCCGCCCCCACGGCACCGAGTGGGAGGAGCTCGAACTCGACGAGGCGATGGACATGATCGCCGACCGGGTGATCGAGACCCGGCGCGCGACCTGGCAGGACACGGACGGCCAGGGGAACAAGCTCAACCGGACGATGGGGATCGCCATGCTCGGCGGGGCGACCCTGGACAACGAGGAGAACTACCTGATCAAGAAGCTGGCCATGGGTCTCGGCGTCGTCCAGGTCGAGAACCAGGCCCGCATATGACACAGCTCTACGGTCCCCGGTCTGGGGACCTCGTTCGGACGAGGCGGCGCCACGGACTTCCAGCAAGACCTGGCCAACTCCGACTGCATTCTGATCATGGGCTCGAACATGGCCGAGAATCACCCGGTCGGCTTCCAGTGGGTGATGGAGGGCCGGCTGAAGGGCGCCAGGGTGATCCATGTCGACCCGCGCTTCACCCGGACGAGTGCCGCCGCGAACCTGTTCGTCCCGATCCGCGCCGGCACCGACATCGCCTTCCTCGGCGGCGTCGTCAACTACATCCTCGAGAACGAGCGCTGGTTCGACGAGTACGTGAAGCACTACACGAACGCGCCGGTGATCATCGACGAGCGGTTCAAGGACACTGAGGATCTCGACGGCTTCTTCTCCGGATTCGACCCAGACACGCGTATCTACGACACGTCGACCTGGCACTACGCGGGCATGCCGGTTCAGGAGACCGCGGGTGAGCGTTCGAGTGGCGCCACAAAGGGCGAGCAGTCAGGACACGGCGCGCAGGCCGTAGCCTTCGTCCACGGCGAGCCGCCCGAGGAGGACCCGACTCTTCAGCACCCGCGCTGCGTCTTCCAGCTGCTGAAGAAGCACTTCCGGCGCTACACGCCGGAGGTGGTCTCGCAGATCTGCGGCTGCACGAGGGAGCAGTTCCTCGAAGTCGCGGAGTCGCTCTGCGAGAACTCGGGTCGCGAGCGGACGAGCGCGATCGTCTACTCGGTCGGCTGGACGCAGCACACCGTCGGCGTCCAGTACATCCGCACCGCGGCGATCGTCCAGCTCCTGCTCGGCAACATCGGCCGGCCGGGCGGCGGCATCGTCGCGCTGCGCGGGCACGCCTCGATCCAGGGCTCGACCGACATGGCGACGCTCTACAACATCCTCCCCGGGTACATGCCGATGCCTCATGCCGAGAAGGACGGCGACCTCGCCTCCTATCTCGACAACCACAGCAGCACGACGGGCTGGTGGGGCCACTTCGACGCCTTCTTCACAAGTCAGCTCAAGGCGTTCTGGGGCGAGCAGGCGACGAACGAGAACGACTTCTGCTTCGACTACCTGCCGAAGATCAACGGCGACCACTCGACCTACCAGAGCGCCTTCGACATGATCGACGGCAAGGTCAAGGGCTTCTTCCTACTCGGCGAGAACCCTGGGGTCGGCTCTTCGCACGCGAAGCTGCAGCGACTGGCGCTAGCGAGCTTGGACTGGCTCGTCGTCCGCGACCTCTACGAGATCGAGAGCGCCACCTTCTGGAAGGACGCGCCGGAGCTCGAGACCGGCGAGCTCGAGACGGAGAAGATCGGCACCGAGGTCTTCCTGATGCCGGCGGCCGCGCATGTCGAGAAGGACGGCGCCTTCACGAACACCCAGCGCCTGCTCCAGTGGCACTTCAAGGCGCTCGAGCCGGAAGGCGACCGCCGCTCCGAGCTCTGGTTCATGTACCACCTCGGACGCAAGCTTCGCGAGAAGCTGGCCGGCTCGGACGACCCGCGCGACAAGCCGCTGCTGGAGCTGGCCTGGCAGTACACGACGAGCGGGCCGTACGACGACCCGAGCGCCGACCAGGTGCTGCGTGAGCTCAACGGCGTCGGCCCCGACGGCAGGGCGGTCGGCACCTACGCCGACCTGAAGAACGACGGCTCGACCGTGGCCGGCTGCTGGCTCTACACGGGCTCGTATGCGGACGAGGAGAACAAGCCGGCGCGCAAGGTGCCCGGCTCCGAGCAGGACTGGATCGCCAAGGAGTGGGGCTGGGCTTGGCCGCTGAACCGCCGGACCCTCTACAACCGCGCCTCCGCGGATCCCGAGGGCAAGCCCTGGTCGGAACGCAAGAAGCTCGTCTGGTGGGACACGGCGCAGAGGAAATGGGTCGGTGCCGACAACCCCGACTTCCAGGAGGACAAGCCCCCGAGCTACGTGCCGCCGGACGGCGCCAGGGCCGAGGACGCGATCGCCGGCGACCATCCCTTCATCCTCCAGTCGGACGGGCGCGGCTGGCTGTTTGCCGCGGCAGGGCTGATGGACGGGCCGATGCCGACCCACTACGAGCCGCACGAATCGCCGTTCGGCAACCCGCTTTACGCGCAGCGATCGAACCCGACGCGTCAGCTCTTTGCCCGCCGGGAGAATCCGTACAACCCGGCCGAGAACGACGCCTATCCCTACGTCGTCTCGACCTACCGCCTGACCGAGCACCACACGGCGGGCGGGATGAGTCGGACGCTCCCCTACCTCGCCGAGCTCCAGCCGGCGTTCTTCTGCGAGGTCTCGCCCGAGCTGGCGGCCGAGCGGGAGCTCGAGCACGGCGGCTGGGCGACGATCGTGACGGCGCGGACGGCGATCGAGGCGCGCGTCCTGGTCACCGAGCGATTGAAGCCGCTCGTCGTCGACGGCCGCACCGTCCACCACGTCGGCGTCCCGTACCACTGGGGGACTCGCGGCCTGACCACCGGAGACTCCGGCAACGACCTCTTCCCGGTCGCGCTCGATCCCAACGTCCACATCCAGGAAGTCAAGGCGGCCACGTGCGACATCCGTCCCGGGCGACGGCCGCGAGGTCGCGCACTGCGGGAGTTGGTCGAGTCCTACCCCTCAACGCACGAGGCCTCGGCGTGAAGCTAGCCGACGGCATCGAGAGCTACGGCCGCGAGGCGCAGCCGCGGGTCGGCTTCTTCACCGACACGTCGGTCTGCATCGGGTGCAAGGCCTGCGAGGTCGCCTGCAAGGAGTGGAACCTCGTCCCGGAGGACGGGCTCGTCTGGACCGGCCACTCCTTCGACAACACCGGCGAGCTGAGCGCGAACTCGTGGCGCCACGTCGCCTTCATCGAGCAACAGGCGCCCGACCCACTCAAGCGCGGAAACCAGGACTTCCGCTGGCTGATGGAGTCCGACGTCTGCAAGCACTGCACGCACGCCGGCTGTCTCGACGTCTGCCCGACCGGTGCGATCTTTCGCACCGAGTTCGGCACCGTCGTGATCCAGGACGACGTCTGCAACGGCTGCGGCTACTGCGTCACTGCCTGTCCGTTTGGGGTGATCACGAAGCGCGAGCTCAAGGGCGACGGTGGCACCCACAAGTGCACGCTCTGCTACGACCGGCTGCAGGACGGGATGGAGCCGGCCTGCGCAAAGGCCTGTCCCACCGACTCGATCCAGTTCGGCCCGCTGGACGAGCTGGTCGAGCAGGCGCGCCAGCGCTGCGGCGACCTCGTCGAGCAGGGCGTCTCCGAGGCGCGCCTCTACCTCGCGGACGAGAACGACGGGATCGGCGGCGGCGGTGCCTTCTTCCTGCTGCTGGACGAGCCCGAGGTCTACGGGCTGCCCCCGCAGCCGGTCGTGCCGACAAAGCACCTGGGCACGATCTGGGGTGCGGCCGCGGCCGCCGCGGGGGCGCTGGCGGTCGGCGTGGCGGCCGCGTTCCTGGGCGGCCGCGAATGACCGCCACCTCGCCGACCGACGCGCTCTCGTACTACGGCCGGCCGATCATCAAGGAGACGGTCTGGCAGAAGGACATTCCCCTCTACTTCTTCACCGGCGGCCTCGCGGGCGCAGCGGACCTGCTCGCTCTGGGCGCACAGCTTTCCGGCAACCGTCGACTCCGCGTTTCGGCCCTCACGGCGGCGTCGGCGGGCGTTGCGGTCAGCCCGTACTTTCTGATCAAGGACCTGGGCCGGCCGCTCCGCTTCCTGAACATGCTGCGCGTCTTCAAGGTCACCTCGCCGATGAGCGTCGGCACCTGGATCTTCTCGGCGGAGTCGGGGACGACCGCGGTCGCCGCAGCGTGCGAGCTGTTCGGTGTCATGCCGCGGCTGCGCGTGTCCGCTCAGTTTTTCGCCGGACTGATCGGCCCCGCGCAGGCGACGTACACGGGAGCGCTCGTCGCGCAATCGGTCGTGCCGGCCTGGCACGAGGCGCGGCGCGAGCTGCCGATGCTGTTCGCCTCGAGTGCCGCTGCCAGCGCAGGCGGAGCCGCGGCGATCCTGACCCCGGCCGAGCACGCCGGCCCGGCACGCCGGCTTGGCGTGATCGGCGGCGCCGCCGAGCTGGCAACGTCGAAGCTGATGAAAAAGCGGCTCGGCAAGCTGGTCGGCTCCGTCTACCACGAGGGCGAGGCAGGCAAGTACTCGCGGCTCGCCACGGCGAGCACGCTCGCCGGCACGGCGTTGATGGTGTTCGCCGGACGACGTCGCGCGGGCGCAATCGCGGCCGGCGCGTTGCTCCTGACGGGCTCGCTCTGCGAGCGCTTCGCCGTCTACCACGCCGGCAAGCAGTCGGCGCGTGACCCCCACCACACATCGATCCCGCAGAAAGAGCGCGGCGGTCTCGCGGTCACTCAGCCGAGCAACCGGACCGGCAACGGCTCCTCGCCGCCGGCGTCGACGCGGTAGGCGCCGGCGCCCTCGCGCACGCTCACGACTTCGGCGAGCTCGGTTCCCACGTAGTGGAGGCCGACGCAGTCGTCGGCCGCAACGCCCGGCGGGAACCCTTCGGCGACGAGCTTCGTGTAGACCGGCCGCCGCAACTCCTCGCCGTCGTAGTGCGGGCAGGCGCTGCCGGCGAGGAAGCCGAGGCCGTCGCGCATCCCCTCGAGCTGCGGGCCGAACGAGTCGGTGACCCCCGCCTCGAACCAGCAGATCATCCCGGCGCTCCAGCCGGTCAACACGATCCCAGCCTCCCAGGCCTCTCGCAGGATCTCGTCGAACCCGTGCACACGCCAGATCGCGAGCATGTTCGCCGTGTTGCCCCCGCTGACGAAGACGACGTCGTGCTCGAAGACGAAATGATGCAAATTCTCTGGGGGCCACGGAAAGAACGGCAAGTGGCTCAGGGCGGCGCTGTTCGGCAGCAATCCATAGGCGCGGAGCACCATGCCCGCGTCGTCTCCGACTGCCGTGGGAACGACGCAGACCCGCGGCGACGGCTTGCCGGCGAGCCCAACCACGTAGGTCAATAGTCGGCGGGTCTCCGCATCGGTCGAGCCACCGCCGCCTAGGCCGACGATGTTCCGCTCAGCCATGGGAAACCCGATTCTAAAGCTGGTTCGTAAAGGAGCGACGCAGCGAGACGCGAAGGACTTTTCCGCGCCGGGTTGCAGTTTGCCCGAGGACGAGCCACCCTCTGAGTACCGACGCCTGACCCGTCGTGACCGCCGCCAGACCCGAGACCACCGCCAAGACCGTCCTCATTTGTGAGGACGATACGAACCTGCGCACACTCGTGCGGCTTGCGCTCGGCGAGGAGGGCTATCGCTTCTTCGAGGCGCCGGACGGCCCAAGCGGCCTCGCGCTCGCGCGGCGAACACAGCCGGACTTGATCGTGCTCGATCTGATGCTGCCGGGCCGCAGCGGCCTCGACGTGCTCCGCGAACTACGAAACGCGCGCGACCTCGGCGAGACGCCCGTGATCGTGATCAGCGCCTGGTCACACTCTGACGAAGCAGCCGTCCAGGCCGGCGCAGACCGCTTCGTCGCCAAGCCATTCGACCCCGACGAGCTCCGCGACGCCGCGGTCGCGCTGCTCGAGGACGATCGTGTTCCCGAGTAACCGCCGTCCGAGGTCGCTCTCTGCGCGCCTCGTAGCCGGAAGCGCCTTGCTCGCGCTGCTCGTCGCGGCCGCCTTCGGCGTCCTCGCCTTCGCCGTCACGACGCTCGACGACGCGACGAAGCGCGAGCGACACGCGAAGGCCGTCAGCGCCGAGACTCTTCAGCTCGAGAGGCTCGTGCTCGACCTCGACACGGGCCTCCGCGGTTTCGTCCTCACGGGCAGGGAGGACTTGCTCGCACCCTGGACGAGCGCCCGCGCCGCGCTGCCCAAAAGCCTGCGCGCCTTCCAGCAGCTCGCGTCCACGACGGCGGAGGAGCGGCGTCGCGCCACGACGCTCGTCAGCTCGATCAACCAGTACGTCGCCGACTACGCGGTGCCTGTGGTCGACATCGCACGGACGAGCCCCGCCGCGACGCGACAGGCGGTCGTCAGCCAGGAAGGAGCCAGCCAGCTCGCCGCCGTCCGCAACCGCTTCGCCGACTTCCTCTCGACCGAGAACGCTCTGGCCGCCGCACGGACGTCGGCCGCGCAGCGCCGATCCAACGAGGCGATTGCAGCCGCCATCGCCGGCCTGATCGCTTCGGCCTTGCTGATCATCGGCATCGGCCTCTATCTCGCTCGGTCGATCGCCCGGCCCGCCCGCGAGGTCGCGGAAGGCGCCGCGCGCCTCGCTGGGGGCGACCTCACGACGCGCCTCGAGCCTCAGGGCGTCGGCGAGATCGAGGAACTGACGCACGCGTTCAACAGGATGGCCGAGCGGCTCGAGGCCAGCCGGCGCGAGCTCGAGGAACAGAACGAACGGCTGCGCGAGAGCGAGCGCGCGAAGTCCGAGCTCGTCAGCATCGTCGCGCACGAGTTGAGGACACCGCTTGCCAGCGTGCTGGGCTTCACGTCGGTTCTCCTCCAGCGGGAGGTGACCGACGAGCAGCGGCGCGAGTATCTCGGCATCATCGAGGCTCAGGCCCGCCGGCTCGGCGCTCTCGTCAACGACTTCCTCGACGTCCAGCACCTCGAGGCGGGCAAGCTGTCGATCGCGAAAGAGCTGGTCGACGTCGGCTCCGTCATCCGGCAGCAGACGGAGCTCTTCGCGGGCCAGAGCCCGAAGCATCTGCTAGACGTCTCGCTTCCGCCGACACCGCTGCCCGTACGCGGCGACTCGAACCGCCTCGCGCAGGTGGTCGCGAACCTGCTCTCGAACGCGATCAAGTATTCGCCCGACGGCGGCGTCGTCCGCGTCGCCGGCAATCGGAACGATGACGTCGTCCGCGTCAGCATTCAGGACGAAGGCGTCGGAATCCCCGCCGAGCTGCAACGTGACATCTTCGACAAATTCGTCCGTGGACATGCAACCGCGGAAGGAATCGAGGGGAGCGGTCTCGGCCTCGCGATTTCGCGCTCGCTGGTCGAGGCCCACGGCGGCAGCATCGACTTCAAGAGCACGAAGGGCAGGGGCTCGACCTTCTGGTTCGAGATCCCAACCGCCGCACCGAACTAAATGGCCAGGAAAGGAAGGAGAAACTCAATGCCCAGTACCTCACGGCTGCTGACCGCCGCCGTCATCCTCGGAGGACTCATCGCATACGGCAGCCTGAAGTCGAGCGCTGCCACGGGCCCGGAGTTCATCCGGATCACCGATCGGCAGTTCGGCTACACGCGCGTCGACGTCGGCCCCCGCGGGCTGAGCCCGGGCGACCAAGAGATCATCTTCGACAAGGTCTTCAATCGGAGGATCACTCGGAAGCCGATCGGCACCGCCCAGTTCCTCTGCACGTTCACGAGGGGGCATACGCGCGTGTGCACAGCCACGGTCAGCCTGCCGAAGGGGGAGCTCGTTGCCAGCGGGACGGTCCGCTACCGCCAGTTCTACGACCTCGCCATCGTCGGGGGCACCCGCCTCTACGACGACGCGCGCGGCACGCTGACGATCACCCGCACGACCGGCCGCCCGCGGGCGATCCGGGAGCTGCTCTACTTCCGCCTCACCGGCTGACCCGGCCTCCCAATCGGCATCGCAACGCACATCTAAACGAGCGGCCGCGAGAGCACAAAAGACGAGTATCGACTAATGTCTAGGCATTGCCTAGGCAGCGCACCTACTCAGCCTCCGAGGCCGCTGCGGCCCTTGGCATCAGCGTCGACACTTTGCGCCGCTGGGACCGGGCCGGCCGCATCCGCACGCGCCGGAACGTCGCCAACCACCGCACCGTCACGGCAGCAGAGATCGCCCGCCTGCGCGGAAGCGAGCCGCGCGAGCTCTCGGCCCGGAACCGCTTCCAGGGCACAGTCCGTCAGATCAAGACCGAAGGTCTCCTCGCCCAGGTCGAGCTCGACGCCGGCCCGTTTCGCGTCGTAGCAGTCGTGACGCGTGAGGCGGTCGAGGAGCTTGGGCTCAAGCCGGGCGCGCCGGCGACCGCGATCGTCAAGGCGACCTCCGTGATGCTCGAGCGGTGAAACTTCTCGTATCTGCAGTCGGCGCGATCGTCGTGCTTGCGCTTCCGGCCGGGAGCATGCCGGCGACCCGGATCACGGTCTACGCGGCCGCGTCGCTGACCCAGGTCTTCCCGCGCATCGACAGGACCCCCCGCTACAGCTTCGCTGGGTCCGACACCTTGGCAACACAGATTGCCCAGGGCGCACCCGCGGACGTGTTCGCGTCGGCGAGCCCCAAGCAGACGGAGCTTCTCTACCACAACGGCGTTCTCCGCCGGCCGGTCGTCTTCGCGACGAACAAGTTGATCGTGATCGTGCCGAGCTCGAACCCGGCTCACATCACTTCCGTCTATGACCTGCGGAGAAACGGCGTCAAGGTGATCGTCGGAACGCCCACCGTCCCGGTAGGCACCTAT
>Ga0070707_100004733_pt1 | contig 12758 bp, 16 predicted proteins | sample KBSK5502metaG_FD_65468 | JGI IMG/M metagenome (GOLD analysis project Ga0070707, IMG submission 65468) | Corn, switchgrass and miscanthus rhizosphere microbial communities from Kellogg Biological Station, Michigan, USA - KBS K5-50-2 metaG | ecosystem: Host-associated > Plants > Roots >... | reverse complement strand
GATTGAACACATCGATGGTCTTGGGTTTGTCGATCCACTGGCCGGCCACGTACATTTTCATGGTGTGCCCCTTCGCGTGCTCTAAAGACCCGAGGTGACCTGTCTCGCGGCCTCTCTATCTTACCCGTTCTCGAGCCGACCTGCTCGACGGATACCCTCACGCGTGGCGGGCTCGCGCGTGAGCGCCTCTCGGCTCGCGAGGGCGGCGTGGCGTATCCTGCTGACGGGGACAGCGCATGGCTCTATGCTCGCTCGACAGCTGGTCGGCCTTCGCCGCGTATCCCGCCGCCAAGGCAGGTGGACGATGACTGACGAGGGGCGCCCGCCGGACGCGCCCGCCAGCGGCCCCACGCCGAGGCCGGTCGTGCTTCTGATCGAGGACGAGCCGGAGATCCGGCGCTTCCTCCGGGCGACGCTGGTGAGTCACGGCTACCGCCTGTTCGAGGCGGTGACCGGGGACGAAGGCCTCCGGGAGGCCGCCGTGCGGCAGCCTGACATCATCGTCCTTGACCTCGGCCTGCCCGACATCGACGGGCTCGAGGTGATCCGCCGGCTCCGGGAATGGACCGGCGTGCCGATCATCGTCCTCTCGGCGCGGGGGCAGGAGGCCGACAAGATCGCCGCGCTCGACAAGGGGGCGGACGACTACGTCAGCAAGCCCTTCGGGGTCGGGGAGCTGCTCGCCCGCATCCGCGCGTCGCTGCGCACCGCGGAACGGACGGTGCGGGAGGTCGGCGAGCCGAGCTTCACCGTCGGGGCGCTCCACGTCAATCTCACGCAGCGCCGCGTGCTCGTCTCGGGGCAGGACGTGCATCTGACGCCGCTCGAGTATCGGCTGCTCACGACGCTCGTCAAGCACGCGGGGAAGGTCTTGACCCACGGGCAGCTCCTGCGGGAGGTGTGGGGGCCGCCGTACAGAGACCACGCCCACTACCTGCACGTGTACATGGCACAGCTTCGACGCAAGATCGAGGCGGACTCCACCCAGCCCCGCTACCTGTTGACCGAACCCGGGGTGGGCTACCGACTCGCCGCCGAGTGAGAAGCAGTCACACCGGCCACGTCTCGCGGCGGAGACCCATATCCCAGAACATCCACTCGTAGCGGCTGGTCGTGACGAAGTGGCGCCGCATGGCCTCGATCTGCGCGGGCGGGAGCTCGCGCGCGATGGTGTCGGCGCAACCGAGCACGGCCTGGACCACGCTGCCGAAGTCGGTGGAGGCGTAGGTGCCGATCCACCGCGCGTAGAGGGGGTCGGGTGAGCCGCGCCGTTCGAGCGCCTTGCCCACTTCCCAGTAGATCCAGTAACAGGGGAGCAGGGCGGCGATGGCCTCGTGAAAGGGCGCCGCCCCCGCCACCGCGAGGAGGTAACTCGTGTAGGCTTGGTTGGTCGGGGCCAGGGGCGTCCCCGCGACCTCGTCGGGGGTGAGGCCGAACTCCTTGAAGAAGCCCTCGTGCAGCGCCCGCTCGACCTTGAGGGCGGTGGCCGCGTGCTCGTTGAACATGATGATCCACTCGTCGCGGGGCGCGCGGGCGGCAGCGAGGGACAGGGCACGGGCGAACTCGCGGAGGTAGAGCGCGTCCTGCACGGCGTAGAAGGTGAAGCTCGCGCGGGGCAGCGACCCGTCGGTCAGCCCCGTCACGAATGGGTGGCGCAGGATGGCGCTGTAGATGGGTGCGATCGATGTCCAGAGATCGGCGGTGGTGCTCATGGCCACAGGATACTACGAGAGGTAGACTGGTAGCGGCGGGGACGAGCCCGCCGAGCGGAGGTCGTATGTTTCAGCCCAACCAGCGCGTGAACGTCGATCTGTCGGACCTCACCATCAAGGGCGTCCACTTCAGTCAGAACGTGCAGAAGGCCCTCGGCACCGTGGTGGAGCAGGTGTCCGCGGAGCCGCCCGCGTATCTCGTCGAGCTGGTCTTCAGCTTCAAGGGGATCAAGCGCGTCGAGGTGCCCGAGGAGCGTATCCACCCCGCGTGAGCGAGGCGCACGCGCGAAACGGCGCCGCCCCGATCGAAACCCGGCCGGCGCCCCGATGGTCAACTCGGACCGAAGGAGGAGGCATCATGACACGAGTGGTTGCGCTCGTCATCGCCCTGCTGTTCGCCGCCGGCGTCGTGGGCACGCCGGCGGCTCTCGCTCAGACCCCGAAGGCCGCCCCTCCTGCCAAGAGCGACACCGCCAAGCCGGCCGCCAAAGAGAAGAAGGAGCTGCTGGACATCAATCGCGCCTCCGCCGACGAGCTGAAGGGCCTCGCCGGCATCGGGGACGCCTACGCGCAGAAGATCATCGACAGCCGACCGTACAAACGCAAGGACGAGCTGGTACAGAAGAAGATCATCCCGCAGGCGACGTACGACAGGATCAAGGGCGACATCATCGCCAAGCAGAAATAGCGTCGACGGGTGCAGCGCAGGGGTCCCTGGCGGCATCATAAGGGGAAGCGATTGAACCGTCCTGACAAGGAGGCAGCACCATGAAGCCCAACATCGGCATGTCCGATCTGGATCGCCAGAGCGTCGTCACGATCCTCAACACCTGTCTCGCCGACGAGTACGTGCTGTACACCAAGACGCGCAACTACCACTGGAACGTCGTGGGGCCGCAGTTCAACGACCTCCACAAGTTCTTCGAGTCTCAGTACGAGGAGCTGAACGGCATCGTCGACGAGGTCGCCGAGCGCGGCCGCGCCCTCGGCGGCAAGGCCGCCGGCACGCTGTCGGAGTTCTCCCAGCAGACGCGGCTCAAGGAGCAGCCGGGCGAGTACCCCGAGGCGCACGGCATGGTCGCCAATCTGCTGGCGGACCATGAGGCCGTCATCCAGAGCCTTCGGGCCGACCTCGTCACGGTGATGGACACGCACGGGGACGCGGGCACGAATGACTTCCTGACCGGCCTCATGGAGAAGCACGAGAAGATGGCCTGGATGCTGCGGGCCTTCCTCGACGGGTCGTCGAAGTAGCCTGGTCGGGGTCGGCGCTCAGCCGGCCCTGCGCTCCGGCGCCCGCAGGCGCTCGCTCACCGCCGCCGCCACCGTGTCGACCTGGTCGGCGGCCCCGGTCATCGTGAGCGCCGCCGCCGTCGGACTCCATGGCGTCCAGCCCGCGCGCGTGGCGGCGGGGAAGAGGATCACTGCCGGTGCGCCCACCGCGGCGGCCAGATGGCTCACGCCCGAGTCGGCGCCGAGATAGGCCGAGGCGTGGCTGAGGATGCCCGTGAGCAACGGCAGGTCGGGTTCCACGAGCCGGAGCGTCGGCACCGTCAGGATGCGGCCGAGTTGATCGACGGCGGCGTGGTCGGCGGGGCCGTCGTGGATGAGCGCCTGCGCCTCATGCTCGCGCACGATCGCCGCGATCGTGCGCGCGAGATACTCCACCGGCCAGCGCTTCCACTGTCCTCCGGCGCCCGGATGGATCACGATCAGCGGCCGCGCCGGCACCGCGCCGAGCACGGCCAGGCGCCGGCGCGCTTCATCCCGCCACGGTTCCGGCACCTCGAGCGGCGTGAGCGTCGGGCCTGATGTCGCCCCCGTTGTTGCCAGCAGATGACGCCACACGGTCACCCGGCTTTCCCCGTCGGGGACGGGCGGCGCGATCACAGCGTCGCGCGCGATGACGCGGAGCTGACCGGGGTAGAGCGTGTCCCGCGCGCCGAACCAGGAGATCACCCGGTCGAAGCGGGCGAGGCGCGCGACCAGCGAGGAGGGCGCCGGCTCACGGGTGAACAGGGCGTCGAGGCCCAGGCCGTCGAAGGGCAGCACGGCGTCAACGACACCGAGCCCGCGCAGTAAGCCGCCGAGTCGCGCCTGGCCCGAGAAGGCGAGCGGTCCGTCGAGACGAAGCGCACGGAGGGCCGGCACCGCCTGGAGCACGTCGCCGAGAGCGCCCGGGTGAATGACCAGCGTGCAGCGATGTCCGTTCATGGCCGCCGCCCGTGTGCCGCGTGAATGCGGCCGGTGTCGCGGCCGCGCTTCGCGAGCGGGCGCCAACGAAGCAGATGGGCCTTTCTCAGCGGCCCGCGCGGTAGCCGACGAGCTCGAGCAGGTTACCGTCGGGATCGAGGAAGTACAGGCAGTGGTGGTCGCCCCAGTCGATGGGGGCGTGATGGGGGATGCCCCGCGACGCAAAGAGACGCCGGCCCCCCTCCAGATCCTCCCACGAGACCTCGAAGGCATGGTGGCTCTTCCCCAGGGGGTTCTCGATCTGCTCCAGCCCGCCGGGCGCGCGCTCCGGTTTGAGAAAGAGCGCGCAGTGGCCATCGCCGTAGCGCAGGAGCCGCTGGTCGGGGAGCCGCATCTCGACGGTCATGCCGAGCACGTCGGTGTAAAAGCGCTCCGCGCGATCCAGATCGCTCACGTCGACGCCGAAGTGATCGAGCCGCCTCACGTGGATCATGGGATGGTCGTTCGCCAGTGGGCGCTTATGTCGGCGAGGGGGGCGATCCAGACCCGCGGGGTGTGGCGGACATAGTCGATCAGCTCCCGGAGGCAGGCCAGGCGGGAGGGCCGGCCGATGAGCTGGGGGTGGAAGGTGAAGTTCGTGACGCCGTGGCCAGCCGTGATGCCCTCGAACTCGGTCAGCCACCCCTGGAGCACCGGCCCCGGCGCCTGCAGGCTGCGCTGCCCCGAGAACAGGAAGAACGGTGCGTCGTCGAGGACCCAGGACACCGGGATCTCGATCAATGAACGGCCGCCCACGGGCGGGTGAAAGTACGGCGTCAGCCGGTCCATCATGTTCGAGGAGTACTCGAAGCTCTCGCCCGCCAGGAGCGCGAGCGTATCGGCGGACAGCTGCCAGGCCGGCGCCCGGTACCCGATGGGGCGCCGCCCCGCGAGCGGCGTCAGCACGTCGAGACTCTTCAGGAGAATCTCTTTCTCGCGGCCGGGAGCCAGATCGGTGACCCGCTCGTGCTCGTCGCCGTGACAGCCGATCTCGTGGCCCGCGGCCGCGATGGCCTTCACGGCATCCGGGTAGTGAGCGGCGACCCAGGCCGGGATGAAGAAGCTCGCCCGGATCTCGGCGGCGCGCAGGAGGACGAGAATGCGCGGCAACCCTTCCAGGACTCCGAAGCGACCCTGAGACAGCGTGACGGGCTCGTGTATGCCGCGCGCCATCCAGAGCGTCTCCGCATCGAGATCGAAGGTGAACGCGCAGGCCGCCCGCGCGTCCTTGGGCCAGCGGGGCACCGTGGAGTCGGGTTCAGGATTCGCCATAGATAGCCCCATCTTAGCCCAAGGACCGGCGACGAGCCAGGTCTCCGACACGCTCCCGAAGCGAGGGCTCCTCCGGAGCCAGGGAATCCGCACCTTCTCGTGTACTATTGAATCAATATGGCTCGCTCGGTAGAGTTGATCCAGCGGCTCGAGGAGAACATCAGCCGCGCTCTCGTCGGCAAGAGAGCGCCCGTCCGCCTGGCCGTGGTGGGGCTTCTGGCCCGGGGTCATCTGCTCATCGAGGATGTGCCCGGGGTGGGCAAGACCACACTCGCGGCCGCCCTCGCTCGCTCCATCGGTGCCGGCTTCCAGCGAATCCAGTTCACATCCGACATGCTCCCGTCCGATGTGCTGGGCGTGTCGGTCTGGGAGCCCAAGCTCAGTGAGTTCGTCTTCAAGCCGGGCCCCCTCTTCACCAATATCGTCCTGGCCGACGAGATCAACCGCACGACCCCGAAGACCCAGTCGAGCCTGCTGGAAGCGATGAACGAGGCACAGGTCTCGCTGGACCACTCCACCTATCCCCTGCCGCGGCCGTTCATGGTGCTGGCCACCCAGAATCCGCGCGAATACGAGGGCACGTTTCCCCTCCCGGAGTCCCAGCTCGATCGCTTCCTGCTCCGCATCCGAATCGGCTATCCCGAAACGGCGGACGAGAAGGAGGTGCTCCGCGGCACCGTCGCGCCCACTCCGGCCCGGCTCCAGCCGGTGCTGACGGTGGACGAGGTGCTGGAGCTGCAAGAGGCGGCGGAACGGGTACGCGCCGAGGAGTCGGTGTTGGACTACCTCGTGGCGCTGGTGAGCGCCACCCGACGCTCGCCCCTCCTGTCCCTCGGCGTGAGCCCTCGGGGCTCGCTCGCCCTCCTGCGCGCGGCGCGAGCCCGGGCGCTCGCCGATGGCCGCGACTACCTCGTGCCGGACGACATCAGGGAGCTGGCGGTGGCGGCTCTCGCCCATCGCGTCATGGTCAAAGCGCGCATGGGAGGGCCGGGCGCGGGCAGCTTGGACGGCGAATCGGCGATCCACACCATCATCCAAGACATCCCCGTCCCCCGCTAGAGCCTCTGACGTGTCGCGAGGCCACGCGTGAGCGGGCACCCCGATGAGCCCGAGGCACGCACCGAGGCACGCTGAATGAGACAGGGCTGGCTCTGGCGGCTGACTCACCCGCGTCGGACCATCTGGCCGACGCGCGACGGCTGGTGGTGCGTGCTCGTGGCGATTGGGCTGGGCGTCGCCGCCGTCAACACCGGCAACAATCTGCTCTACCTGCTCGTCTCCCTGCTGCTCGCGATCATCATCGTGTCCGGCGTGCTGTCCGAGCAGTCCATGCGTGGGCTCGAGCTGATTGCCGTCGAGCCGGAGGCGATCTATGCCGGGCACCCCGTGCTGTTCGGGGCGAGCATCGCCAACCGCAAGCGGCGGCTCACGTCCTATTCGATCACGATCGAACGCTTGTCGCCCGGTGCCTCGCCGCGCTTCCTCTATGTCGCGCGGCTCCTCGCCGGGGTCGAACGGCTGGTCGCGTGGGAGGACACGCTCAGCAAACGCGGCCGGCATCGGCTGGCGGGGGTCCGCATCACCACCCGGTTCCCGTTTGGGCTTTTCCTGAAAGCGGGGCAACCGATGCTCGCGTCGGAGGTGATCGTCTTTCCGGCCGTGCGGCCGGTCTCGCCCGACCTCTTGCGTCAGCTCGGCGCGGCGGGTGACAAGGCCGCGCGCCGGCGTGGCCGCGGCACCGAGCTGTACAACCTGCGCGGCTATCGGGTGGGTGACGACCCGCGCCTCATCCACTGGCGGAGCAGCGCCAAGACCCAGACCCTCATGATTCGAGAGCTGGAGGCGGAGACCACCGAAGACACGCGGCTGGTGCTGGTGGGCACGGGGGCGCGCGACGCCGATGCGCTCGACGCGGCCCTGTCGGACGCTGCATCGCTGGCCACGCATCTGATCCGCACCGGCGCCGGCGTCGAGCTGGTGGGCCCCGGCTTCTATGTCCGGCTCGGTCGGGGGAAGACCCAGCTCCACCGATTGCTCACGGCCCTCGCCCTCTACGATCCGCTGGCGACCCCACGCGGCGCTGTGCCGGACGACGACGCCGAGGGTACGCTCTCACGGCTGCGCCAGATCCGTGTGAGGCTCGGCTAGCCGATGTTTGCGCTTCGCCTGGTGACCTATCTGTCGGTCTGCAACGGGATCGTCGCGCTCCTCCTCGCGGGGCTGATCGGCCCGTTCGGCGCCACCTTGCTGGTGCTCGCCATCCTCGGCGCCTGGTGGCTCGAGCGCGCGCGCGAGCGCGGGATCGTCCGCCCGGCGCTGGCCTGGGGCCTCGTGGGCGCGGCCGCCATCGCCATCACGCTGGATCTTTTTTACCTGGCCGCCACCGCGCTGGACGGGATGGTGCACCTCCTCCTGTTCCTGATCTTCGCGCGGTTGGTCATGCGCCGTGCCCTCCGCGATCTGAGAGACGCGGGCTTCCTATCGTTCTTCCTCTTGGTGGCGACATCCGCGGTGACCTTCAGCGTGGGCTTCCTCTTCGTCTTCGTCGTCTGTCTCGTGCTGGGGACGTGGATGCTCATGCTCCACCACATCGTCGCGGAAACCGAGCGCGCGGGCAGCCTGCCGGGGCCAGCCGCGAGTGGCCGCCTTGGCCTCGGCGGCCCGCTCATTCGCGTGAGTCTGGTGGGGGGCGCCGCCACCTTGGTCATCTCGACGCTCCTGTTCTTCGTCATCCCGCGGGTGGGACAGGCCACGCTTCCCTTGCGCAACCAGCTCACCCGCATGGTGACGGGATTCTCCGACCGTGTGGAGCTGGGCGCCTTCGGCGAGATCGAGTCTGACAAGACGGTGGTGATGCGTGTGTACATCGCCGACGATACCCCGAGCCCGTCGCTGCTGCCGAACCTCCGCTGGCGCGGCATCGTGTTCGATCGCTTTGATGGCCGCACCTGGACGGTAGGAAGACCCGACCGCATCCGCGTGACGCGCGGTGTGGGCGAGCGGTTCCGGCTCGCCAATCCGCTCGGTCGCGGGCCGATCCTGAAGCAGGATATCTACCTCGACCCCATCGGCACCGATATCGTCTTCGCGGTGCCACGGGTGCTGCGCATGGACGTGCAAGGCGGCGCCATGAGCGTCGACGATATGGGGAGCGTGTCGGTGGTGAGCGCGAGCGCCCGGCTGCACTACCAGGTCGAGTCCGAACTGGAGACCGTGCCGGCGCCTTCCACCACCGTCCGCGGCGCGGGCACGGAGTTCTCCCGGCCGGAGCGCGACCGCTACCTGCAGCTCCCGCCGCTGTCGCCCGGCATTACCCGGCTCGCGCGCGAGGTGACGGTCGGCAGCCAGGATCCCTACGCCGCCGCCCTCCGGCTGAACGCCTTCCTCTCCTCGCGCTTCCGCTACACGCTCGCCAAGCCCGAGACTACCCTCGAGCCCCTGGAGGAGTTCCTGTTCGTCCGCCGCTCGGGCAACTGCGAGTACTTCGCGGCGGCGCTCGCCGTCATGCTGCGCACGCTCGACATTCCCGCCCGTGTCGTGGGTGGCTTCCAGCGGGGTGAATGGAATCCCTATGGGGGCTACTTCATGGTGCGCTTGAGTGACGCGCACACCTGGGTCGAAGCCTACTTCGACGGCTTGGGGTGGGTGACCTTCGATCCTTCACCGCGCGCCGCCGCCGGAGCATTCGCGGGGCCATCGCCGCTCGCGCTCTACTTCGATGCGGCGCGAATGCGCTGGTACCGGTACGTCATCAACTGGAGTCTCCAGGACCAGCGGTTCTTCGCGTCGACGGTTCATCGGCAGGCGCGGGAGGTCAGTCTAGCCTTCGCGTGGCCGCGAGCGTGGCAGGGCCCCGCCTGGGTGATCGTCTTGGCGGTCGTGGGCGCGGCCGCCGCCCTCGGCGCGCTGATCTGGCTCCTCGTCCGTCGTGGGCGGACGCGACACGCGGCGGGCCGCCCCCCGCGCTTCTACGAGCGCGCGCTGCGCGCTCTCGCGCGCCGCGGGCTCGCGCGCGCGCCGACGGAGACGGCGCGGCAGTTCTCGGCGCGGGCGCAGTCGACCGCCCCCGGGTGCGCCGAGCCGCTCCGCCGCATCACCGCCGAGTATGAGCGCGCGCGTTTCGGCGCGGCCGTGCTCACGGACGACGAGATGCGAGACGTGGAGCGCTGCCTCCTCGCCCTCGAGCGCGGAGACCGCTGACCCACCGCTCGTTGACTCCTCCTGCGCCTCGGGCTAGGCTCGGGCCACATCGGGTCCTCACCTTCATCTTCGCCGCCGCCGTCCTCGGCGAGGCGGCGCTGTCCTTCCTCGGTGTCGGCGTCCCGCCCCAGATCCCCTCGTGGGGCAATGTGCGGGCGGAAGGCCGGCTCTATCTCCGCAGGCACCGTGGCTCACCCTCTTCCCCGGCGCCGCCATCATGGCCTGTATCCTCGGCCTGAACCTCTTCGGCGACGGGTTGCGGGATTTCCTCGATCCCAAGCTGCGCGGCGTGCATGGCGCCGCGCGGGAGGTGTGAGGAGCGGCGCGGGCGGAAAACGCGAGGGGGCGGCGATGCGGCGGCGGAGCCTACCGGAGACGCCGGTGCTCCACCAAGAGGCAGCGATCCTGGATCACGCGGATGCCCGCCTGCGCGAGCGTCTCCGCCGCCTCGTCGTTCACGATGCCGAGCTGGAACCACACCACGGACGGCCGCGCCTGCAGGATGTCGGGGACGTGAGGCGGGATGTCGCGCGGGCGGCGGAAGACGTTCACCATGTCGACGGGCGCCGGGATTGCGGTCACCGTCCGGTAGACCGGACGCCCGAGGATCTCGGTTACCGCCGGGTAGTACACGGGCACGGGCACGATGTCATACCCCGCGCGCAGCATGTACTCCGGCACGTAGAACGCGGCCGCCTCCCGCTGCGCCTCGGTCTTGATGCCGAGCACGGCGATGCGCCGCGTCTCTCGCACGATGCGGGCGATCTCCTCGCGCGAGGTCACGAGGTTCGCGCGCCAGTCCGTCATGCCGCCAGTGTACCACCTGTGTTAGCCTCGACGCGGGAGGGTCGAGGCCATGGCGATTCGCATCACGCGCGTCTACACGCGCACCGGGGACAAGGGTGACACCGCGCTCGTGGGCGGCGGCCGGGTGCCGAAGGACTCGGCGCGCATCGAGGCGTACGGCACGATCGACGAGCTGAACGCGATCATCGGGCTGGCCCGGGTCTTCAACGCCGAGCAGCTCGATCGCGGCGAGAAGTACCGGTGGCTCGACGAGGTGCTGCGGAAGACGCAAAACGAGCTGTTCGACCTGGGGAGCGAGCTGGCGACGCCCGCCGCCGCGGTCTACGAGGGCATGTGGAGGGTCGGCGCGCGGGAGGTCACCGCCCTCGAGCGGTTGATGGACGAATGCCAGAAGGATCTCGCGCCGCTCAAGTCTTTCATCCTGCCTGGCGGCGGGCGGGTGGGCGGCTTCCTCCACCAGGCGCGAACGGTATGCCGGCGAGCCGAGCGGCGGATCCTCGCGCTCTCGCGCGTCGAGCCCATCGGCGATGGGCCGCTCACGTACGTGAATCGCCTGAGCGACCTGCTCTTCGTGCTGTCGCGATGGGTGGGCCGGCACCTAGGCGAGGCCGAGTACCTCTGGGAACGGGGTCTCGAGACCCATGCGAGGCGGAAACGATAGGCCCAGGCGAAGAGCGGGCGCCTGACGGCTACGTGATCCGCCGCGTCGTGGGGCGGGACCGCCACGCGGTCGCGCGGGAACTGGCCGCCTACCTGGCCCATATCGGAGAAGACCTCGACGGCGAGGGCCTCGATCACGACATCGCTCACTGGGAGCGGGAATACGGCGGGACGTCGGGTGTGCTGCTCGTGGTGGAAGATCCGACCGGGGAGATCGTCGGGACTGCGGGCGTGCGGTCACTCGAGCCCGGCACAGGCGAGATCAAGCGGATGTGGATCCGGCCCACCTGCCAGGGGCTCGGCCTCGGACGGCGGCTGATGAGCCGCTGTCTCGAGGAAGCGCGCGCGCTCGGTTTCCGGCAGCTCCGCCTCGATACCGAGCATCGGATGAAAGCAGCTCTGCATCTGTACAGGAGCTACGCGTTTGCCGAGATTCCCGACTACAACGGCAACCGCCGGGCTCAGATCTGGATGGAACTCAAGCTATAGCAGTGCGAGCCGCAGGACGAAGGGTCGAGCGCGGGCGCTACCCTCTTCTTCCCTTCGCCCGAGGTTCCTTCTTGGCCACGTAGCGCACGACACGTTCCGCCAGGGTGGAGATGAAGTCCTCATCATCCAAGAGGGTCTTGCTCCTGGATGTGCCCAGGCCCGCCATGTATTCCCTCAAGGCCCGATTGATCTGTGTCTGATAGGGTTCGGCGCCGGACGCGCCCGCTCTCTGCTCGGCATGTGCTAAGCTTTTTTGGCCCTAGCCCGCGCACAGTGAAACCAGATCCGCTCGGGAGGAATCATCCTGGAGACCGGCCGTCCGTCGACCCTGGCATTCCGCGGGATGGTGTCGTGTCCCCACGCGCTCGCCTCCGAGGCAGGCGTCGAGATCCTGAAGGCGGGCGGCTCCGCCGTGGACGCGGCCATCGCGGCGAGCGCGGTGCTGAGCGTGGTCTACCCGCACATGACATCCGTCGGTGGCGACGCCTTCTGGCTGATCTACGACGCGCGGCGCCGCGCCGTGCGCTTCCTGGATGCCAGCGGCCGCGCCGCCGAGCGCGCCACCATCGAGTGGTTTCGCTCGCGCGGCTACGGGGAGATCCCACTGCGCGGCATCTTGCCCGCCACCGTGACCGTGCCCGGCGCCGTCGACGGCTGGTGCCAGGCGCATGACGCCTACGGGCGCCTGGCGCTCGCGCGCGACCTCGCCGCCGCCGTCGAGTATGCGCGCGACGGATTCCCCGTCACGCGACGGCTGGCGGAGTGGACCGGGCAGGCGTCGACGAAGCTCGAGGAGAATGCGGAGGCCGCCGCCATCTTCCTGCCCGGCGGCGCGGTCCCGCGCGCGGGCCAGCGTCTCTCCAATGCCGACCTCGCGCTGACGCTCGAGCGGATCGCCGCCGACGGTCGCGCCGGCTTCTACGAAGGCGACACGGCGCGCGAGATCGCGCGCTACTCACGCGCGCACGGGGGATTTCACGCGGAGGGGGACCTGACGCGGCAGCGCTCCGTGTGGGCCGAGCCGCTCAGCACAACCTACCGCGGGGTCACCATCTACGAGACGCCGCCGCCGACGCAGGGGATCTCGGTGCTCCAGATGCTCAACCTCCTGGAGCCGTTCGATCTCGGCGCGCTTGAATGCCTCGGGCCCGATCACGTGCACCTCCTCGTGCAGGCGAAGATGATCGCGTTCCACGATCGGGACCGGCTCATCGCCGACCCGGAGTTCGTCGCCGTGCCCGTCGAGCGCCTGCTCTCCCGCGCCTATGCCGACGAGCGGCGGCAGCTGATCGACCGGGAGCGCGCCCTCGGCTGGGATCGCGTGCCGTCCGAGGGCAGCCTCGCCGGCGACACGGTGTACGTGTGCGTCGTGGATGCCGAGGGGAA
>Ga0070707_100004732_pt1 | contig 12759 bp, 10 predicted proteins | sample KBSK5502metaG_FD_65468 | JGI IMG/M metagenome (GOLD analysis project Ga0070707, IMG submission 65468) | Corn, switchgrass and miscanthus rhizosphere microbial communities from Kellogg Biological Station, Michigan, USA - KBS K5-50-2 metaG | ecosystem: Host-associated > Plants > Roots >... | reverse complement strand
TGCGCATGATCGCCGGGCTCGAGACGGTCACCAAGGGCGACATCGAGATCGCCGGCAAGCGCGTCAATGACGTGCATCCGAAGGACCGCAATATCGCAATGGTATTCCAGAATTATGCGCTCTATGCGCATATGAATGTGGCCAGCAATATGAGCTTCTCGCTCCAGCTCGCCAAACGTCCGAAACCTGAGATCGACGAGAAGGTCAAATGGGCGGCGAAGATCCTCAATCTCGAGCCCTATCTGCAGCGGTTCCCGCGCGAATTGTCGGGCGGCCAGCGCCAGCGCGTCGCCATGGGCCGCGCCATCGTGCGCGACCCATCGGTCTTCCTGTTCGACGAGCCGCTGTCCAATCTCGATGCCAAGTTGCGCGTGCAGATGCGGACCGAAATCAAGGAGCTGCATGAGCGGCTGAAGACGACGACCGTCTATGTGACGCATGACCAGATCGAAGCGATGACGATGGCCGACAAGATCGTCATCCTGCGCGATGGCCGCATCGAGCAGATCGGCTCGCCACTCGAAGTCTATGACCATCCGGTCAACCTCTTCGTCGCTTCCTTCATCGGATCGCCAGCAATGAATATGCTGAAGGGCGAGACCGTCAAGCAGAAGGCTGGCCTGGCGGTCAAATCGGGCGATGTTATGTTGCCCCTGCCCAAGGGCGTCAAGGCGGAAGCGGGACGGAAAGTCATCTATGGCATTCGCCCCGAGCATCTCGATCTCGTCCCGGGCAAAGGCGGCATACCGGCCAAGGTGAGCGTGACCGAGCCGACGGGTCCGGAAATCCATATCTATGCCGATCTCGGCGAGGAAGAGATCTGCGCCATCATCGATGAACGCCGGGAGCTGAAGCGCGGCGCCACAATTCACCTGGCGCCGGAACTCGACCGCATTCATCTCTTCGATGCGGAAAGCGGCATGTCGATCCTGTAATGGAGTGTAAGATGAGAATGACGAACCCACCCCATTATCGTCATCCCACCGAAAGCCGGGACCCATTAAATTCTTTTCGGTCAGGCAGCGCCGACCGCGTTGCGCTTATTCAATGGATCCCGGCTTTCGCCGGGATGACGGGCTAGGTTATGGCGGTCATCACAGTATTGGGAGCGGGGGTGATGGGATCGGCGATGATCCTGCCCGCCAGTGACGCAGGCCATGAGGTAAGACTGGTCGGCACGCATCTCGACCAGGCGATCATCGACAGCGTTACCCGGACCGGGCGGCATCCGCGTCTCAATGTCAAACTGCCGGATGGCGTGAAGGCTTTCTCCCACGGCGACTTCGGCAAGGCGCTCGGCCAAGACACCGATCTCCTCATATTGGGCGTGAGTTCCGCCGGCATCGCCTGGGCCATCGACCGTCTGTGCGAGACGCTGACCAGGTCCGTGCCCGTGATGATGATCACCAAGGGCCTGATGCCCAAGGACGATACGATCCTGACATTGCCCGATTTCGTGCAAGGCGAAGTAAAGCGGCGCAAGGGGCTCGCGCTCGATCTGGCGGCGGTCGGCGGCCCCTGCATCGCCGGCGAACTCGCGGTGCGCCGGCAGACCGGCGTCGTCATCACTTCACGCACACAAGGACTCGCAGCCAAACTCTGCACCATGCTGGCGACCGATTATTACCATCCACGCGTTTCCGATGATATTGCGGGCGTCGAACTCTGCGCCGCCTTCAAGAATTTCTTCGCCATCTCGGTCGGCTGGGCGGCGGGTCAGCAGGAGACGGCGCCCAAGACCGAGAATGGCGCCTTCAATTTCAATGCCGCGGCGGTGCTGTTCGACCAGGCGATAGCCGAGATGATGGTGCTGGCGCGGTTCGTCGGCGGCGCCGACAGGAGCGTGTGGGGCATGCCGGGGGCGGGCGATCTCTATGTGACCTGCCAGGCCGGGCGCAATTCCAGGCTTGGGCGGCAACTGGGCCTCGGGCTCTCTTACGCCGAAGTCAAGGCGGGGCCGATGAAAGATGATACGATCGAGGGCGCTGAACTCGGCATCGCGCTTGCAGCTACGCTCAAGCGGCTGATGGCATCGGGCAAGCTCGATGCCAAATCGCTGCCGGTGACGAATGCCCTGCTCAAGGCGCTGACCGCCAATGAGAAGCTCCAGATGCCCTGGGCGCAGTTACATCATTACCAGTGACGGAGTGTGTCATGACAGAGAAGAAATCCATCGCCATCGGCGCCGATCATCTCGGATTGGAACTGAAGAACACGCTGGTCGAGCATCTCAAGGCGAAAGGCTATGAGGTGAAGGATATGGGCGTCAGCGATAAAAATCCCGTCGATTATCCCGATATCGGCGTCAAGGTGGCGGAAGCCGTCGGGCGCGGCGATTATCCGCGCGGCATCCTGGTCTGCGGCACCGGGGCGGGCATGGCGATCACCGCCAACAAGGTGCCGGGCGTGCGCGCCGTGCCGGTGATGGATCCCTATACGGCCGAACGCGCCATGGCCTCCAATAATGCGCAGATCATCACTTTCGGCCAGCTCATCGTCGGGCCGGCGGTGGCGAAGATGCTCACCGATATCTGGCTCAAGGCCGAATTCCAGGGTGGACGTTCAGGCCCCAAGGTCGCCAAGATGGACGCGCTCGATGAGAAATATCGCAAGTCAATAAGATGAACGACGAGTCCATGCTGGTGCTTCCTGTCGATCGCGACGAACAGCTCGCGACACGCGCCGCATGGCTCTATTTCGTCGCCGGCCTGACCCAGGCGCAGATCGGCAAGAAGCTCGGCATCAACCGCATCCGTGTCAACCGATTGCTCGCCCAGGCGCGCGAGCAGGGCATGGTGCAGATCAGGATCACCGGCCGGCTGGCCGATTGCGTCGAGCTCGAAAACAAGATCAAGGACCGGTTCTCTATCGATCAGGCGATCATCGTGCCGACGCCGCCAGATGCCGCCCTGGTGCGCCATGTGATCGGCGCCGCCGCCGGCAGCGCGCTGGCGGAGCGGCTGAAGGACGGCATGTCGGTCGGCGTCGGCTGGGGCCGTACCTTGCGGCTGAGTCTCAGGTCGGTACCCCGGCGGCCCTTGCGCCGCGTTTCCGTCGTCTCGCTGATGGGCGGGCTGACGCGGGGCGCTGCGGTCAATCCGCATGAGACGGCCTCGCATCTCGCCGATCTGATCGATGCGCAATGCTACTATATTGCCGCACCCGCGCTTGCCGATTCGGAAGCGACGCGCGACGTGCTCGCCCAGCAGCCGATGATCAAGGACGTGTTCGAACGCCTGCGCCAGGTCGATCTCGTCTTGGTGTCGGCGGGCGGCCTTGCGGCAGACAGCACCATCAACAAGGTCGATCTCATCAGCGCGGCCGACGCGAAGTCGCTGAAAAAGGCGGGCGCCGTCGGCGATGTCTGCGCCCATTGGCTTGATATCAACGGGCGGCTGGTCGATCATCCGCTGAACAAGCGCGCCATCGCGCTCTCGCCGCTGGAGCTCAAATCGGTGCCCTGTGTCATCGTTGCGTCAGGGGGGATGGATAAGACCGAGATCCTGCATGGCGCACTCAAGGGCGGAATGGTCGACATACTCATCACCGATGAGGCGACCGCGTCCGGCATATTGGCCATAGCCGAGCGGAGAGCCAGATGAGCGAAGCGGCACTCGGCATCGATATCGGCACGTCCGGCGTGCGCGCCGTTCTCATCGGGCGCGATGGTGGCATCCTGGCGATGAGCCAGACAGCGATGATGCTGCCGCAGCAAAGCTTCGGCCGTCTGTGGCAGGACGCCCATGTCTGGGCGGCTTCCGTCGATGAAGTGATGCTGGCGCTCAAATCGAGATTTGTCGAACATCGCGTGCTCGCTCTTTCCATCGACGGCACCTCGGGCACGATCTTGGCCGTCGACAAGGGGGGAGCGCCCGTCGGTCTCGCTTCCATGTATAATGATGTCGCCGCTGCGGCCTTCCTCGATCCCGTCATGAAGGAAGCTCCCCAGGACACTGCGGCGCGCGGTGGCACATCGCCTTTGGCGCGCGCTCTCGAAATGCAGGCCAGTATGACGCCGGCCCGCATCCTGCATCAGGCGGACTGGCTGGCGGGCCGCTTCTCCGGACGTTTCGATATCAGCGACGAGAATAATGCGCTCAAAACCGGCTATGATCCGCTGAAGCGGCTATGGCCGCAATGGATCAAGAACACCGGACTCAAGATGAAGCTTCTGCCCAAAGTCGTGGCGGCGGGCGAGCGCACCGGTGCCATTCTTCCGGCCATCGCCGATCGCTATGGATTGCCAGGCGATGTGGCGATCGTTGCCGGTACCACCGATGGCTGTGCCGCCTTCCTCGCCAGCGGCGCCTCCGATCCGGGTGACGGCGTCACCTCGCTCGGCACGACGCTGACGCTCAAGCTTCTCTCCGCCAAGCCGGTCTTTGCGCCCGATTATGGCATCTACAGCCATCGGATAGGCGATCAATGGCTGGCGGGCGGCGCTTCCAATTCGGGCGGTGCGGCGCTCGCGCTGCATTTTAGCCGCGATGATATCGTGCGGCTCTCTCGGCTGATCGACCCTGGCCATCCGACCGGCCTTGATTATTATCCCTTGCCAAAACCTGGTGAGCGTTTTCCGATCAATGATCCAACAATGGCGTCCCGCACGGCGCCGAAACCCGATGATGAGCGCCTGTTCTTCCAGGGCCTGCTCGAAGGCATAGCGGGCGTCGAGGCGTTGGCTTATCGCCGGCTGGCCGAACTCGGCGCAACGCCGCTCAAGACATTGCGTACGGTCGGAGGTGGTGCCGCCAATGAGCCCTGGACTCGCATCCGCGAAAGGCTTCTGAAGATCGTGAGCCAGCCGCCCTTGAGCGACCATGCGGCTGTCGGCGCCGCACGGCTCGCCTGGCGAGGGATTGGTCATGATCCCTATTGAGGGCCTCGAAGAAATCGCATCCGACTATGACGGCATGCTGATCGATCAGTTCGGCGTGCTGCATGACGGCACCAAGCTCTATCCCGGCAGCCTCGATGTCCTGGCGCAATTGCATGCGCTGGAAATTCCCGTCGCCGTGATGACCAATTCCGGCAAGCGCACCGCAGCGAATGTCGCCCGCCTCACGAAAATAGGAATTCCACGCGAATACTATGTCGATGCCGTGAGTTCGGGCGAAGTCGCCTATGGGCGGCTCAAATCATCCGAGGCGAAACGCGCTTTCATCATCGGCAAGGACGGCGAGGACTATGGCTTCGATCATTTCGAACTCGTCAAGCGGCCGCAAGAGGCGCAAGTCATCCTCATCCTCGGCTCGAACGCGCCTCAGACCTCGCTCGATGATTATGCGGTAATGCTCAAGGGCCTGACCATCCCGGCCATTTGCTGCAATCCCGACAAATTGCTGATCACCGCAACCGGCCTGTGGCCGGCGCCCGGTGCCATTGCCGATGTTTACGAGAAACTGGGCGGCAAGGTGCAATGGATCGGCAAGCCCTATCGCGCCATCTATGATCACGCGCTGAAGCTGATCGGGCGGCCAAAGCGGGTTCTCTGTATCGGCGACAGTGCCGAGCATGATGTCGCCGGCGGCCGCGGCGCCGGCCTCGCGACATTACTGATCAGGACCGGCGTGTCGGAAGGCCATACAAGCTTCGAGCCCGAACCCGATTATCTGATGGAGCGCTTCACCTGGCGATGAGCCATTCATGCTCCGCCGCATTGTGGAATTTCCAGGTGCGCTTCGGTCCCGCCATCACATTGAGATAATAGAGATCATAACCATGGGTGGCGGCGCACGGATGATAGCCCTTCGGCACTAAAGTGAGATCGCCATCCTCGATGGCTATCGCCTCATCGAGCGAGCGGTCATCGGTATAGACGCGCTGGAAGCCAAAACCCTGAGGCGGGTTGAAGCGGTGATAATATGTCTCCTCGAGCAGCGATTCATGCGGGAGATTGTCCTGGTCGTGCTTATGCGGCGGATAGGATGAGGTGTGGCCGCCGGGCGTGATCACTTCCACCACCAGCAGGCTTTCCGCCGGCTCGGTCTCGGGAAGGATATTGGTGACATAGCGCGTATTGGTGCCCTTGCCGCGGGTCTCCTGGCCGAGATCGTCGGGACGGATGACACGCATTGGCAGCTTGCCGGAACCCGGTGCCGAACAGACGCCGATTTCCACGGGCGTTTCAGCCGTCGCCGCCCAGGCCTGACCGGCCGGGATATAGACCGACCAGGGTTTGCCGGAGAAAGGCGACATGCGCTCGCCAATGACGCCGAGGTCCTTGCCGTCCACGGTGACGCGGCATTTGCCGGAAACGAAGACGAGACAGGTCTCGCGGTCCTTGAGATGGCCCTTGGCGGTCTGGCCAGGCTTAAGCTTCCACAAATCGAAGCCGACATAGGTCCAGCCGGCGGTTTCAGGCGTCACATGCAGGACGCGGCCTTCGCCCGAAGTCGCTTTCAGATGCAATTTCGACATCAGGTGAGCCCGCCCTGCTTGAGGAACCGGACGAGATTGTCATAGCCCAGCCTGGCATATTTTGCAGGCTCGGCTTTCTTCGGGTCCTGCTCGGCCTCGACCACCACCCAACCGGAATAGCCCGGCAGCTCCTTGAAGACGGAGACATAGTCGACCATGCCATCACCGGGCACGGTATAGACGCCGGCGATCACCGCATCGAGGAACGACCAGTCCTTCCGGTCGGCTTCCTTGCGTACGCTTGAGCGCACATCCTTGCAGTGGACATGACTGATGCGCTTTTTGTATTTGCGGGCAAGGGCCACCGGATCGCCGCCGCCCCAGGTCGCATGGCCGGTATCAAGAAGCAGATGCACGGCCTCACCGGTATCCTTCATCAGGCGGTCGATCTCTTCCGGCGTCTGGATGACGGTGCCCATATGATGGTGATAGACGAGCTGGAAGCCTTCCTTGCGCAGCAACTCGGCGAGCTTGGACAGGCGCTGGGTGAAGCGCGTCCATTCGGCTTCCGTCATCTTCGGGCGCCTCGACAGCGGGCGCGATTTGTCGCCATGAATGGTACGGGTGCATTCGGCGACAATGAAGACATTGGTGCCCATGTCCTTCAGCAGCTTGCGGTGATGGGCGGCCTCGGCGAACTCGGTCTCGGCATCGCGATCGATCAGGAAGATCGAATGCCAGCCGCCGATCAGCACGACGCCATGCTTGTCCAGGATCGGGCGCAGCTTTATTGCTTCGCGCGGAAACTTGTTGCCGAGCTCCATGCCGACGAAACCGGCGGCCTTGGCCTCGCTCAAACATTGTTCGAGCGGGATCCAGCCGCCGATCTCCTGCATGTCGTCATTCGACCAGCCGATCGGATTGGCGCCGATGCGGATTGTCATGTGTGTTCTCCTAATTTCTTGACGTTGTTTCGTACTGTTTCAACGCCGTCATCCCGGCGAAACCCGGGATGACGGTTGTAGTGAGAGCAGCATTTTCTAATCGCCGATGCGCTGCTGCTTAAGGGCGGTCTCGTATTTTTTCCGCGCCGCTTCCACTTCCTTGCGGTCCGATACTTCCGGCACGGCGACATCCCACCAATGACCGCCGGCATCGGTCGAGATCCATGGATCGGTGTCGATGACGATGACGGTGGTGCGCGAATTGCCCTTCGCCTTTTTGAGCTCGGCCTCGAGATCGGCCAGCGACGTCACTTTCGTGGTGATGGCACCGAGGCTCCTGGCATGCACGGCAAAATCGATCTCAGGCAGAGTCTCGTGAATTGAATCGGAAAAGAGATTGTTGAAACGGGCGCCGCCGGTCGCCTTCTGCAGCCTCGTAATGCAGCCATAGCCGCGATTGTCGAGCAGCACGATGGTGAGCTTGACGCCCAGCATCACCGAGGTCGCCACTTCCGAATTGAGCATGAGATAGGAACCGTCGCCGACCATCACGACGACCTCGCGATCGGGCTGCGCCAGCTTCATGCCGATGCCGCCGGCGATCTCATAGCCCATGCAGGAGAAGCCATATTCGAGATGATAGGAAGAGGGCGTGCTCGCCTGCCAGAGCTTGTGCAATTCGCCGGGCAGGCCGCCCGCGGCGCAGAGCACCGAGATGTCGCGGCCAAGTGCTCGCTGCACCGCGCCGATCACTTGCGCGTCCGAGGGCAAGGCATTGGAAGATGCGGTGACGGCATCGGCTTCCCTGATCCAGGCCCTGAAACCGTCCTGTGCCGATTTCGACCAGCCGGACGGGGCCTTGTAGCTGCCGAGATTGGTGGAAAGCTCCTCAAGCCCGGTCCGCGCATCGGCGATCATGGGCAGGGCCTGGTGCTTGGTGGCATCGAAGACCTGCGTATTGAGGCCAATGATCGTCTTGCCGGGATTCTTGAACAGGGCCCATGAGCCGGTGGTGAAATCCTGCAAGCGGGTGCCGACGGCCAAGATGACATCAGCCTCTTCGGCGAGATGATTGGCAGCCGACGTGCCGGTTACGCCGATGGCACCCATATTGAGCGGGTGCAGGAAGGGCAGAGAGGATTTGCCGGCCTGGGTCTCGGCGACCGGAATGTCGTGACGCTCGGCGAAGCCGGCCAGCGTCGATGAGGCCTCCGAATAGAGAACGCCGCCGCCTGCAATGATCAGCGGCTTCTTGGCGTCGCGCAATGCGCTCACCGCGCGGGCGAGCTCATTCTCGTCCGGACGGATGCGGCGCATGCCCCAGGTCTTCTCGGCGAAGAAACTCGCCGGATAGTCATAGGCTTCCGCCTGGACATCCTGGCAGAGCGCCAAAGTGACGGGGCCGCAATCAGCCGGGTCGGTCAGCACCTCCATGGCACGATGAAGGGCTGGAATAAGCTGCTCAGGGCGCGCGATGCGGTCGAAATAACGCGACACCGGCTTGAAGCAGTCATTGGCCGAGGCGGTGCCGTCGCCGAAATTCTCGATCTGCTGGAGCACCGGATCGGGCCTGCGATTGGCGAAAATATCACCGGGAAGGAACAAGACCGGCAGGCGATCGACATGGGCGACAGCCGCTGCCGTCACCATGTTGAGCGCGCCCGGACCGATCGAGGTGGTGCAGGCCATCATCCGGCGCCGCCGCGTGGCCTTGGCATAGGCAATTGCCGCATGCGCCATGGCCTGTTCATTGTGGGCGCGATAGGTCGGCAATTCATCCTTCACGCCATAGAGCGCCTCGCCCATGCCGGCGACATTGCCATGGCCGAATATCGCCCAGACGCCGGCAAAGAGCGGTTCCTTGCGGCCATCGATTACCACCATCTGGCGAGTGAGGAACCGCGCCAAAGCCTGGGTCATGGTGAGGCGGATCGTCTTGGTCATGAATGCGTCCTTTTCCACAGGTCGACGAGCTTGCCGAACCGTTCGGTCATGGCGGCAATGGCATCGTCGTCCTTCATGCGGCGGGCGAGCCATTCCCTGACCACATCATTGAAGATCGTGCGGCCAATGGCAAATCCCTTGACGGCGGGCTGGCCGGCAGCCGCGCTGAACGCCTTGGCCAATTCAGCCTCCGGCGCCTCCAGCCCCAAAAGAACGATGCCACGGCAATAGGGATCATTGCGGGCGATCACATCGCCAATATTCTGCCAGGCCTGCGCAGAGGCCTGCGGCTCGAGTTTCCACCAGTCGGGCTTGATTCCGAGCTGATAGAGCTCACCCAAGGCGCGCGCCACGGTGTCGTCCCGGAGCGGGCCGTGCTTGCCGGCAATGATCTCGATCAGCAGTTCGCGCCCGACGCTGCGTGTCGCCTCGAAGAGCGTGCGAAGCTTCCGCAACTGCTCGTCCTTCAGGGCCTTGTCGTCATCGGGATGATAGAAGGCGAGGCATTTGATCGTATGGCCGACCGGCCATTCGACGAGACGGGCGCCTACATCCTGGGTGAATTCGAAACGCAGCGGCCGCGAGCCTGGCTCTTCCAGCGGCCGGGCGATCCATAGATTTTGCCTGGCGGCATCGAACATGGCCTCGCGGCCATAGGTGTCGTCGAGCAGCATGCCGAAGCCCGGCGCGCCTTTCGCGACATTGGCCGTCGCCCTGACGGCAAGACGCTTGAAATCCGCTATGCGCTGGCGCGGGACCTTGAGCTTGTCGGCCACATCTTCGAGCTGAATCCGATGGTCGATCGCCAGAGCGAGCAGGCCCCCAGGCTGCGGCCGCCTGGTCGTCGCCCAGTGGACATGATTGATCGCTTCATCGCGGCGCAGAGCCTTATATTTGCTGCCGTGCTTGAGGAAGAACTGCAACTCCTCCCAGGTCGGGATTTCGGGCGAGCAGAGCAGCCGCGACACGGCGAAGGCGCCGCAGGCATTGGCCCAGGTCGCCGATGTCGCATGATCCTCGCCCTTGAGCCAGCCGCGCAGTAAGCCCGACATGAATGAGTCGCCCGCACCGAGCACATTATAGACCTCGATCGGGAAGCCCTTGCCGATGATGCCGTCCTCGATCCGTGCCGGTATGGCATCGGGGAAGACGACACAGCCCATGGGCCCGCGCTTCAATACGATGGTGGCTTGCGACAGAGAGCGGATCTTGCGCAAGGCGCCAAGCGTGTCCTCGGCGCCGCCGGCAATATGCACTTCCTCTTCGGTGCCGACGATCAGGTCGCATTCCGCAAGGATCGTCTGCAATTGTTCGGAGACCTTGTCCGATTTGATATAGCGCTCTTCGCCCGCCGCATGGCCGGCGAGGCCCCAGAGATTGGGGCGGTAGTCGATATCGAGAATGATGCGGGCGCCATTCGCCTTGGCAATCGCCATGGCCTTCTTCTGGGCGGCATGATTGTCGGCGCGAGCGAAATGGGTGCCGGTGACGAGGACCGCAGCGCTCGAGCGGATGAAATCCGGATCGATATCGTCCTCTGAGAGTGCGCTGTCGGCGCAATTGTCGCGATAGAAGATGAGCGGGAAGGTCTTGTCGTTCTCGACCGAGAGCAGAACGAGGGAGGTCAGCCGCTGTTTGTCGGTGACAATCCCCCTCAGCGAAACGCCTTCACGCGACATCTGCTCCTTGATGAAACGGCCCATCTGCTCATCGCCGACCCTGGTGATGAGACCCGATTTCAGGCCGAGCCTCGCCGTGCCGATGGCGATGTTGGAGGGGCAGCCGCCCACCGATTTGGCGAAGGAGGCGATATCCTCGAGCCTTGCGCCGATCTGCTGCCCGTAGAGATCGACGGAAGACCGGCCAATGGTAATGACATCCAGTTCCGCCATGCCTCCCATCATCCTCGAATTTGTGTATGCTTGATGCCATGAAACAATAATTCTATTCAATCGTCAATTCAGAATATTTGTTCCGTTTTGGCGACCGAAAGCCGGAAAACCGGCAAACCAGTGAAGGTGGAGTAGCGGTTTTGCCCTCGCCCCTCGAAGTGCGCGGGGCGAGGGTGTGCTACCTTCCCCGCTTCTCCGCGACAGCGACGGTGAGCGTCATAGCGAGCGCCAGCGTGGCGGCGAGCGAACGGAAGCCCTCGAAATTCGCCTCCGCCACTTCGAGCCAGATCTCGGCGTCGCGCGCCAGAGGCGAGAAGGCGCTGTCGGTGATGGCGATCACCGGCACATGCGCGCGGGCAGCTTGCGTGACCAGCGTCACCGTCTCGCTCGCATAGGGGGTGAAGCTCACCGCCAGCACGGCATCCTTCGGCGTGGCGAAAGCGAGATCGTTGGAGGCGAGGCCGCCCAGCCCATCGACCAAAACATGGCGGATGGCGAGCTTGCCGAAGGCATAGGCCATATAGGATGAAATCGGAAAGGAACGGCGCAAGCCAATGATATAGATCATCTGCGCCGCTGCCAGCCGTGCCACCGCTCTGTCCAGCGTCCTGGGCTCGATCTTGCTGCCGAGATCGGCGATCGATTTCTGCGCCGCTTCGGCGAAGCCTTCGAAGAGGATATGCGCCTTCGATGCCGATTTGGCATGTTCGCGCAACTGGGCTATGCGCTCCTCATAATTGGGGACCCGGTCACGCAAGCGCGCCCGGAAGATCTCCTGCAATTCGGAGAAGCCCTGATAGCCCATCGCCTGGGAGAAGCGGATCAGCGATGAGGGCTGCACCTGGGCCTGCTCGGCGATCGAGGCTACCGTGCCAAAGGCAATGTCGTCCGGGTGGTCGAGGGCGAAGGCGGCGATCTGGCTCAGCCGCTTGGGCAAAGCCTTGCCGCGCTCTATGATCTGGGCCTTGAGCGCCGCAAAATCCCGCGGGGTCGTGTCGGTCGTCGCCATAGGGGACATGACAACAGAATGGCTTGACGCCGTCAAGCAGAAATGGAATAAATGTTCCAATAATAAAAATTATCACCAGAATATTCTATTTTGGGTCCGGATCGCGGATCCTGAAAAGGGAGGGTAGACAGGTGACCACCGCCGCAAGCCCGCTGCTGGAAGCCAAGGCCGTCACGAAATATTTCGGGGCGATCACGGCGCTGCGCAATGTGAATTTCCACGTGAATTCCGGCGAAGCGCTGGGCGTCGTCGGCGACAATGGCGCCGGCAAATCGACCCTCATGAAAATCCTGTCCGGGCTTTATCAGCCGAGCGAAGGCCAACTCGTCTTCGAGGGTCAGCCGGTCCATTTCTCCAGCCCGCGCATTGCCCGCAATATCGGCATCGAGATGGTTTATCAGGATTTCGCGCTGGCCGGGAACCTGCCGATCTACGAGAATATCTATCTCGGCCGTGAGCCCGGCACGAGGATCGGCGGGCTGACCATCATCGACAGGGCCAAAGCGCGCGAAATGGCGCAGGCCCATCTCGACAAGCTCAAGATCCATGTGAAGAGCGTCGACCAGCCGGTGGAAGAACTCTCCGGCGGCCAGCGCCAGGCGGTCGCCAT
>Ga0070707_100004731_pt1 | contig 12759 bp, 12 predicted proteins | sample KBSK5502metaG_FD_65468 | JGI IMG/M metagenome (GOLD analysis project Ga0070707, IMG submission 65468) | Corn, switchgrass and miscanthus rhizosphere microbial communities from Kellogg Biological Station, Michigan, USA - KBS K5-50-2 metaG | ecosystem: Host-associated > Plants > Roots >... | reverse complement strand
CAGCCCGACTACTGGCTGCAGGGCGAGCTTGCCTCGATGCCAGGGATAGTCATCGAGAAGGCCTTCGCCCAGAAGCAGGGCAAGAAATACGGCACGCCGTCGGGCAGCATCATGTGCACCGGCGCGTTCAAGCTGAAGTCCTTCACGCCAGGCGTGGGGGTCCTGGCGGTGCCGAACCCGAACTACTGGCAGCCATCGGTCAAGCCGCTGGTGAGCTCGATCCTGATCAAGGGCGTCGCGTCAGACACCTCGCTCACGGCGGGTCTGACGACGAACGCGATCCAGGGCACGTTCACCTCGGGCGGCCTGTCGACGCTGCCGCAGCTTGAGTCGGGCGACGCGGTCAAGATCTATCGCGGCCAGGGCTGGTCGACCGACGCGTTCATCGTGTCCAGCACCAAGGGCGTGCTCGGTGACGTCCGGGTCCGCCAGGCGCTGTCGATGGCGCTGGACCGGAACTCGATTATCAGCAACGTGTTTAAGGGCGCGGCCCTGATGCCCCGCTGGCTGGCCAACCCCGGCGTCTTCGGCTATGGCAAGCCGGTCTTCGACAAGGCCTACAACGCGGCGCCCCTACTGCCGCACAACCTCGCCACGGCCAAGCGGCTGGTCAAGCAGGCCGGCGCGGTTGGCAAGACATTCACGATCGGCACCTCCAGCCAGATCGCGAACATCGCCCAGGAGACGGGCGCCTACCAGGCCGCAGCCGACGCGATCGGGCTGAAGACCGTGCTCAAATCGGTCTCGGCCCAGAACTACATCAACTTCTTCATCGACCCAAAGGCTAGGGCCGGCATCGACGGGTTCCTCACCGTGAACTACGGCGACTACGCCGACCCGGCCGCGCTGCTCGCCACGCTCGTGCTGCCGGGCGGGTCCCAGAACTACGACAACTTCAACGACCCTAAGATCATCAGCTGGCTGGGACAGGCCCGCTCGACCGCGGACCCGAACGCGCGGGCGGCGCTGGTCGCCAAGGCGGAGGGGCGAGCGGCGGCCGAGCTGCCGTGGATTCCCGACGCGCAGCCGCTCAACCTGCTGATCATGAACAAGGACCTCACCGGCGCGACTGCCTCGTTTGCCTACATGTTCGCGCCGTGGGCCAACAGCCTCGGCGGGACCTGACGGGTGCGCCTGGCGTTCATCGGCCGCAGGCTGGCGATGCTGGTCGCCAGCCTGCTGGTCGCCAGCTTCGTGATCTTCGGCGCCCTGTACCTGGCGCCGGGCAACCCGATCGCCGCGCTGTCCGGCGGCCGGTCGCTGCCGCCAAGCAGCCTGAAGGTCCTCGAGGCTCGCTATCACCTGAACCAGCCTTTCCTGGCTCAGTATTGGTACTGGCTGAGTAACGCGGTGCACGGGAACCTTGGGATCTCGATCACGCTGCGGGAAAACGTCACCACACTGATCGCGTCGCGGATCTGGACCACGGCCGGCCTCGTCCTGTACGCCTCGCTGATCATCCTGGTGCTCGGCATCGGCATGGGGCTGCTTGGCGGGCTCCGGCCTGGATGGCTCGACACATCCGTCCTCGTATCGAGCGCGATCTCGGCAGCGATTCCGTCCTTCGTTGCCGCGATCGTGCTCATCGCCCTGTTCGCGGTGAAGCTCGGCTGGTTCCCGGCGCTGGGTAACGGCACCGACTTGGTCAGCAATCTGCGCCATTTGACGCTGCCCGCATTCGCGCTGGCGTTGTCGTCACTGGCCATCGTGGCCCGGGTCACCAGGTCGGCGATCCGCGAGGAGGCCGAACGGGAGCACGTGCAGACCGCCGTCAGCCGTGGCATCCCGCGTCGCCAGCTGGTAAGGCGGCATATCCTGCGCAACGCGGCCATCCCGATCACGACGATCTCGGGAATCACGATCGCCTCCCTGATCGCGGTGGCTGCCGTCGTCGAGACGGCGTTCAGCCTGAACGGGCTGGGTGCTTACCTCGTTACGTCGGCGCAGGACAAGGATCTGGCGGTAGTCCAGGGAATCTCGCTGGTCCTGGTCACCGCGTTCGTCGTGATCAACGTCGCGGTCGATCTGGCCTACGCCGTGCTCGATCCGCGCGTCACACTCGGAAGCCGAGCCACGTGAGCACCGCGGTTCCGCTTGTGACGGTCCGGGCGCCGCGCCGCGGCGGCCGGGCGGCCGGGTTGCTGCGCGGCACCGGGCCCGCGGGGATCGCGTCGGCCGCGGTCATTGGTGTCGCCACGATTGTCGCTGCGATCGGCCCGTTGCTGGCCCCGTATAGCCCCACGCTGCCGAACCTCGCGCTCGCGTTCGTCGGCCCGACAGGCGGGCACGCGCTGGGATTCGACTACGAGGGCAGGGACGTGCTCTCCCGGCTGCTGGCCGGCGCTCAGTCGTCGATGCTCGGGCCGCTGGCCGTGGTGATGGGTGCCCTGGTGGCCGGCACGCTGCTGGCCGTCATCGCGGCGTGGCGGCGCGGGATCGCGGACGCCGTGATCTCCTCCGGGCTCGACATCCTGTTCGCGTTCCCTGGCATCCTGCTCGCGGTCCTGGCCGCAGCGGTATTCGGCGCGGGCCTGCCGGCCGCGGCGATCTCGCTGGCGATCGCGTACATGCCGTATGTGGCCCGAGTGCTTCGCGGCGCCGCGCTGAAGGAGCGCAGTCAGCCCTACGTGGCGGCGCTCGAGGTGCAGGGCGCGTCGGCGACGACGATCTGCCTGCGCCATATCGTGCCGAACATTATGCCGCTGATCGTCGCGCAGGCGACGATCCTGTTCGGCTACGCGATGGTCGACTTGGCCGCGGTTTCCTTCCTCGGCCTTGGCGTGCAGCCGCCCGCGGCGAACTGGGGCGTGATGATCTCCGAGAACCAGGTCGGCATCCCGCAGGGCTATCCGCTGCCCGCGCTCGCTGCCGGCGGATGCATCGTCGCGGTCGTGATCGCGTTCAACGTCCTGGGCGAGCGGCTGTTCGAGCAAGCGCAGGCCCGCCAGTGAGCGTCAGTCCCGTCGGCGCGGGGCAGTCCGCCGCCGCGATACGCCCCGCCGAACCGCTGCTCGAGGTCGACGATCTGACGGTCCGCCTCCGGGTCGAGGGGGCGCAACGGAGCGTCCTTCGTGATGTTTCCATCAGCGTCAGTCCCGGCGAGGCGGTGGGCCTTGTCGGGGAGTCCGGATCAGGCAAGTCGATGACGGCACGGGCCATCGACCGGCTGCTTCCCCGCGGAGCCGAGGTCAGCGGCCGGATCAGGTTCGACGGCGCGGACATCATGAACCTGTCGGGGGCCGCGCTGCGCGGGTATCGCAATCAGGTCGCGATGATTTTCCAGGATCCGCGCGCCCACGTGAACCCGGTGCGGCGGATCGGCGACTTCATGACCGAGGCTCTGCGCACCAACCTCGACGTGCCGGCCGCTGAGGCATACCGGCGGGCCGCCGACATGCTCGGCCAGGTCGGGATCACCGACGGGCAGCGCCGACTGCGGCAGTACCCGCACGAGCTGTCCGGCGGAATGCTGCAGCGCGTCATGATCGCCGCGGCGCTGATGACCGAGCCGAAACTGCTGCTCGCCGACGAGCCGACCACGGCGCTGGACGTTACCACCCAGGCCGAGGTGATGGCGATCCTCGATGACCTGCGCCGCGAATTCGGCCTGGCCATGCTGTTCATCACCCACGACCTCGAGCTCGCGGCGGCAATCTGCGACAGCACCGCCGTGATGTACGCCGGGCAGATCGTAGAAGTGCGCGAGTCGGCGCTGCTGCACGACGATCCGCTGCATCCGTACACCGCTGCCCTGTCGGCGGCGAGGCCGGACATCGCCCAGACCGCGACACGGCTCGCCGCGATTCCCGGCCGCCCGCTGTCCGCCTTCGAAGCGCCGGACAGCGAGTGCGCGTTCGCGCCCAGGTGCCCGCACGCCAGGGACATCTGCCGGGCGGAGAATCCTGACCTGATCGGCCTGGACGGCGGGCTGTCCCGCTGTGCCCGCGCGATCGAGCTGCGCGGGCACGTGCTGCCGGGGTCAGCCGAGGGCGGGCAAGCCGATGACTGAGCTCGTGCTGCCGCGGGTCGGGCCCGGGGGCAACGGCGATCGGCCGGTGCTTGAGGTGAGCGGGCTGCGCAAGGAGTTCGGGGACCTGGTCGCTGTCGACCGGGTCAGCTTCACTGTGCCGGGGGCCAGGTCGCTGGCGATCGTGGGCGAGTCGGGCTCCGGCAAGACCACCATCGCCCGGATGATTGTCGGGCTCGAGCGGCCGACCGCAGGGACGATCACCACCTGCGGCCGGGATCGGTCCAGCCCGGCTCGCTCGGCCAGGGAGCGGCGGCGGCGCGGCAGCGAAGTGCAGATCGTCTTCCAGGACCCGTACACCAGCCTTGATCCCAGGCAGACCGCCGAGGCGACGATCGACGAGGTGCTGCGGCTGCATCACGGCTGGCCAAAAGAACGCCGACGGGCCAGGATCGACGAGCTGGCTGGCCTCGTCGGCCTCGATGAACGGCAGGTCAGAGCGCTCCCGCGGGCATTGTCCGGCGGGCAGCGCCAGCGGGTCGCCATCGCCCGCGCGCTTGCCGCCGAGCCGCGGCTGCTGATCCTCGATGAGTCGGTCGCGGCGCTCGACGTCTCGATCCAGGCACAGGTCCTGAACCTGCTCGCCGACATCCGCGACGCAACCAGCGTCTCATTTGTCCTGATCAGCCATGATCTCGCCGTAGTACGCCAGCTGACCGACGACGCGATCGTGCTGCACCGCGGCGTCGTGGTCGAGCAAGGCCCGACCGGCCAGGTGCTCGACAGCCCGCAGCACGAGTACACCAAACGACTGCGCGCCAGCGTGCCAAGGCCCGGCTGGAAGCCGAAGCGCGGGGCATTGCTCGGCGCCGGGGAGGAACCTGCGACGCCATGAGCGACTTGCACTACCTGTCCGCGACTAACGCGCTGGCGATGTTCCGCAGCAAGGAGCTCTCGCCGGTTGAGCTGGTCGAGGCGGTGATCGCGCGCGCCGAGGCGGTGGAGCCCGCCATCAACGCGTTCGCGGAGACCCGATTCGATGAGGCGATCGCGGCCGCGAGGGCGGCCGAGGCGAGGTACACAGGTCGCGGCGAGCCAGCCGGCCCGCTCGACGGGCTGCCGGTCGCTGTCAAGGAGGAGGCTCCGATCGCGGGGCAGCGCAACACGCTCGGCTCGCTGCCGCTGCGCGACGTCGTCGCCGAGGACACGGCCGCATTCGTCCAGCGGATCATCGACGCCGGCGGGATCGTGCACGGCAGGACGACGACTCCGGAATTCTCCAGCGCCCCGGTGACCTGGTCGAAACTCTGGGGCGTCACGCGGAACCCGTGGAACACCGACTTCTCACCCGGCGGTTCGAGCGGCGGGTCAGGAGCGTCGCTGGCAGCCGGTTCGACGACGCTGGCGACCGGCTCGGATATCGGCGGATCGATCAGGATCCCGTCGTCGTTCTGCGGCGTGGTGGGGTTCAAGCCGCCGTACGGCCGCGTCCCCGAGGTCGCCCCTTTCAACCTCGACCATTATTGTCACGAAGGTCCGATGGCGCGCTCCGTGGCCGACTGCGCGCTGCTGGAGAACGTGATCGCCGGGCCGCATCCCAGCGACGTCGCGTCGCTGCGCCCGAAGCTTGAGATACCGGAGAAGCTGGACGCCATCGGCGGCATGCGGATCGCGCTCTCTGTCGATCTGGGCTGTTACCTGGTCGACGCCGATGTGGCGGCGAACACGCTGGCTGCCGCTGACCGGCTGCGCGACGCAGGGGCGAGCGTGCACGAGGTGTCTTTGCCCTGGGACCTGGAGACGATCGCGAGGACCGTCAACATCCATTTCGGCATGATCTTCGGCGCCTCGATGAAGGAGATCAACGATCAGTTTCCCGATCAGCTGACCTCGTATGTCAGACGGCTCGTGGCCGATGCTGAGCGGGTAAGCAAGGATGATTTCTACGCGGGCCTCGGACTCGAGGCCGCCATCTACGCGCCGCTGGGGCAGATGCTCGACGACTACGACGCGCTGATCTGCCCGACGTTCGCCGTGCCGGCGCTGACCGCGGAGTACGACACCGGCGATGTGGTCAGGGTGAATGGCAGGCCGGTCGAACGTTGGCTGGACGTGCTGATGACGCTGCCGTTCAATATCGCCAGCCGCTGCCCAGTGCTGAGCGTCCCGTCCGGGCTGTCCGCCGATGGCGTCCCGACCGGCCTGTCGGTCGTCGGCAAGACCTATGACGACGTGACCGCGTTCCGCGTCGCCGCCGCGCACTCCGAGCGCCTGCCTTGGCTGACCGAGTCCGGCCCGCGGCCAGCCCTGTGACTGCGGGGGTTTCCGGGGGGTCGCCCCTCCAGGCCAGCACAGCAAGATCGCAGTCGCCCGCCATGATGACCGGAGCGCCGCCCTTCCCGGCGGACTCCGCCGTCACGCTGGCCAACTGGCAGGACCCGCCGTTCAACCGGTGGGCGTTCCAGCACGTGCGGGAGCTGATCCCGAGCGCGAGGATCGCCCGGCGGGCCAGGCGCTCCGGACGCCCCGACCCAGTGCGGCAGTTGCCCAGGAATGAACAGGACCTCGGGCGTATTGCGTTCTCCTTCAATAACCGCGCATTGACCGTGGCCGAGATGCTGGCCGGCACCTGGACTGACGGCTTCCTCGTCCTGCACCGGGGCCGGGTGGTGACCGAGCAGTACTTCAACGGCATGGCCGAGGACACCCCGCACCTGCTGATGTCGGTCTCGAAATCGGTAACGTCGGCCGTCGCCGGGATCCTAGCGGGCAGGGGCGTGCTGGACGCCGGCGCTGAGGTCGACGGGATCGTGCCCGAACTGGCCGGCACGTCATTCGCGGGCGCGACGGTGCAGCACCTGCTCGACATGCGGGCAGGCACCCGGTTCAACGAGGATTATGACGACCTAGACGCTGACGTGCGCAGCTACGAGCGGGTGTACCTGTGGCGACCGCAGGGCGGCGCGGACAGCGGCGGGCCAGGGGCGGAAGACGCGCTCGGCTACTTCGCGACTCTGGAGAACGACGGTCCGCACGGCGGCCCGTTCCGGTACCGGTCGATCCTCACCGACGTGCTCGCCTGGGTGATCGAGCGGGCAGCCGGGCAGCGGCTGCACGAGCTCATCAGCCGCGAGCTGTGGCAGCCGCTGGGCGCCGAGTTCGACGCCGAGATTACGGTCGACCGCCGCGGCAACCCGATGGCGGACGGCGGCATCAGCGCCACGCTGCGCGATGCCGCGCGGTTCGGCCAGCTGTACCTCCGGCGGGGGCGGGCCGGCCAGCGCCAGGTCGTGCCCGCCTGGTGGGTCGACGACACGATACGCGGCGCGCCGGACGGCGCGCGGGCGTTTACCGATGGGGACAAGCCGCCCGGGTACCCGGCGGGCAGCCACTACCGGAACTGCTGGTGGGTGCGCGATCCTGTGCTGCCGTTCTTCCACGCGAGCGGGATCAACGGCCAGGGAGTGTTCGTGCACGTGCCGTCCCAGACGGTGATCGCCAAGATGTCCACCTGGCCGGCCGCCTGGAGCGATGAGCTCTACGGGCAGACCGTGGCTGGCGCCCTGGCGATCGCTGCCGCGCTCGCACCGCGCGGGGACTAGCGCCGCGGTCGGCCAGGTTCTCCGGCCTCGCCCGGCCTGACTAGCCCGGTCTCGTAGCCGTAGACCGAACCTCTTAGTGAGCTGCTTGCATACGATCACGTCCATGGCACCGACCGGATGGATCGGCCGCCCGCCGGGCGCGGGCCGGAAGATCGATCTGCCGTCACCTTTTCGGTGACGCCGCCCGACGGTACCGTTGCGCACAGGGGGGAGCGGCAAGAGCCTTTCGGCCCAGCGCTGGCCGGATGACGGAAAGGCGGCGCGATGGCGGAGCTCGTCGGTGATCTTGAGCTGGCGGAGTTCGACATCGCCGAGGCCGGCCTGGCGGGCGATGTCTATCACGAGCGGCTCGCCGCTGCCAGGGAGCACGGCTGGCACGGCTGGCTGGTCAGATCGCCGATCGCATTCGTCGTGCTCGATCGTGAGTCCGGCGAGTTCTTCCTGCGGGCCAGGCAGACGGCGTTCCCGGGCCGCGAGATCGCCCAGCTGTTCGGCATCACCGGCGGTCGGCTCGCCGAGCAGATCGACGCCAACATACTCAACCTGACCGGCGACCGGCATCGCAGGCTCCGCGGCCTCGTCGCGCCCGCCTTCACCCCGCGCGCGGCCGCCCGCTGGCGCCCGGCGATGCGGGACATCGCCGGCTCGCTCTGGCGCGACCTGGGCGGCCGGTCCAGCTGCGAGTTCGTGTCCTGGTTCGCCGGGCCATTCCCGGCCCGCACGATCGCCACGGTCATCGGCGCTCCGCTTCAGGACGCGGTCGCACTGCAGGAGTGGTCCAGCCTCGTGCAGCAGCAGTTCGATATCCGGGCGCTGGCTGAGAAGCCAGAGCGGATCGAGCAAGCCGTCGGCGAGCTCTACGACTACGTGGCGGACCTGCTGGACAAGCGGCGCAGCGAGCCCGCTGACGACCTGATCAGCACCCTGCTGCAAGTGGAGGCCGAGGGCGAGCGACTGTCCGGGCCGGAGTGCGTGAACCTGGTGCTCAATGTGCTCGCGGGCGGCATCGACACGACGGCCGCACAGCTCGCGCATGCGCTGCGGTTGTTCGCCGCGCATCCCGAGCAGTGGGAGGTGCTCAGGCAGCGGCCAGACCTAGTCTCTGCCGCTGTGGACGAGGTGCTCAGGTTCGAGCCGATCACCCCGTTCACTGCCAGGCTGTGCACCGAGGAGATCGAGCATCGCGGCGTGATCTTTCCGGCCGGCACGATCGTGGCGATATGTGCCGAGCGGGCCAACAGGGAGACAGCAGCCGGGGAGGTGTTCGACATCACCGCCGACCGGATAGGCGAGCGGGCGCTCACCTTCGGGGCGGGCGCGCATTTCTGCCTCGGCCAGAACCTGGCCAGGGCCGAGCTCGAGGAGGCACTCGGCTTCCTCGCACCCCGGCTGCCAGGACTGCGGCCTGACGGGACGGAGCGGCTTGGCGGGGTCGAGGGGATCTACGGCATCGAGTCGCTACCACTCGCCTGGTCGGCGGCCTGAAGCTGGGGCGGCGGTCCAGGCTGCCTAGCGAGCTCGACGAAGGTTTGCGCCAAGAAATCAGGGGTGGTCGATCTCAAGCCGCTGGCCTGTGGCCGAGGCGATTGGCTGCAGGTCGTCAGCGTCGGAACTGACGATTAGGTCGCGGCGGCGCAAGGCTCCCTCGACCACACATGCGTCGACGATATCGGTGGTGGTGGCCCGTGCTGCGATGGCTCCGACTGAGCGCGCCTGAGGGTCATCGAGGGCCTCGACGTCGCAGCCGGCAAGCAGTCGGGCAAGCTGGACCTGCCGGGCTGATCCGCGCCAGGACTGCGCCACAACAGGCGCGGGCACGGTCGGGACTTCGCGGCGGCCTAGCAAGGCGCGGTGCCGTGCCCACATGCGCCGCTCGCCGCGGTCGGCTGCGATGAGCGCGCCGGTGTCGTAGGTGACGCCCATCAGGCGGTCCGGCGGCCGGTACTGGTTCGGGCCAGGCCGGATCGCTCGATGGCATGGGCGGCCCAGGCGTCAGCTTCGGCTATCTCCTCCGCTGTGAACGCGCCATGCTCCTGCTCGAACTGGCTGACCGCCGCCAAGCCCGCCCGGATGGCGAACTCCTTCCTGGCGGTGTCGGCAAGCCACGCGCTGTAACTGAGGCCTGCCTGTGCTGCCGCGGCGGCGATCTCGGCGTCGAGTTCGGGCGGCATGGAGATGGAACGCTTCTTGCGGACGGCCATGACCTTATGGTAGCACAGCGGTGGGACACCTTGCTGCTATCCAAAGCTGACCCGTTCGAGCCAGAAGTCGAGCAGCTTGGCGTCGCCGAGGATCTCGACACCATCGGTGTCGGGCGGGAGGCGCTTGTAGATAATCAGCAGCAGGTCGGTTACCGCGCCGCGCATGGCGACGGCGGCCTTCTCATGCGATCTCCGCCAGGTGATGGCATCGCCGGTGAGGTCGACCAGCCATTCGGCTCCGGCTCGAGGCTCCGTGTCCGTGGCGTGGAAATGCAGCGTGCGGTCCGGCCCGAGCAACTCGCGCATCCAGGGGTGGATTTCAAAGTGCATAGGCAGCGAGCCGAGGTCCATCCACTCGTCGATGGCGTCGATAGCCACCTGCGGCTCGATCGTAAATTCCGCGCCGACCGCGAGGGTGGCGTCGGCCCGGTGAATGCCAGTCTCGTGCGTAAACCGGCGGGCGTAGAACGCCGCATTCCCGCCAAGAACCGGGGTCCATACCTGCGCGCCAGGCCCGGCGGCGCGCAGCGTATCCGCGAGCCGCCTGGCGCCAGCGGCCAGCCACGGCGCCAGCACAGCGAGGTCTTCGCCGGTGTAGGCGGACAGGTCACGGAAGTGCTGGTCCGGCAGCTGGGCCGTCGCCCTGGTCCGCACGGTTTCCTCGGCGTGCCGCTGTGCCCCGCCTAGATGGCGGAGCATCTGGCCGACGGTCCAGCCCGGGCAGGTCGGCACGGGAACGGTCAGGTCGGCGCCCGTCACGGCGGACGTCAGCAGGTCCGTCTGAGCGACAATCTCCGAACAGTAGCGGTCAAAGCTCAGCAGCGTCATGTAGCCACGGTAGGCCGCGTCACCGACAGGCGCGAGCAGAGCCCGAGGGTGAGCCAGAACCTATCCGGGGGCTGACGTCCCATCGGGTTCCGTCTGGAGAATCCCGCAGCTCGACACCCGCGGCTGTCAGTGCGTCCCTGATCGCGTCGGCCGCCGCGTACGAGCCATCCTTGCGCAGCGTGTCCCGCACGGCGATCAGCGGCTCAACCGCTGGCCTGAGGCGGTCGGCGGGATTGGCGAGGCCCTGTTCCGCGGTCCGGCCGAGACTCGTCACGAGACCGCGCAGGACGGCCCTGGCCCGGTCGGAGTCGTCGTTCTCGTCCGTGTCGGTCGACCAGGCCTCGATCGCAGCTTCCAGGTCGAGTATGGCCGAGACCATGGTGGCGCTGTTGCGGTCCCGGGCCGCCGCCTCGAACCTGCCCTGGGAATCGGCGGTCACCTCGTTCAGGGCCCGGTGGGCTGCTTCTGGTTCACGCGCTGGCTGGTCCAGGTCAGGTTCGCCCTGGCCACCCTGACCTGAACCGTCCTGGTCGTCCGTGTCCGCTCCCTGGCCCGGACCTCCGATCCGGACCATGACGCGCAGGTCCGCCACTGATATCCGCGAACCTGACGGAAGCACCGCGGCGACCCCTGCCTTCCTGACGGTCGCGCCGCCGCGGCCGAGAACTTCGGCCTGCCGCGTCGCCAGGTCGACGATCAGCGCTGTGTGCTCGTCGACGCCGAGCACGGCGGCGTCCTCCGGCAGCTCGCGTTCAAGCATGGTGAGCCTGCGCTCACCGAGGTAGCAGAACCGTGTGTCGTGCGTGCCGCCCTCGGCATTGTCATAGTGCGGTACCACCGCGACCTTGAGCCCCAGCACGCTGAACAGGTCAAGTCCCTCCAGCCAGTGTGGCTCGGCGCCGACCTTGTAGATCTCGTAGACCGGCACCGCCACGAACCCGGTCGCAGCCGCGGCGGCCGAAGCGATCACGGTGATGCCCGTACTGGCGGCGATCCGGTCCCGGAGCGCGTCAGCGACTGGCCCGCCGCGCCACCGAGCCAGCGCGTAGGACGGACTGCCCGGCCCGCAGAACACCCAGTCGGCCGAGCGGATGGCGGCCAGACGGGCCGGAGCCTCGTCGCTGGCCACAGCCACCTTCAGGCCGACGCTGCGCGCGAAATAGGCCTGGGCACGCGCCGAGATCTCGCTCGCGTTCTCCTGGAACGCGTACGGCGTGTCGAGCAGAATCGCGCTGTGGTCGCCGTTGCCGAGCCTGGCGACGAGCGCCTTGTGAATCGTGACCATCGTCGGGCTGGTCTCACCCGAGCCCATGATGGCCAGCAGCCGGGGTTGCGCTGAAACGCCCACCGGCTGCCTCCTCACACCTCGCCGCCCCTGCTGGCACACTGCACCGATCCCGCCGCAGGTGCCGTACTCAGCCGCTCTGACGCCGGGCCATCCTGCGGAGCAGGGCAAAGCCGGCGATGCCGATCGCGATCTCGCCGAGCCACAGGGCCGGGTAGTCGGGAACCGGATAGGCGGCACCGCCGCCGATGTGCATGCCGTAGAGCCACCAGGCAGCCGGCTCCAGCACGAAGCTGGCGGCGAGTACGCCGGCGGCCGCAAGCGAGCGGCACTGCTGCCACCAGAACCCGAGCGCGCCGAAGATGGGCCCGGTCACCAGGGCGCGCTCGCCGTAGTAGACGACGGTACCCATGGTCAGCGAGAGGTCAGTCAGCCAGGGATGCGGGCCGAGATCGAGCACGAAACTCTCGGCGAAGTAAAAGCCGGTCAGGGCGGCGAGGGTGGCGGCCAGGCCGCAGAGCGCCCCGGTGATGACCCGACGGCTTCCGGCGGTGGCACCGGCCAGGAAGGGCAGCAGCAGCCATACCGCGCTGACGTTCCCCATGGCGTAGCGCAGCCCGATGTCGTTGCCCTTGATCCACGCCGCGGCCATCCCGAAGACCGCGGCGAACCCCATTATCAGCACCAACCTTCGGACCCGGCTCTGATCACGCGGCTGTGCTGTGTCCATGTGCCGCGAGGTTACCGCAGCTCTGATCGAGCCTTAGCGCTTTTCGGGCATTACGGGCATTACCTCTATCAAGCCGGGCGGCTGTCAGCGTCGCGGCAGTTGTCAGACCGATGGTGAATCATGGTGGCATGCACCGCATCGACGTA
>Ga0070707_100004728_pt1 | contig 12763 bp, 13 predicted proteins | sample KBSK5502metaG_FD_65468 | JGI IMG/M metagenome (GOLD analysis project Ga0070707, IMG submission 65468) | Corn, switchgrass and miscanthus rhizosphere microbial communities from Kellogg Biological Station, Michigan, USA - KBS K5-50-2 metaG | ecosystem: Host-associated > Plants > Roots >... | reverse complement strand
GCCAGCGCGTCGGCGAGGCTGACGGCGGCCCGGTCAGGGCCGCGCAGCCGGTACGGATGCGCGGCCAGGTCGGCCGACCCGACCAGCATCGGGGCGATCAGGCAGAGCTGCTCGGTGTCGGCCGCCCCGACCAGCACCCTGACGTTCCACAGCCCAGCCTCGCGGAACGCGTCGAGCTCGGCGAGACGGCTCGCGGCACGGTCGGCCTCGAACCGCGACCGCTCCTCGTCGTACCGGCGCAGCACGTCGAGCTCGCTGCGCAGGTCCGCGATCTCGGCGTCAATGAGGTCCGTGGGCTCGGCCACGACAAGCCAGCCGAACGGCCGGCCCATCAGCGTGGTCAACGCGACCTCGAACAGGCTCGGAGCCGACCCGGCCATCCCGCCGCCGACCGGCCAGGAAAGGCCCGACGCGGGTCCCGGCCCCTGCGACCTGGCCAGGCCGCGCGAGCCACCCGGATCGCCGGGCAGCGGCGGCGCCTGGCGACCCTGGCACGGTGCCCAGACCATCCCGTCCAGGTCGGCCGCCACGGTGTCAGCGCACGGGACGCCTCTCGCGCCCCACGGGAAGAGCAGCTCGCAGCGATCCGGCCGGCCGGGCCGGCCCGGCCGGCCGGATCCCCTGGCCGGCAGCTCGCCGGGCGACGGGCCATACGGATGCTGGCGTTCGCTCCTGGCCGGCAGCGTGCCCGCGCTGGTGATCAGCTCGAGCGGCGCCCCGCCTCCGCGAGACAGCCAGCCAGTGACGAACGGCCGACGGTTCTGAGCGGCGTCGAGCACGGCAGGCAGCACGGATGCGTAGTCCCGCTCCTGGCTGCCACCGTGGCAGATGTCCGGTATGGCGACCACCTGGTACCAGGGCGCGCTGACGCCGGCCCCGGTACCCAGATCACCGCTCATATGGCGTACATATCAGCATGGCGCGCGGCGCTGCCACCCGTTGCCGGAGATCGGCCCCTTGGCAACAACACCAAAGTGCCACCGATGGTCATACACCACCGTCTGTGGCGCATACGTGTTGTTTGGGGCACGGCGCTACAGGCTGACTTGGCCGGTGATTCGCGTGGAGGTCGCTCCAGAGACCCAGATGGTTCCGTCGTCATCCCTGTCTATGCGCACCCGGCCGCGCCGGCCGAGCGCGGTGCCCTGGCTGACGACGTACGGCGCGGTGGCTCGCCCCGAGCCGAGCAGCCACTGAGCCAGCGACGCGTTCAGGCTTCCCGTGACGGGATCCTCGACCGCCTGCCCGTCGACCGGGAAGAACGCCCGCACCTCGAAGTCGCACTCCGAGCCGGGCGGGTGCGGTCCGACTATCCCGAGGTCGAGGTCGCCGGTCATGGGCCGGACAGCCAGCACCGCCCGAGCGCTGGCAAGCAGGATCGCGATCCAGCCTGGCCCGTTGTCTGCCCACTGCGCGTCGAGGATGTCCCACCGGTCGATCCCGAGTTGTTCGGCGGCCCGCCGGATCAGCGGCTCGTCGACCAGCCCGGAACGCAGCAGCGGCGGCGCCGCGAAGCCGAGCTGACCGCTGTCCTGCCTGACTTCGACCAGCCCGGCGCCGCATTGCTGGACGATACGCCCGGCCCGCTGGGGCGAATGCCCGGACTCGAGCCAGGCGTGGCAGGTGCCGAGGGTCGGGTGCCCGGCGAACGGCAGCTCCGTCGACGGCGTGAAGATCCGCACCTGGTAGTCGGCGCCCGGGTCGTCGGGCCGCAGCACGAACGTGGTCTCTGACAGGTTCATCCACCGCGCGAACGCCTGCATCTGGTCCGTGGCCAGGCCGGAAGCGTCGAGCACGACCGCGACAGGGTTGCCGCGGAATGGCTCGGAGCTGAAGACGTCGACCTGCCTGAATAGCCGCTGCATTTCGGGGCACCTCCGGACCCGAGTCTGCCACGGCCGCCGGTCGCAGCTTGTTGAGCGCCTTCTGGGCGCCTTCGGCGTCGCGCCCCTCCGGGAGATCGGGCCAGGGTCTACTGGCTCACCGTCGGCAGGCTGCCGATGGCAGGGTTGGCGTCGGCGAGCACGACCGCGCAGCCATGCTGCGACGGATAGCTCACGATCACCGCGGTCGGCGGCAGCCGCTGCAGTTCGGCGGCCTCGACGAGGAACTCCCTGGACCGCTGTGCCGTGCGGCCGAGCGAGGCGTTCTCGCCGAGCGCCCTGGACAGGCTGATCCCCCATGACGTGCCGGTATTGATCCCCCTGGTCAGCGACAACGACTCGGATTCGTTGACCGAACAGCTCGCGTCCCGGCTCGCCGAGCGGTTGAAGTCGCCGAACGGCGCGAGGCCGGCGAACCCGCCCTGGCGGCTGCGGCCGCTCCCGCGGCTGCGGCCGGCGCTTGACCCGATGGACACCGAGTCGGCGACCGAGTCCGCCGTTCCGCTGCTGCTCGTATAGGAGTCGCCCCAGGTGTCGGTCAGCGACGTACCGACGGTATCGGTGAGCTGGCTGACAACGAAGCGGTGCTCGGTCCCGATCAGCTCGCTGGCCGCCCGCGCGTCGTCGCCGTTGCCGAGCCGCATGAACGCCACCGCCGCGTTTCCGCGGCCCAGCCGTTCGCGCACGTTCGCGGGGATCGACCGGAAGGCGAGCACCAGCCCCGTGCGCGCGGCCTCGCATGCGTCGGCGAGCCTGTCGAGAACCTCACCACCGAGCCGCTCGGCGCCGAGCAGGCAGATCAGGTGCGCCCACGGCTCGCCGGGCGGCGACTGCCGCAGCAGGTGCGTGAGAGCGGCGACCAGGTACGTGCCGATCATCCTGTTGCCGATCACGCCCCCGCGCCTGTCGAGCCCGGCCACCCGCAGCCGCGCAGCCGCCGGCCCTGGCGCCTGCCCGGTACCGAGCGCATCCAGCCTGCGCAGCCTGGACTCGAGCACGAATGCTCGCTCAAGCACGATCCGTTCGATCGCTCCCTTCCTGAACACGTGCCGGAGCTTGGCCTGCTGCTCGTCCGTGAGGAGCTCGGACCGCACCTCATCCCGAGGGTCGCCCACGTCAGCAAGCGCCCGGAGCGCGGCGGTGACCGCCGCGATCGGCGGATCGGGATCCAGCACGGCCAGCACCCGCTCGAGCAGCGCGCAGTCGGAGGCCAGATCGGCGGCCGCTCCCTCTCCCGGTCGGCCGCCGCGATCCGCGGCGGCCGCGGCGCCGGCGGCCAGTGCGAGCACGTCGGCCAGCGCGGCGGCGTCGAGGTCGAGGCCGAGGTCGAGCCGCGGCAAGTCCGCGGGAAGCGCCCAGACCAGCGGGCGCAGTCCGGCGCGCTGCGCCACGCCGACCAGGTCCGCGGCGACCGCCGCCTCAGTCAGGTCCACGATGCTCACCTCGCCGCCAGCGCTCAGGCTTGCCGTCGCGAGGGTGATGAGCAGCGCCGCCCAGCCGGCCAGCGAGCCGCCGGCTACGTCGATCCTGTCGATGCCAGCGGGCGGGCGGACGGCGAACCAGGAGGGCTGCCGGTCGAACACGGCCTTGCGCCGCTGCCAGGCGCGGAACTCGGCCGCGTGCTCGCGCTGCCGCGCGGCCAGCAACCGCGTCCTGGCCGCCTCCGCCGCCTGCACCCGGCGCCGCTCGCCGGCGATGACCACGGCCAGCCTGCGTCGCTCTCGCGCGACCGACGTGGCGCAGCCGGCAGCTGCGGCCGTCGCGGCCAGGGCGAGGGTCCCGGCCGCCGCGGCACCGGCCAGCCCGGCGAGCCACGCGGAGCCGGCCAGGCCGACGAGCAGCCCTCCCGCCGCGACTCCCGCCCGGACGGGGCGCGTGAGCACCACTGAGATCCTGCGCTGCGCGGCCAGCCAGCCGGGTTCCAGCAGGTCGGCAGGCGGCGCCGCCGCCCTGGCCGGAGGCGGGCCGGGATCGGCCAGTCCCGGCGCGAACTGCCAGCCAAGGCGGAGCTCGCCCATGCCGACCTCGATAGGCTCGTCGTCGTTCACCGTGACTCGCTCCTCAGTCCAGGCGGCGCCGCGCCCCTGCGGCTCGCTCAGTGCTTGCCACGCTCGCCTCCGGGGCGCCTTGAGGCGCCGCCTTCCCTCCTCGCTCATCCCACGCTCCTCAGTCCAGGCGGCGCCGCGCCCCTGCGGCTCGCTCATTGAACCGCCCGGGCCCGGACGTGGCGCGGGCGCGGACCGCGTACCCGCAAGGCCACCTCACCGGGTCGCGCCCGGTCCCGCGCGACCAAGACGTTGACCCGGCCTGCCAGGTCCGCGGACGCGGCGCCCTCGGTCGCGCCGAGCACGACCGAGGTGCCACTCGCCCGGCCCAGCGCGAGCAGATCCGACAGGAGCCCGCGGCCGATCGGTTCGCAGCCGTCGATCGAGACCAGGCAGTCCGCTGACGCGCCGCGGTCGCCGCGCTCGGACAGCAACGCGATCAGGTCCGCTACGGCCAGCCGGGCGACCATCACGCCGGGGAGGCCGTTGCGCCCCGGATCGGGGCACGCGAGCACGACCTGCCGCCCGGCCACAGCGGTGGCCAGGCTGACCGGCGCACCGCCGGCCGATCGCGGCGGGACCAGCCAGCCCGCCACGGCCGCGGACGCGAGCTCCGCCAGCTGATCCGCCGCGGCGGCCAGCGCGGCCGCCGCATGGGAATCGGCGTCCAGCCTCCTCGCGCATTCGACTGCCCGGCTGACCAGCGCGTCGCGATTGCGTATGGCTAAATTGGCGTGACCCAGCCGCTGCCGGAGCCCCCCGGGTCGCGCCAGGCCAGCCAGGTCAGCGATCATGCCGCCGCGGTGCCTGGCGGAGGCGCGGTCGGCGGCGATGACCTCGAGAGCGCAGCACAGGTAGCCGGCGCACAGCGACCGGGCCGCCGCGGTGGTCTCCGCCCAGTCGAGCATGGCCATCACCAGGCCGGCGGCCCGGGCCGGCGGCTGCCAGGCGAGCGGGTTGTAGTCGGCGCCGCGATCGCCGAGACGCACCAGCGGCGCCCGGCTGGCCGCGCAGGCGGCCGTGACCGAGGCGGCCGTCCGCTCGCCTGAGCCCGCAAGGTCGATGATGAGCACGGCCTTGCGGTGCTGGATCGCGGCGATGGCCAGGTCGAGGCCGGTTCGCGTCACTGCGTCCGCGCTCCCTCCCGCCACGAGAACGCCGCCCTCGGCTTCCCGCCAGGTAACCTCCGCTCGGCGGCCGGTAGCCGTGACGATGCCCACGCAGCCGCCGTCGGCGGTCGCGACCTCGCCGCGGCGCAGCGACGCCGTCAGGTACGCCCGGCGGGCGGCCGCGACAGCTCCAGGCCGGCAAGGCGCCGGGTGGCCGCGCAGGCGCGCGATCACGCCCGCCTCGGCGGCCGCCACGATCAGCGCGACCGGAAGCTGAGCGGGCAGCCAGCGGCGCCAGCCGCCGAACGCGGCCGACGGGCGGGCCAGGCGCGCCAGCGCAGGGCCAGGCCCGGCGATGAACCTGATCAGGTGCCTGGCCGCGGCCAGGTATCCGGCCACGGCAGGTCCCGGGCCGCGGGCGAGCACCAGGCACACGCCGAACGCGGCCGGCCAGGCGAGCCAGGCAGGGCGCCACCTGGTCAGCCTGCCGGCGATCACGAAGGCTGCCGTGAGCCCCAGCGTGAGCTGGGCGAGCGCGATGTGGATCAGCACCGCGGCCGCGCCGCAAGCCGCGCCGCAGGCCTCGGCTAAGTCGCGGCGACGCGGTAATCTGCCGGGCGCCTCATCACCCGAACGCGCGGACGTCGCCTCGGCGGGGCCGACTGGGAAACGCTGCACAACGGCACAAGATACTCGTTCAGCCCGCGGCCCGGCGGACGCCTGGGGAACGCGGACGCCTGGGGAACAGCGTGGCGGACGGACTGTCGGCGCCGTGCGGCGGGCCGCCCGGCGGGAAAGGCTACTGCCGGACGGCCGGGTGGTCGTCGGCCGGCCACGGGTCGTCGTCGCCGGCCTGGGCCAGCCCATCGTCCAGCGCCGCGGCCGACGCGACGGCCCTGACCGGCGAGGACTCGGCGGGAGAGTCAATGACGATCCTGAACAGGTCCGCCCGGAGCGCCGCGACCGTCAGCGCGACCGGCCGCGCCGACGCCTGGTCGTCGAAGCGCACGGTGACCATGGCGGCGGGCTGGCCGGCGCCGAGCCGCAGCCCGCGCGCAACCGACGATGGCGGCGGCTGCAATTCGACGTGCAGTGCCCCAGGGACGCCGAGCGCCGGCTGCAACGCCCGCTGGACGTCGCCGTCGGGAAACCCCCAGAGCTGCTCGTCGACAGCCGCGCGATCCCCGTCGTCGGCGAGGTCCCCGATCTCGCCCGCGGCGTCGCCGGTGACGTAGGTCGTCGAGATGGCGGCGGGCTCCCCGTTCACCGACCAGTGGCATCGCACCGCGCAGACCGACTCGGCGGGGGCGATGCCCAGCGCCCAGGCGATGTCCTCAGGCGCCCGGCGCCAGGAGACCTTGCGCTTGCGGCAGGCGACCTGTCCGCCCATCGGGTCGAGATGCGCGCCGAGGCGTGGCACGCCCTGCACGGGGATCAGGTACTCGGCCGGGCTGGCGCGGTAGAGCTGGCCGTCGGGCAGCTGCCTGATCAGGTGCCTGGCGGCCAGTTCCCTGACCGCCTGTTCGACCTGGGCCGGCCTGACGTTATAGCGCCTGGCGAGCGCGCTGGGCCTCGGCAGGCGCCAGCCTGGCTCGTGATGCACGAGCGCGGCCGCCAGCCGGTCGGCAAGGATCCCCGCGACGTCCTGCTTGTCGTCGCCGGAGAGTGCCACGCCGATGCCTTTCGCTAGGGCCATCCGCCCCGATGCGGCCTGATCGATGGTGCCGTCCGCGCCCGACGCTGCCTGATGGCTCGTTGGGCCGGCAACGGGTGCGGCCTGATGTCAGTTAAGACAGCCCAGGTGACCAGAAGCTGAACTGCGGGTAATGCGTCATGCAACGAGACTCTGCGAACGGGCGACAATTTCGCGCACCGGTCCCGTCCCGTTTCCGACTTTATGCCGTCCGCCGCCGAACTCGTGTCGGCCGTGCGTCAGCCCGTACGGCCCGCGGTCACGTCACCGATATTCAGCCAGCAGCCGCGCGGCGCCGACATGGCCATCGCGTCGCAGAGAGCCTGGACGGCCAGCCCATCGCCGAAATCGGGGCGTCGTCTGGCACCGAGGCGCGGAGCACCCGGTGTCGGCGCCCGAGGCGCGGAGGGCGCAACCGCCGAGCGACGTCGATGTGCCAGCGACGCTCGTCGGCCGGCCTGCCGGGCAACATCGATGTGCCGCTCACGTCCGCCGGCGAACGTCGATGTGCCAGCGACGCTCGGCCCGACGGGTGCGCGGCGACATCGCTGGCACATCGACGTTCCGATGAGGGCGCGCGGGCGCAGCGAGGACGCACGCCGGCCCCGAAGAACGCGCGCGGCCCGCGTGCTGAGTGCCCCAGCCGCGCAGACGCCTAGACGCCCAGACGCCTAGACGGCGACCTCGAGCTCGGTGATCATGCCGGTGCTGGCCGACACCGGGCGCTCGACCCGGATCCCGCCGGGAGCCAGGACGCGCAGCGTCCAGACGCCGGGCGCCGCGTAGAAGGTGAAGCCGCCGTCCTCGCCGAGCGGGACCTCGGCGACGAACTCGCCGTCGGAGTTCAGCAGCCGCGCGTACCCCGAGGGCACCGGCGTCCCCGCGCTCGTGACGTGGCCCTGAACAACGGCCTGGCTGCCGGCTCCGCCGGTCACCTCGATGCCGCCGGCCGGCGCGCCGCAGCCATCCGCGCCCGGGGCGCTCACTTGCCGTCTCCGAGCTCGATCGGCACCCCGACCAGCGACCCGTACTCGGTCCACGAGCCGTCGTAGTTCTTGACGTTCGCCTGGCCGAGCAGTTCGTGCAGCACGAACCAGGTGTGCGCGGACCGCTCGCCGATCCGGCAGTACGCGATGGTGTCCTTGCCGAAGTCGAGGCCGGCCTCGTCGCCGTAGAGCGCACGCAGGTCGTCGTCGGATTTGAACGTGCCGTCCTCCTCGGCTGCCTTCGACCACGGGACGTTCTTGGCTGTCGGCACGTGACCGCCGCGCTGCGCCTGCTCCTGCGGCAGGTGCGCCGGCGCGAGCAGCCGGCCAGCGAACTCGTCGGGCGACCGGACGTCGACCAGGTTGAGCACGCCGATCGCCGCCACGACGTCATCGCGGAACGCGCGGATCGAGCGGTCCTGCTCGCGCGCGTGATACGAGGTTGCCGGGCGGGCGGGCACGTCGGTCACCATGTCGCGGGAGTCGAGCTCCCACTTCTTGCGGCCTCCGTCGAGCAGCTTGACCTTGTCGTGCCCGTAGAGCTTGAAGTACCAGTAGGCGTACGCGGCGAACCAGTTGTTGTTGCCGCCGTACAGGATGACGGTGTCGTCGTTGGAAATGCCGCGCCCGGACAGCAGCCGCTCGAACCCGGCCCGGTCGATGAAGTCCCTGCGCACCGGATCCTGCAGGTCCTTCTTCCAGTCGATCTTCACCGCACCCTTGATGTGCCCTTTGTCGTACGCCGTGGTGTTCTCGTCGACCTCAACCAGGACGAGGCCAGGGTCGTCCAGATGCGCCTGCACCCAGTCGGCCTCAACTAGAACGTCAGAACGGCTCATTGCGGAGTCTCCTTGTCAGATCAGGCCCGGGCGTCAGGATGCCTGGCGGGCGGGCGCGATACGTCGGATGAACAGGTACAGCTCGCAGCCCAGGCACAGGCCGAAGGCTCCGTTCAAGAACGCGGCGACCAGGGCGAGCGCCGACGCGACGATGCCGAGCGGCGTCAGCCCGGTCGCATAACCGATCACCCCGATGACCGCCATCATCAGGCCCACCCCCTGCGCGAACCGCGGCGGCGCCTCGGCCTCCAGCTCCTTGGGCGGGCCGAGCCTCGGGCGGATCAGCGCCCGGTAGATCAGGCCGTAAGGGGCATATCGCAATCCGAAGAATGTTCCGACCGCGAACACGACCGCCTGAGCGGCCAGCAGCCACGCGCTGCCTGTTATTAGGACAGCAACGAAAACGGCCGTGGTGATCAGCGCACCGAACCTGGGCCCTCGAGGATCGATCTGCATGGGCGTTCCTTCCGTGGATGCCGCCGCGCATGACCTTGCGGGGGATCGGCGGCGGCTGAGACGGACATGGCTGTCCGGACGCGGCCGATCCGGTCAGAGCGCGGCGGCCACGCGGCAGAAGTCGATCACGCGGCGCCTGGACAGTGTTGTCCCGGGCGGACGACCCCCCGGGACCCGCGCGATGTCCGCGACCGGAGCGCCATGCATGCTGACCCGCACGACGGCCGCCCCGCTCCGCAGTTCCCGATCAGATCTGTAGGAAATCATATCATGGCTCCGAGCGCGGCGATGACATCGGCCTTGCGCGGCTGGCCGCTCGCGCGGTGCGTGATCTCGCCGCCCGGCCCGAGTACGAAGGTGGTGGGCGTCCGCCTGACGTCGAGCCTGCGCACCAGGTCGAGCCTGGATTCCGCGTCGATCTCCACGTGCGACACCCCGTCGACCATCGACGCCACATCGGACAAGATCCGCCTGGTCGCGCGGCATGGCGCGCAGAATGCCGAGGAGAACTGGACAAGGGTCGCCCGGCCGCCGAGCGGGGCGCCGATGTCGTCCGCAGTGAGTTCGGACGCGGACGATGCGGGCTGCTCGGCGGCGAGCCAGGCCGCCGGGCCGCCGGCAATCGCGAACGCGGCGGACCGCGGTGCCGTCGCCCTGACCCGGCCGTTGCGGGCCCGCCAGGCGAATCCGAACGCCGTAGCCGCGAGCAGCACGCACGCGCTCACCACGAGTCCGGGGATCACGCCAGCTAAACGTGCCTGCAAAGCCGGACATTCCCATCGCGGCATCCGGCCCCGATCAGCCCGCGGGTATCTGCAGTGATGAGCGGGATCCCCAGGTGATCATGAATGCGGCCACGTTCGACTTGGGAACGTCTACTTGCACCGGGTACCAGAGCCTGTTCGAGCCTGGCCCGACCGTCCACCCGCCGGCCAGGTCCCTGCGGCCGTCCTTGGTGATCACCCAGAACTTGCAGTCGGTCCACTCATTGAAGCCGGTGACCTGCACCGTCATCGTCGTGCCACCCCAGGTGGTCTTGCTGTACCTGACGGTGGCGGCGAGCACGCCCCGGCTCGCCGTCGCGGTGTCGTGGTGCGTCTGCGACTGGTGCGGGGCGAGCGCCTGGGTGACCGCGGCGGCACCGCCGACGGTGAGCACGATGGCCGCCGCCGTGGTGAACATCGTCCGCAGCCGCCTTGTCCGCCGTTTGGCGCCGACCTGCTTGAGCAGCGAGCTCAGCACCTCGGGCGACGGCTCATCGGAGCCGCCATCCCCCGATCCGGCGAGCGCGATCCGCTCGGCCTCTGCCACGGGCACGCGGTGCAGGAGCGCGGTCAGCGGCGCGAGCCCGGCAAGTTCCTCGCGGCATTCGTAGCAATGGCCAAGGTGCGCATCCAGCGCGGCGCGCTCGCCTGGCTCGATCGCGCCCACAACGTAGACGCCGAGCAATTCGCGGTAAGTCCGGCACGACGGGTCACTCATGGCGCAAGCCCCCGTTCCTCTAGTGCCAGCTTCAGCGCCTTCAGGGCGTAGAAGGTTCGAGATTTCACCGTGCCCGCCGGGACGCCGAGCACGGACGCGGCCTCCGCAACCGAGCGACCGCGGTAGTAGGTCTCCACCAGGACCGCGCGATGGTCCGGTCGCAGCGAGCTGAGCGCATCCGCCACGGCCCAGGACTCCAGGGCGCGGTCAGCCGTGTCGGGCACGGCCGTGACTTGGAGTGCGGCCTCGCCGACCTCACGCGGCCTGGCCTGCCTGGCGCGGTGCGCGTCGACGGCCAGGTTCCTGGCGACGGCGAACAGCCACGGCCTCGGCGGGCGGCTGACGATGGCATGAGGGTGCTGCCACGCCCGCAACAGCGTCTCCTGCACGATGTCTTCTGCTCGCTGGCGGTCCCCGCTGGTGAGGTGCATTGTATAACGCAGCAGAGCGCTCGCGTGCTCGTGGTAGAGCGCGCGGACCAGTTCCTCATCGGTGACTTGCCGGGCAGGCCCCTGGCTCCCGGCTCCATCGCGAACCACCACACTACGGTAAACGGAATTCCACGGCCGCGGGTTCATCGCGGGGTGAGTTTCACCTCGTCACCGCGCATGCTGATGTCCAGTCCGGCGTCCGTCACCCGCACCAGGTCGATCGTCAGCTCGCGCGGCAGCCCCGGCAGCGCGAGCACGAAACCGACCATGCTGGGCACGCCGAGCACTCTCGGGACGACCGAGATGCGCTGCCCGTCGGCCGTCACGGCGAGCGTCCCGCTGACCGGCAGGCGCAGAACAGAGCCGCAAACGCGCAGCTCGGCGCCGTGCCTTCGCACCGCCAGCCCGGCAGGAAGCCGGCCGGCGATGGCGGCGAACGGGATCGTGGCCCGAGCGCTGACCTGCCCGGCGACCAGGCCCCGCCCGCGCAGCAACAGCCGAAGCGGCGCCCGCACCAGCGACAGGCAAGCAAACAGCGCGCAGAACTCGATGCCGCCGATCGAGCAGGCCGGCACGATCACCTCGATCTCGCTGTAGGTCCCGGTGACCAGTTGCGGCACGAACGCGGCGCCAGCGAACCTGACGACCGGCCGACGGTCCGCGCCGGTCAGTGCGGTCACCCGGGCGGCGATCCGCCTCACCGCGATCGCGGCAAGCAGGCGGTCAAGCCCTGCCACCGCCGCGGCCGCCGCGGCGACAATGAGAACAACAAGGCCAGGCACGCCACACCATATCCGCACCCGCGGGGACTCCCCACCCCCGCGAACTCCCCGAAACCCGCGAACCCCCAAACTCGGCCCCGCGCGGCGACCCCGCGACCCACCGGAAGCCTGGGCCGGCCCGCGCGCTGCGCGGGGCGGCCTAACCGCCTGCGAACGGCGGCAGCACCTCGACCAGCGCGTCGTCGGGCAGCAGAACCGAGTCGTGCGGCCTCGTCCCCGCGGGCTCGCCGTTGACGAGAAACGACGAGCGGGCGATAACCAGCCTCAGGCCGTCCGCGTGGTCGCCTGGCCGGGCCAGCGCCGCCGCCAGCCCGCCGGCCAGGGCTGCCGCCAGCGTGTCAGCCTCGACCTTCTCCTCGGCCACTCCGGCCGCGTCCTTGGCGGCGGCCCAGTACCGCAGGGTCACGATTGCCATGTCAGCTATCCTCGCTCATAGCGACCCAAGCCAGCGCCGGCCTCGGGTCCTGGCTCACCCAGGCACGTGCCTGGCAGAGGTTGCCGCGGACCGGAGGAGGCGGCTGTTGAGCAATGTGCTCCTGCTCACGGCCGCGCGCGAGTCAGCCGCCGAGATCCTGCCGTCGCTGAGCCTGCTCGGCCACGAGATCAGGGCCGCGCCGCCAGCAGTTGAGATCGCGCTCGGCCGTCCTGGCGCCCCGCCCATCGCGCCAGGCACGGCCGATTCCGCGTCGCCCGACATCGTCATCGTTGACGCCAGGCGCGACTTGGTGCGGGTCAAGGACCAGCTGCGGCAGATCGGCGGCACCGGCGTTCCGGTCATCGCAGTGATCAGCGAGGGCGCGTGGGCTGCGGTCTCCGCCGACTGGGGCGCTGACGACGTCATATTGAACACGGCTGGCCCCGGCGAGGTCGAGGCCAGGATCCGGCTCGCCATCGGCCGTTCGGCGACCAGTCGCGCCGTGCCCGCGGAGGAGGTCAGGTCGGGCGAGCTGGTCATTGACGAGGCAACGTACTCAGCGCGGATCCGGGGCGTAGCGCTCGACCTGACCTTCAAGGAGTTCGAGCTGCTGAAGTTCCTCGCCCAGCATCCGCGGCGGGT
>Ga0070707_100004723_pt1 | contig 12769 bp, 3 predicted proteins | sample KBSK5502metaG_FD_65468 | JGI IMG/M metagenome (GOLD analysis project Ga0070707, IMG submission 65468) | Corn, switchgrass and miscanthus rhizosphere microbial communities from Kellogg Biological Station, Michigan, USA - KBS K5-50-2 metaG | ecosystem: Host-associated > Plants > Roots >... | reverse complement strand
GGGGCTCTTCTGGCACTCGCCGAAGACCTGGTGATCTTCCAGGGGAACACGGGTCTAAAGGATCCGCTGAATGAGCCTGTGTTCCAATTCGTGAAGACCGACGGATCTGATGCTGGTACAGGCCTGGTGTTTGCGGTTCCCGAGGCTCCCAATGATCAGGTCATTCCAGTCTCCCCTGTTGAAGTCTTTGAGGATCGCACTCAGAACCGGTATGGGGAGAATACCTTTGCAGCAGTTGCTGATGCGTTTGCACGCTTGCAAAAAACGCATTATGGACGTTGTGCGGTCATTCTGCATACCAATGTCTATGCCGATACCTATGCGGCATTGGAAGGAACACTGGCGGTGCCGGCAGAACGTATCCGGGGGCTTGTCTCAGACTACTACTACGTCTCAAGTGCTTTGCCTGCATTCACGGGAATCGTCGTGGCCATTGATGGCGATACCATGGATTTAGTGGTGGGCCAGGATCCGTGCACGGAATTTACCCAGGTGAATAACAGCCAGTGGATCTTCCGATTGTACGAACGCATTGCGCTGAGATTGAAGGATCAAACAGCAGTGATCCGGCTGGAGTTTCAGCTGAACAAGAAACCAGAAACAGAAGGAGAACATAAAGCACAGAGCAGTGAGAGGCGACGGGGGTAAGGGGAGCAAACCACTACCTCGTTAACTTTGACGCTTGAAGGGCAATCCACGCTTCGAGCGAACGATGCAACCGATGTTGCCAGGCTCGACCAGCCTCTGTTTACGTTAGGAAGAAGGAGGCAAGTCATGCGCTTTGAGCATGAAGGCATGTCCCTGTGGTATGGAACACCAGATGCACCCGCTCCAAAGGAAACCGTTCAAGTTGGCACCGACATCACCATCACGGTCGGTGTGCAGCCGATGAATGCGGGTAACAACGTAGAGGTGCTCTACCGCATCAATCAGGGACCGACAGAACACGCAGTCGCCAACTGGCTGCGGAATGATACCTATAAAAAATCACAATACTTCAGGGCGAGTTTGCCTGCCTTGCGCGTTGGTGATACGGTGGAATATACGGCTCTTTGTCGCCGCGCAGGACGATGGGTTGTACCAGCCCCAGAAGATGCCACACACTTTGCCTCTTCCTTTCGCGTGATCGATACCACCGCCAGCCCAACGCTGGAACCTGCTCTTCACAAAAGTATGGTAACAGCCCAGGAAGGCGCAAATACCGCCACTGGAGAGGCTGTTTCGCCTACTCACCCGACCTCCCTTTTGCCAATGCCAGTGCAAGGCCTGCCTCACAATGCCTCTGCGCAAGATGGCGCGCGCAGTTTCGTGACGCATCAGGTCGTTGGACGGCTTGTCAACCGGGAAACGGGTGCGCCGCTGGTGGGTTTCACTGTGCGTGTGTTTGATCTGGATGCTGGTGCAACGCCCAAAGATCTGGGCTATGACATTACGCACGGTGGCGGGCTATTTGCCCTTATGTATACGACCCCACATGAGACGCACTCGGCAACGGGGAAACAGAATCAAGCTGGGCGCAGACTCGGCTTGCACGTTCTTGATCCGCAAGCGCAAGAAATCTATCAGATCGAGGTGCGTGTCAGGATAGATCAAGAACAGGCCTTGGAGCTTCCCGTTCCAGTCCCTGCAGTATCGACAATGTCTGCTCCTGCACTGCGAGAGCTTGTCAGCATTGCCCAATTGAATCTTCCGCAGAAACTGCTCTCACACCTGGATCAACATGGCATTCGGACCCTAGCAGATGTTCGCCGATCTGGTGGTATCAGCCACCTTGCAGGGCTTCCTGTAGCTGCAAGCGACTCATCAGTCCGAACACTAGAGGCACATGCAAACCTCAGCCTCTTGTCATCTGATGTACCTTTCAATACCATGCTGGTCAATAAAGGCTATACCAGTATCCGTGCGATTGCAGAGGCCCCTCGCAGCGAGTTTATCAAGGCGGTACGTGACCACATCGGTGATTTCAAAGCAGCGCAGTTACACGTTCAGGCTCGTGCCCAGACACGTTTTCTGGATAATGTGCTGGTAGGAATCAGGACCAATGCCGCTAACGGCTACAAGACCGCCAACAGTCTTGCCGAGATTACTCAGGACCCGGCGCAAACCGGATGCGACTGCAAGGACTGTGAATCCGCTCTCAGTCCGCTGGCGTATCTGTACGACCTGCTGACGTATGCAAAAGGGCATTTGAAGTACTTCAAGGTTCCCGTTACCCCGCAATTTCTCTCTGAGAGGTTTCACCAACCTTTCGGTGATCTGGTGACCTCTTGCTCGGAGACGAACAAGCAAGTTCGGCAGGTGCGCATCTGCATTGAGGTACTGCGCAGTTACTTGATTACCCACCCGCCGACCGCCGACCTGGATACAGCAGAAAAAACCTACCTCACTGCAGCTTACACGACGCTCCTGAACAAGATCGGTACCTCGTATGAGGAGATCCGCCTAGCCCGTACTGACAAAGCAGAGAAGCGCCAGGCTCTGGCAGATCGACTTGGCATCGAACTTGGCACAACTCGCCCCGATCAATTAGATGACCTCTTCCTCGATCTCTCCACAAGCACCGAGCAGGACCTGGAAGTACTTTTCGGCTTGGCGGATACCACGCGCGACCCACTTTCCGATGGAGCCAAGCGAGACGACCCAAGAAATCAGATCATGCGCTGGAGCCTCGAGGGCGTTCAATGGGGGAGAAATACTGACCCGGATGGGATTATCTATGCTAGCGTGAGCGGCATTCCTGTCGATTTTCCCGGTGGGATTCTGTTGGAAGTTGCTCTTTTCAATGACAGTCAGGGGCAGCAGCCTGTAGCTGCGGGAGGGCTACTGACACCCAGCGGCGTAGCAACCTTAACTCTGTCGGAGTTGAACAACAGTGGTCTCTCTGGTCGCATTAACGCCAACTTTTATGGTACGGATCAGGGAACGCAGCCGACATCTTCCAGCCGGCAAACAACACCTGCAGGAAGGGATGTGGTCCCTTTGATTGAGCTTCAGGCCATTCCTCGCCTCCTGAGCTGGCGCTTGAAGCACTTACGCACGCTCTGGGAGGAACAGGATCGACCGACCGACACATATACAGCTGGCTTTCTTCCCATCATCGACCCGGACTTGATCGGCCCTGGAGGCCCGCAGATAGCTGGTTCCGGTGATTTTCGCCTGCCCGTGTCGGGACAGGCACCCTTTGATCTCTGGCAGAAACGACGTGCATGGGCAGATACCTCCCTGAGCAATCTCAAGAAGGACCGCGAGGCACAGGATCTCAGGTATATCCTGAAGCAGGTGTTAGGTGATCCCCTGCCGGATTTAGCCACCTTGCGAAAGAATCTGGCACAGGGCACAGCTGACGAGATCGCCAAGGCTAAGGATCAGATCAAAGCGCTGAACCTCACGATTGAAAGCTTCACGCGACTCATGTTCATCAAGGATGAAGTCGATGCCGGACAGGAGATTCAAGCGGCGGAGTGGGATGAGGTCTATGCCATCCTGACGCAGGCGCAGAAAGTGAAGCAATTTGCATCCTGGCATACCGAGGAACAGGGCATCGTGTTTGGTCCCAATGATTTCTGGATCGCTCTCCAGGAGCCTTCTTTAAGGACATGGCTGGCAACCTCCGGTGACCGCCTTGCCTGGCAACAAGCACTAGGTAACCGCAGCCAGGCAGCCATCATTGATCCAGATCTGATTGGTCCTGCAGATTTAAGCGATCCCATCCCAGGAGATCCGGCTTATGATCTCTGGAAGAAGAGGTACGACTGGATACACGATCCCACAACAGGTCAACTAGCCACACTGAAAACCATCCGTGAGGGTGCAGCCACTCCCGTTGACGGATTCGATGCCATCATTGCCAGTGCGCTAGGAGTAGCAGCAACGGACCTGGTGGCGTTGGCTGCAACACGTGACACAAACACAAGCTTCGCGGCGCGGCTCGATCAACTCACACTGAGCAGTGACGCCTTTGGATACTTGCTGCGTATCCAGAACCTGCTCGCTAACAACGCACCTGTGTTGGATTCCGAGTGGTCCGATGTCTACGCTATCCTGACACAGGTGCAAAAGCAGCGTCAGTTTGCTACATGGCAGGCAGAGGAGCACGCTCAGGGCCTTCTCCTTGGCCCAGACGACTTCACGATTCAGGTGCCTTTGCAGACCTCGTTTCCTCCGCAGCAGATGCGTCTACCCGCCTGGCTGGCATCACAGGATGCGCGAAACAACTGGCAGGATACGCTACAGTTGCGTATCGACCAGCAACAGATGACCATCAGCGGGTTACAAGATGCAGTAAGCAAGACTGAGGAAGTCACCCTGCCGCAACTACGTAATGCACTCATTTGGGCAACCAATACAGAAGGAAGTGACCTCGAAACGAAGGGCACCTGGATCACCAATACCCTGCAGATCGATGCGAAGGCTGATGGCTGCCAGGTGACTACACGACTTGCTCAAATGATCGAAACGCTGCAGGGTCTCCTCTTTGCCACAAGGACTGGTCAGTTGAAAGAGGATTTTATCGCATCGGGGTCAGACCCGGCGGCTGCAGGGCTAGCAGTGCCTCCAAGCAAAGGAGGTCCCCCACCGCCACCCATAGATCGGCTAGACCTGTTTGTCCGAGGAACCGACAACGCCCTCTGGCACGCTTGGTATGAGCTCGTGGGAGACCCCTCCCTATTTGATTTACAATGGGTGTGGCACGACTGGGAGTCTTTAGGAGGCGTATGGACGTCTGATCCAACAAGTGCAGTCTGGCAGGGAGAGGCGCAATTACACGTGTTTATCCGAGGGACTGACAATGCCCTCTGGCACAAGCAGTGGCTAAACGGCAGTTGGCAGGGCTGGGAGTCTTTAGGAGGGGAATGGATATCTGGCCCGGCGGCGGCTCTGCAGGGATGGCCAACGTTAGATGTGTTTGTTCGCGGCCCTGACAATTCGCTCTGGCGCAAGCAGTTGCAGTTCGACCTGTCTTGGAGTGCCTGGGAAGCTTTGCCATTACCGGCCGCATGGGCTCTTGACACCGATAACTTTGAAGAGGAGTGGAAGTGGATCGGCTCCTATGCCACGTGGCGTGCTGCATTGCTTGTGTTTCTCTATCCGGAGAACGTTTTGTCTCCTGCACTTCGCAAATCTGACCGTCAGACACCGGCTTTCAGCGATTTTGTAAATAGCCTACGCTCGAATAATCCTTTGAAGCCAGAACAAGCTCGCCAGGCTGCCGGTACCTATGCCAACTACTTTAAAGATATTAGCAGTCTGGCAGTAGAGGCTTCCTGTATTGCTCCAACGCGCATTCTACGTGACAAAAAGAGCGCGACACAACTCGACCGTTCTCTTTTCTATACCTTCGCTCGTGGGGAGACAACCAACACTGTCTACTGGTCTACGTACGATCCACAGGATCAATCAGCGTTTAGTCAGACCTTCTGGGATACCATTCCTGGACTTGACAAGGCCGTACAGATTATTGGTGCCGTTCCCTACTTCCCTAGAGATGACCAGCACTCTATTCTCCTACTTGCCAAGACAATGGAAAAAGGTGTGCCGAAGCTGATAATAACCAACTACGACCTCTTAGAGCAGGAATGGTCTAGCAGTTCAGTCGAACTGACTCTTCCCCAAAAAAGCGACTTTACCGCTGTAGTTCAGCAACGTGATCTTGTTCACACTCCTCCAATTGTGGTCATCGCCCAGGACGGGGTCTTGTACCCAAAACGCCTCAATAAGACTGCAAGTGACTGGGAGTATGATATTCCTCTCTCTCCATCTCTTAACGACACTCCTCGTGCCTTGCTTGCCCTCGTGAGTACGGAAGTGGCAATTATCGATGCGATTCTTGAGGTGGATAACCTCTTCGTCGATACGCCAACCGGCATTTGGGTCGGACAGTTCACCGATGACTATTACCGACTGCAAGAGCGCGGGAAGTGGACTTGGAAGACAATCGACAAGAAGTCGCTCATCGGCGCATTCGTGTATCCTGGCTCTACAGATGTCTACATATATGTGCGAGATCCACAGTCGGGAGCCGTGTCCTACGGCTCGACACCTATCTACGATCAAACTGTGCCAATTACACTCAATCTGGTTGGTCCCGCTGAATTACAGCAGATCGCAGCCCATTGTGGTGATGACCCCGCACTCGCACTTGGTGGACGACTGCTCGCTTATCAAGAAACCTTTGGAGTACATCGGTCCGTATTCACGAAGAACCAGGGAGACAACCAGCTGAATCAAGTAGCAACGGCGGCAATCGCGCCCGAAGTCATCGATAGATATGGTATTACTGACCAGCTTTCGGAGCTCGACCTTCAACAAAAGGCAGGAGATATCCAGCTAAACTACGGCTACTTGCCACCAGACCCAAAACCGCCATCGAACCGGAATTACCTGCGGGTGTACCTTGACGAGGCATATTATTTCGTCCCTCTCTATCTCGCGCTGCAACTCCAGGAAGCCGGGCAGTATACAAGTGCCCTGGATTGGTTTCGTACGGTGTATGATTACGCTGCTCCGGCGGGGCTACGTAACATCTGGTATGGTTTTGAACTGGAAAAAGCGCTACCCTTGGTATATCAGCGTACCGACGATTGGCTCCTTGATCCGCTTAACCCGCACGCGATTGCCGAGAACCGTCAGGGAACGTACCTGCGCTATACTTTGCTCGCGCTCATCCAATGCTTTCTGGACTTTGCAGATTCGGAATTTGCCCTTGACACGGCTGAGTCGGTTCCTCGCGCACGGCAGCTCTATATGAGCGCTTTATACCTGCTTGATCAGCGAGAACTTCAACAACAACTCGACGCATGCTCTCTTCTCACCAGTATGGCCGATGTCAGGGTTCCCAATCAGTGGATGGGTGAACTGACTCACATCAAGCAGCAACTGGCAACTCTTCCCCAGGTGAGCCTCCTCAAGGAAGCAACGAAGGGCATCAGGCAGGTCCTCCAGAACGGTAATCCATGGGGAACATGCTTCGAAGAGGCGAGGCAAATTGTCCGCCGGGCAAAAGAGCGCCAACTGAGGCGGCTAACTGTCGCTGAGGGGCTTGAGCAACAGGCGTATATCCTGGCAGAAACGGATAGGAAGTTACTCGCCCAACCAGTCGTTGCAGAAGCAGCACTGAGCCTTGCAGCTGCGGCTGGCCTGGATTTCTTACAAGGGGTTGCCTCTGTTTCCGGCCTGAGCCCTGCTACGTTAGCACAAGAGCGTGTCAATATGCCATGGCTTGCTGCTGAGGGGAAAGGAAGCACGGTAATCAATGTAGATACGAATCGTACAGCCAAGATAAATGCCCTGTCGATGCGTGTTTTCCCGGGGGCTGCGCGTTCACTGCCACCATCGTTTGCCCTAACACACATGGAGCTGATGCAGAGTAATCCATTGACAGCCCTCTATGGGAGACTGGCTTATCAACCGGGGTACGTCCCCACAGTGTCTCAACAGTTGTGTATTCCCCCCAATCCAATAGTGCAAAACACCCGCCTACGGACAGAACTCAATCTCTATAAGGTACGCACCTGCCGAAATATCGCTGGACAGCAGCGGGAGATAGCTCCATATGCAGCTCCCGCCGAGACACGGAGTGGTCTCTCCGCCATTGGTTCAGGAGGTCAACTTGTTCTTCCTGGGGCAGCAGCCCTACCGCCAACGCCTTATCGCTACAGCGTGCTCATTGATCGAGCGAAACAGCTTGTCATTCATGCTCAGCAACTCGAAGCAGCATTCCTCTCCATCCTCCAAAAGCGAGACGAGGAAGAGTACACGCTCCTCAAGGCCAGACAGGATCTGAGCTTGGCTCGTGCTGGTATCCAGCTCCAAGATTTAAAAGTCAAGGAGGCAGAAGATGGTGTAAAATTAGCAGGGCTTCAGCAACAGGGTGCACAGATACAGGTAGATCACTATCAAAGCCTCATTGATAATGGCCTCTCCGTCAACGAACTTGAGGCGCTTAAGTATCAAACCGGCGAAGTAATCTTGCGAAGTCGCCATCAGCTGGAAGTAATGGCAGACTATAGTCCTAGTGACATTGTAAAGTATAGCGATCTCACCAACCTTCTTAGCAACGTTCTGACCGCCACAGCATCGCTGTTGCAGACCCAGGCAAGCTATGAGCGACGTGCCCAGGAATGGGCATTTCAGCAGACGGTGGCGCAGCAAGACGTTCAGATCGGTGCCCAGCAGGTGACCATCGCTGAAGATAATGTGCGCGTAGCGGGTCAGGAGCGCACTGTTGCGAAAATCCAGGCCGATCAAGCCGAAGCGGTTGTCGATTTTCTGGCGAACAAGAAGTTCACGGGCTTTGGACTTTACGACTGGATGAGCAATGTCCTGGAAGGAGTTTACAGCTACTTCCTGCAACAGGCCACCGCTGTTGCTCAGCTTGCTGCCAACCAGTTAGCGTTTGAACGACAGGAAATTCCGCCCCCATTCATCCAGTCGAGCTACTGGGAAGTCCCTAGTAATAATCTATCAGGGACTAGTGCAGATGGGAGTGCCCCTGACCGCAAAGGTCTCACTGGATCGGAACGTCTGCTTCAGGACATCTACCAACTCGACCAGTACGCGTTCAACACCGACAAACGCAAACTCCAACTCACTCACACCATCTCGCTCTCACAGCTGGCTCCTGTCGAGTTTCAGCGCTTCCGCGAGACCGGTGTCATCCTCTTTGCGACACCGATGGAACTCTTTGATCGTGTCTTCCCTGGTCACTACTTGCGGCTCATCCACAAAGTGCGTGTCTCGGTAATAGCACTTATCCCAGCGGTTGACGGTATCCGGGCCACACTCTCTACAACTACTGGGATCTCTCGCATCGTAACAGTAACAGGTGGACAAACTTTCCAGAGTGTGGTGGTGAGGCGAGATCGCGAATCAGTCGCCCTCACATCAACTCGCGACGCCACTGGACTGTTTGATCTGAGTCCACAATCAGTAGATATGTTGCTGCCTTTTGAGGCGATGGGAGTAGATACCACCTGGGAGTTTCGTATGCCCAAAGCGGCCAACCTCTTCGACTATCGGTCCCTCGCCGATGTTCTGATTACCATCGAATACACCGCGCTCAACAGCGTTGATTATACTCAGCAAGTCATTCAGAGGCTGAGTTCTACTCTGAGTGCCGACCGACCGTTCAGCTTCCGCAATGAGCTTGCAGACCAGTGGTATGACTTGCACAACCCTGACCCGACTGCGGCATCGATAACTGTCAGCTTTAACACCAATCGTGATGATTTCTCACCAAACATCGAGGACGTGAGGATTCAGCAGGTGGTGCTCTACTTTTCCCAGGCCAATGGTCAACTCTTTGAAGTGCAGGTCTCTCATCTTTACTTCACCCAGCAAGGCTGCAACGCCCCACTTGGAGGTGCCGCAACCACAGTCGATGGAATTATTAGCACACGCAGCGGTAATGCCGAGAGCTGGATGACGATGATTGGAAAAATTCCCTTTGGAACGTGGGAACTGGCGCTGCCGAATACTGACGATGTGAATAATCTGTTTAAGAACGAGGTGATCGATGATATTCTGTTCGTGATCACCTACTCGGGGCGTACACCAGCCTGGCCTGTGTAATGCGACGGTTACCATTTCAAGATGTAGGGGCATGATGGCGGTTCGACAAGCAACAGGCTCCTGTAGCACTCCACTGCAGCCTGCTCTATATGGGCGCATCAGTGACAACATATGCTGACTGATGGTCTCCCCTCACTGCTATATTCCCGTACGACCAATAGCTGAGCGTACATCTTCCTCGCTTAGTGTGAGATAGATGCCGGTTGTTGAAAGCCGACTATGCCCTAGCACTTGCTGGACTTCGCGTCGTACCAGGTCCTGGAGTTCTTCACGCCGTTTGATATCTGGCTCACGTTGTGCTTCTGTTCGTAGTTGTCGCGCTGCCTGCTGCCCCAAATACTGCACCGTTCGTTGCGCGACCCTTTGAGTAATCCCTGGCCTGGATGGTTGTCCTTTCACCGTTATCTCAATCCCCACCAGGAGCAATTCCCGCTCCTGATCACTTCCGATGGCAGGTACTCCTCGTGGACAGCGAACAATCTCAAGGTAGCGTCGTAGGAGTCGCTGTGCAACAGGATGGAGCGGAACGCGACGCGCTTTGCCTGCCTTGCCACTCCGTACCGTCACGGTACTGCCAGCGAGATCAAGATCGCGCAATTGCAGATCACAGGCCTCCTGGACACGCACCCCTCTGTAAATGAGGAGCGCTAACAATGCTTCATTCCGCATGCGGAGCAGCACGGAGCAAGGCGTCTATCGCCTCAGCAGGAAGTGAGCGAGGAGCTACGGGATCAGTGGGAACATCTTCAATATCTCTTGCAGGATTCTCAGTGAGCAGATGACAGAGAGTAGCCCACTGACAGTAGCTACGAAGGGAAGCCAACCCGCGATTGATTGTGGCAGGAGCGGCGCCATCTTTTCGCTGACGGGCCAGCCGCCAGTCGCGGAAATCTTCGTACCGAAGCAGCACTGGGTCGAAGGTCCGTCGTCGAGTGTGTTCCCACCACACGACAAAATGGGTCAAATCCTGGTGGACGACCTTCAGCGTTGCCGGTGCGCGCCGTTTCGTGTGCAAGACTTCCAGATATTGCTCGATAGAGGGGTGCAACGCGGGACTCCTTTCTGATAGCTCTGCCTATTTTACCACAACCATGCAGATTCTGCGACATGGTGGATTGAAGACGCGATCCCTCTGCGCATACACCTTCTCCGACGCGTTGGCCTGTTTTTGGGGAGCAACGTGCCGGAGATGGGGAGGTCTCCGGCTTGTCTCATGCACTTGCCCTGGTCTTCGTACTTGTTAGATGGGATGATGCAATAAAGCCCTTCAAGCAATTGTAGCTTCTCCTCCTTCCCTTTTAAATGGAGGTGAAGGAGTGAGAAGAGTATCTGACTATGTTCGTGGCAGCAAGTTGAGCAGGTGCGTTTGTCCGTGCAAGGCCAAGTAACTGATGATTGCTTTCGCCAGATTGTACAACTCCTGTTGTTCCTGCTGGAGTGCTGTGACCAGAAGCATCTCGACTGTCTTCCACTCTTTGCTGCCCCAACTGGTTGTTGTGCCTCTCACCAAACGATCCAGGCATCGCAATGTGACAAGAGGTACCTTGGCGATACACTCTGTCAGTCGGCAGACGACAAAGGAACTCATCTCAATACTGTCGACGTGTGCCAGCACATAGTCAAGGTGCTGTACTGCCCAGATGGCGGGGAAGGCCTCGCATGCTATCCACCAGGAAAACCCGGCCAGTTCTTGCACTGTTTCTGGATCGAGATGGGACTGTTTGATGGCCGCCACGCGCCACTCCCACAGGCGCTGGAAGCGCTCAATAATCTGAGGATCAATCAGTTGTTGTTCACGTGCACACGTCTGTCCTACTTGGGTTATGAAACTCTGCCGGAGTGATCCCGACGCCCTTTGAAAGAAGAGCGAAAGCAGGGAGCCCTCCCCATCTTCAAGTGTAATGCATTCGTTCCAGTACGCGATGAGTAAGTGCCGGGCGAGGTAATAATTGGCTGTATCGCGGCTGATTGCCTGCTCATCAACACGCTGTAATCGCTCAAGAGCAAAGACGCATTCATCTTTGACGAGCGTAAAGACCCGACGCGTCAGCCTCGTCTGGAAGAGATACGTTGTCCAGGCTGCCTCATAATAGACATAGTCTTCCGCATAGTGGGGAAAGATGTCTTTGAGATGTTCGATTGTCCACTGCTCGTCAAGTTGTGCAAGCCAGAGAAGCACACGACCACAGATCGCGTACACGATGGGAGAGCGGCCACCTCTACCAGAAAGCCGCTGTTCCAACAGCTCTCGCACCTCTGGAGCATGACTCAAATCCCACGCCGTTTTCTCTTGCTGATCTTGCTCTTCCTTCCAGTTCGTCATGATCCACCAGGCATACGATATGACCGCCTGAAGCGCTATGCCCCGCGTACTATTGATAGCATCGGAGTAATAGTGCTGTAGAGTCGTCTCTTTCCTCGTCTTACTCAAATAATAAGGATCGTCGATCAGAGCCGCAAGAAGCTGCCAAATGGTGCTGCGGGACGAGTATGGTATTTGAGACGGTAACTTCTCAAATGTCGTGAGGAACAAAAACGTCACCTCAAAGCTGACTGAGGACCAAGCAGGGTCGTAGGAGTGCTCACCGTTCTCTTCTCCCCGGGACGGCATCCGCTGTTCTAAGATCCATATACACAGGCGCAGAACCTGGTACCAATCAAACGCATGTTCAGTTTGTGCAGCCTGGACCAACCCGCGTATAACCGCTTTGACGACCTCAGGAGGTCGCCCTTCAAAGAGGTGTACTTGATTGGCAAAGCGCTCTGGTGCCTCAGTAATTAGAGATGTGAGCAGAGAGAGCAGAGCATCTTTCTGGAAACTGCCCTGATCATCCTGAGAAACGTTGAGCATTTGTAACCATTGTTCGACCGTCATGTTCCGGTAGGCGTCTTGTGAAGGGATACGCATTGCCGCAGGCCAGGGGGTGAGGTGGAACTCTGGCTCATACTCTCCATACTGCGCAACCAGTTCATCATAGCGGGCACGCCATCCAACCGGCAGCGCCTTCTCAATGCGACCAAACCAGTTACGTTGCCAGACCGCTTTGAACTGTTGGATGTCATTGTCCCCCGGCAATGCCTGGTACGTCCTCTGGTACCATTGTTTGTAAGCTTCTAGATCAGGGCCTTCTTCAACCCACTGGAGCGATGTGGTCTGCTCTTCTTCTGTGCAATGCGGCAAAGTGACCTGCGCGAGCAG
>Ga0070707_100004722_pt1 | contig 12769 bp, 13 predicted proteins | sample KBSK5502metaG_FD_65468 | JGI IMG/M metagenome (GOLD analysis project Ga0070707, IMG submission 65468) | Corn, switchgrass and miscanthus rhizosphere microbial communities from Kellogg Biological Station, Michigan, USA - KBS K5-50-2 metaG | ecosystem: Host-associated > Plants > Roots >... | reverse complement strand
TCCTCGATCCAACCTGCGGTTCTGGCGCGTTTCTTTTTGCCGCGCTCAATATGCTAGAACCCTTGTACGAAGCATGCCTCGAACGTATGGATGCTTTTGTTGAGGACCTCACACGATCAGGTGAGAAGCATCGACTCGAGAAGTTCTCCGACTTTCGCAAGGTCCTTGAGCACGCCGCCGCGCATCCCAACCATCGGTATTTCGTTTTTAAGAGCATCATCCTCAACAACCTCTTCGGCGTGGATATCATGGAGGAGGCCGTGGAGATTTGTAAGCTCCGTCTATTCCTCAAGCTCGCCGCTCAGGTCGAACCAGACCTTGGGAGTCCTAACCTCGGCATCGAGCCGCTGCCCGACATTGACTTCAATATCCGCGCTGGCAACACGCTTGTCGGATTCGCGACGCAACACGAAGTTGAGCGCGCGCTCACGGGCAAACTCGACTTCGAGAATGCTGCAGAGAGGATCGGCGCCAAGGCTGCTCAGCTGCAGCAAGCCTTTGACGCGTTTCGCGCACGCCAAGTCGAAGGCGATGGGTCTGTGCCGACGGAGGACAAAGAAGGGTTGCGCCGACGCCTTCGCGCGCTGGACGAGGAGCTGAGCCGTTATCTCGCGAGCCAATATGGGATCCAGCCAGCACAGAGAGTTGCTTATGACAAATGGCTTCGGTCACACCGCCCTTTCCATTGGTTTGTTGAATTCTATGGGATTGTTCGAGACGGAGGATTCGATGTAGTCATCGGAAATCCACCGTTCGTCGAGTACTCAGAGAAGTCCTTCCCGTACACCATCAATGCCCGGGCATTTCGCACCGCTCCGAGTCGTAATCTCTATGCTTTCGTTTTCGAGCGCAGCAAGACTCTTGCCAAAGATGGCGGACGAGTCGGTCTCATCCTTCAAATCAGTGCAGTGTCGACGCCAAACATGGAAACAATGGTTCGTGAGATCGAGCGTCACGCTGATACGTGGATATCAAACTACGCAACAAGGCCATCATGTCTTTTTGACGGCATTACGATGAACCTGACAATTGTTCTCTCGCGTGTCAGTCCGTCGAAGGAAGCACTGGATCCGACGATATTCTCAACGCGCTACATACGGTGGACTCCCGAGTATCGTCCATTCCTCTTTGGAACTGTCGTATATGTCAAGGTTGACAACGCGGAGCGCTTGTTTCCCTTTGCCATTCCCAAGTTGACGGACGGACACGAGAACATCTTGTTGGCGAAGTTGGCAGCACAGCGGCATCGACTCGCGCATTTCCTCGAAACGTCGAAAAGAAAGACAGGCCAGGAGATCTTCTATCGAACTGCTGGTGGGCGTTACTACAAGGTTTTCAGCGACCGGGAATTCGGATCGGAAAGCAAGAGCAACAAGAGTAAGAGTTTTGGCCGCGACTATAACCGATTTGTGATGATAGCCGTGCTCAGCTCGGATGTCTGGTGGTGGTACTACACGCTCCACTTCGACATGTACAACTGTAAGGATTACATGATGTTTGGGTTCCCGTTCGATTATACGGTCTACTCTCAATGCAGCGCACTCGCGCGTTTGGGGAAATCACTGGTCGACGATCTGTTTAGGAATGCAGATCGCAAGGTTCAGACCTATGCATCAACGGGTGACCGCCTCCAGCTCATTTTCCGACCCTCGCTATCTAAGCCCATCATCGAACAAATTGATCGCCTACTTGCAACTCATTATCGGCTCACGGAAGAAGAACTCGATTTCATCGTCAACTATGATATCAAGTATCGCATGGGGCTTGTCAGTGAAGATGAGGACATCCCGGACGCTGAGGGTCGTGAACCCACGGTAACAGGCAAGCGGCTGAAAGTTGCCGAACCACGCCCGCCCTACGCCACCAAGAAGAGGGATACTTGACCTACTCTATCGTTGCTGGACAAGTGGTGGCCTTGGTCCACCAAGCGAAAGGAACTTCGGAAGCGCAGGGTCTGGAAACCAAATGTCGATGTAGTCGACCATGACGATCGGGATGAGCGAACGATCGGCGATCGGAGCAGTGCGCTGTTGGAGATGGCGAAGAAGATCTGGCCGTTCCGGAAATAGCTCCCAGCAGATATGACAAACCAAGGCTTGTATCAGCTCGAAGTAAAGCTGGGACTCGCGAGGTTCGCGTTTCCTGCCTCCGCCGGCTGGCGAGTCGCGATGCACATCGATCCGATGGAGAAGGGTATTGGAGGACAACACTCCCGAGGGAAGGTCAAGCGTGCCAAAGAAGCGCTCCGACAGCTTAGGAGCGTCGGAGTGACCTTGGGGACTCACAAGGTCTATGGTCCTGTCGACATAGTCGCAGAGCATGAACAGGGGCACATGCGGCTGGTTGAGGTTGAGGGCGAATCAGGAAGACAGCGCGAACAAGCTCTCTACTCGGCCCTGGGCCAACTCGTACTCTCGATGAAGATTTGGAACGATCAGGTGACCTACGGAATAGCTGTGCCGGACACTAGGGAGTGGTGGAGGCAGCTGCAGAAGATACCTGTCGAACTGACCAAACGCCTTCGGCTTTGGCGCTATTCGGTGGGGCTCAACTCTTGCACGAGCATCGAACCAGGGATGGGGATCCCGGATTGGGAACGGGGTTAGGGACGATCCCTCGTGGCCGGAAGCGGAACAAGTATTTCCGCGGCCGTTAAGAAGGAGTAGTCGTCAAGGTGACCACCAGATCCTAGTCTCGTTCAATCCACCGGAATCGAATCTTTAGTCCGTTGCATGAGCTATAGGGGATTACGTTATCATGCTGCAAGCGTCCCGCGACAATCCCTGGCGCGATACCGAGTTCGTTCGCAAACGCCATGATGGCACCGCAACTCTCGACGCCTCCATCGACGAACTCGCGATACCGTTCCGGCGGAACAAGGAAATCGGCAGCAAACTTGTTGGCCTGCGCCTCTTCTTCCTCTGTACCTTGCGGAGTTGCGGTCTGAGTAGGCTCTACTCCGACAGGTGTGTTCTCTACAAACACAGTTCGTTTTCCATGCAATAGTACGTGCCCAGCCTCGTGAAAGAACGTAAACCACAAGTGGTCATCTGTCTTGTACCGGAGACTCAGTTGAATCAGGGCCTTCTCAGGAGTGAGCCACCTTGTGGCTCCCCATAGCCGAAGCTTGGGCAGTTCAGGTACAAAGGCGACAGCGACGCCAGCTGCGGCGGATAGCTTCACAAGTCTGTCCGGGATGCTTTGCGGATCAGCCGTGAGGCCGCGAGCCTCCGCAAGCGTGTCGCGGAAGCGCGATGGGTCGAACGGTTGACACTCAATTGCCCGCGCTTCTAGTTCACCTTTTCTCAACCAGGCAGCAATCACCGGATAGTCGGATTGGTACGCCAGCGACTGTCGAAAGGCCGTCGCTCGCTTCATACCACCCCACAAGTCCTGCCAGGCCTCAATGGAGGCTACTCCAAAGAATGAGAGCATTGCCTGAAGCTGACGGACGGGGTCAGAATGTTCGTCGACCCATTTCATTTGAACCAATGATCGCACCGGGATTCCTTTGAGCCACTTTATCTGTCCCTCGAGACGCTCTCTCTCTGCCGCGCGAGCTCGGGCAGTCCGATAGTTCTGCTCAAGGTTGTTCCAAAAGCTTGCGGGAGCCCCCAGCACACGCTCGAGCTGCAGCGCTGTCTCCGGAGTAATCGCCGCTTTCCCCTTGACGATCTCATTGATCGTCTTCGTAGGTCGACCAGTTCGCTCGGCCAGCTCTGCCTGAGTGATACCTAGAGACTCCATTACCTCAAGGAGGGTGTCACCGGGCGGAACTGCGTAATCGGGCGAGTAGACGTACGTCTGCTCAGCGCCCATGGTAATCCTCTACAGATAGAATGCGAATTGCCGTGATTTGGGATTTGTCGATTCCGCCGTCGGCGGTCTTCGGCACAGGATTGTGCCAAGGTTCGAAGACCAGACGGAACGGGTGCTCGACGTCGACAGCGAACTGGCCTGCCCGATCCCCCTGGAGCTCATGGAGTCGAGCCGACGGCAGGACCCCGATGACTGCCAGGTTCTCGGCCGCGGCCAACTCCACCAGCCGCTGGCGGATCTTACGGGCTCGGGAGGTGCCCCATCGTTTGACGGTCTCACGCTCCGAATTGCACGCCCCCTGCATTTTTCGATGCTTGAAGTGTATCTCCATCCTGTCCCGTTGTCAACGAAGTATTCACCGATGCAGTTAATCACTTGACGTTAACCCTCGGGGTGCATACTTTGTAGATCCCGAGGTCCAGGGTGTAGTCCGCAGCGTTGTAGCTGTGCGGGTGTAGTGAAGGGTCGAGCCGAGCGCAGTTCCCGCCGAGCAGCCCCTCCACTGTAATGAAGCGCGGCACAAACGCCATCCCCCTCGAGTTCCAAGCCCAGACCACGGCAAGCCGGGCAAGGAATCGTACTCGCTCTAACATCTCCGCCGTGGCGGGGCGCGCGATGCCGCGCGTGTGGCGCAGTCGGAACGCTTCATTAAGGGAGGAACAGAGTATGGCTGGGCACGAGCAGGGTGGTGCGACCGTCGCGGAGTCGGAGCACGGCCGTGACACGGTCACGATCATCATCAATTCCGTAGAGAGGGAAATCCACCGAGGCCGCCAGCCGGTGAGCGAGATCAAGCGCATCGGCGAGGTTCCGCAGGCGGATCAGCTGGAGCAGGTGATCGACGGGAAACTGGTGCCGCTTGCGGATGACGCGGCGGTGGCGATCAAGGGTGGTGAGGAGTTTGTCAGTCACCCGCGGGACAGCGGTTCGTCCAACGGTTGAGCGGATGCGCCGGTGAAGCTGCCCGAGGATCAGGTTCGAGAGCTTGCCCGACTATTCCCCGGTGTGCAGCAGGCCGATGAGGGGGGGGTAACCTTCTTCCTAATCCCCCAACTCAGCCTTCCGGCCGGCTGCGTCCCGGAGCGTGTCGACGCGGTCCTGTGTCCGACACCGCGTGACGGCTACCCCTCTCGCCTATTCCTGGCTGAGCAGGTGAGGAGCCGAAGTTGGGGCACTGCACGCATTCTGGAACGCAACTGGTACATGGTTTCGTGGCGCGTTCGAGAGGGACTACGCCTAGCACAAATGGTTCTCGCGCACCTGGACGCCTTCAAGTGATCACACAGGTCTGCCTTCGCATTCCCAGGCTTCTGTACGACCGCCTGATAACGGATCTCACTCGGCCTCATCCGATCGCCTCAGAGCGGGTGGGCTTCGTGTCATGTGTTACGACGGCTGCCGACGACCGCACCGAGCTCATGCTCGCATGCGACTACGACCCCGTGGACGATGCGCACTACTTGGATGATCCGCGGGCTGGTGCGCGGATCAGTTCAGACGCCATCCGCGTCGCGATGCAGAGGGTGATCGATACCAAGCGAGGAGCGATGCACGTTCACCTGCACGGCGGCCGGGGCTTGCCGTCTCTAAGCCCGATGGACCGTGAGGAGCTGCCGCGGCTGGTGAAAAGCTTTAGAGTGGTTGGTCCAAGGACGCACCACGGGATTCTCCTCCTGAGCGGGGACAGCTGCACAGCGTGGGTGTGGGTTCCGGGATCCGCCAACCCGGTGGTGCCGCAGGTGACCATCGTCGGGCGCCCCATGCATCTAGTCTATCCAAATGGGTCGCGGGCTGGAGAAGCCTTCGAGCGGTTCTCACGACAGTCGTTCTTGGGGAAGGGAGCCCAGAATACCATTGCCCGTCTACGCATTGGGATTGTCGGCGTGGGCGGTGGGGGTTCGCACATCGTTCAGCAGCTCGCCCATCTCGGCGTGAAGCGGTTCGCGTTGTTCGACGGCGACGTCGTCGATGAAAGCAATCTCAACAGACTAGTCGGAGCGGCCGCGGATGACGCCCGGTCCAAGATACCGAAGGTTGACGTTGCACAGCGACTGGTCGCAGGAGTGACCCCGGGGGCCGAGGTCATCACGCACATGGGGCGGTGGCAGGACCGGCCGGAGCTTTTGCGTGGGTGTGATCTCGTGTTCGGCGCCGTGGACACGTTCGCCGGACGGCGGGAGCTGGAGGTTGCTTGCCGTCGACATCTGATCCCCTACATCGACATCGGCATGGACGTGCACCGAGTAGGGGATGACCCGCCACGTATGGCTGGCCAGGTGATTCTGTCGATGCCGGGCGGGCCGTGCATGTTCTGCCTCGGTTTCCTGACTGAGGAGCGCCTCGCACGCGAGGCGGCAGAGTATGGTGCCGCTGGACCAAGGCCTCAGGTGGTCTGGTCCAATGGAGTACTAGCGTCGACAGCAGTGGGCATGTGCATCGAGCTAGTGACCCATTGGACGCGCGCGCCAAATCGACCCGTCTATTTGTCGTACGACGGGAACGCGGGGACCGTGACGCCGCACATTCGGCTGAAATATCTACCTGCGACGGACTGCCCCCATTATCCTCTCGCGGAGGTCGGGGACCCCATCGCTCGAGCGGTGATTCCCTAGGCGACCTTCTTCACGAATTCCGGCGCGGTTCACTGCTTGCAAGCGAGGTCCCACTGCTGGCCAGGACCGAGCTGCCACCGCCAGCCGTACTCAAAGCCGAATCGGCATTGAGCACCTGATGCGAGATCAGGATAGCGTTCGTCCCACGCATAGCGACGTAATGCCACGCACTTTGCTCATAATGCTCACCGAATCGACACGACCTCGTGGGAGCGAGGGTCAACAGTCACGGCAATCGTGGAGACTGTTACACTGTCGAGAGCAGAAATTACGTAGCGCTCGCTGGCAGGATCCCAGACTGCCGATGTAACGGTGAGGCGGTTCTTGGGAAGGTTCCTCACTCGCGCGATGGCCTCGATGGCTGCATCAGATGCGTCCACGAGATGAAACCCGCCTGAGCGAAGAGTTGCCGACAAGACGATCAGCAACAGCGCTAACCCCAGAGTCATGTATGACGCGTTCGAGGCATGACGAAGGACCTTGCGATCCTTGCTGATGACCTGGCCTGCCTCCTGTCCCGCAACGCACTTGTACACCTTCGCCGCAACGAGCAGAGCAGCGACTAGGGAGAGAAGGACGAGCCCTGCGGCGACACCGAAGAGGACTCTGGTTGATAGGGGTGTCCCGGAGACGAAGCGGTCGCTCGCCACGGCACCCAGCGCGAGTAGTGCGCTGGCAATCGTGATTACGCTCTTCGAGTATTCATTCAGTATTCCCCAGCTGGTAGTGTCGGGCATCTTGTCGTACCTCAGGCTAGAATGGGCACGCGTAGTCGCAGATGCTTTTGAGGTTTTCCCCGAGCCAAGCAAGGACATCGAAAGACGTGATTTGTTTGCGCTCGCCACTTCGCTTGGCAATGTCTGCAAGGTACTTTGGCAAGCTTGATAGATGCGCTTTGAAGAGGGCGCTATGGTCCCTGCGGTCGGCGTGCCAGCTAGGGTGAGGATCAAAGAGAAAAGCACCGAGAATCGAAGCGATAAGCTCTTCGGCTTGGAGTGAAACCCTAATGCCGGACTTCTCGGTAAAGTCACTCACCGCTCGCTGAACATCGGTCAGAATCACCTCGGTATCGAGACCAGTTGTCATAGGCTGCCTCCAAGGTGGGGGCAATGCGTGGTCGCGTGCTGTCTAATGAATCGCGGCTAAGCTGCGCCGCGCAGAAGAAGAAGGATTCATTTCCTCAATGTACCGCGCGGCGGGAGCTTCAGCCGCTGGTTAGGCGGCACCCTCGCTCCTGGCATAGTTGCAGGCGGGATAATTCGAGCATCCCAGGAAGCGCGACCCAGGTTTGGGCCCTCTCTTCGCGATTCGCTGCACAAGGTCGCCGCCGCACTTCGGGCAAGTCGTAGTACTCCGGTACCGGCTTTTGACGGACACGGCGTGGCCTACTCCCGCGAAGAATCCTGATGTCGCGCGATTCTCGAGTACGCCGAGTAGCCTCTCGACTTCCGCGTCGTTAAGCAGCACGTCTTTTTTTCTCCCGACCCAGGATGCGCAGCTGTGTAGGAATACGTTTGCCGGAACGGGCGTCTTGAACGCAAAACGACCGCGAAACACGACTGCTGCGTGCATTTTCGATGCGTCGATACCGAGCAGTTCCTCCAGTGCTTTGACATGACCAAAGTTCTGGTGTAGTGGGTTTTGAAATTGGTACTTCCTGTTGAAATACACGGCGGTCCAGTATCGGTCAGATTCTTCACCGAAGATCCAGCCTGAATAGTCCTTGTTTTCGATGACAAACAATCCAAACGGAGAGACGATGAGATGGTCAATTTCAGACGTGCCGCGCGACGTGGGGAGAATGATGTTTCTGAAATGGTGATAGTGAGGCGCGGACGCACTGCCCCATCCAGATAGCGTAAGCCGCAGCCAGCGGAACAACCCTTGAATCGCGAAAGCCATCGTTCGCTGCGCCGCCTAACTGGTATTAGGCCGACCGCATTGCGCCGGCTTCGGCAGTCTAAGAGTCCGTCGATCTCGAATACTGAGAAGATGTCGAGGCGGTCCTCCTACCACTAGGCCGATTTTGCCGCATCGAGCGGCGCAAATAGTGGCGCCGAAAGGATCAGGACGCCTTAGTCGGACCGTCCATAGAGGCCTGATGCGGAAACCCTAGTTCCCGCTTACTCCGTGGTCGTGGGTTGTGCACCAAGATCCGCCTGAGATCACGCCAGACGCCCCCCGCACATCAAATCAGTACTGGCTCGAGTCTTGACTATCCGTTGACGCGCGTTACGCCCCAAGACGGCGGGGAAAGCCCTTTGTGCCGACTGTGTTGACGGTCGATTGAATGGCTGCGCCTAGACTGGGTCGGCGCTATGGGACGTCCTGGGAAACTCTGGCCGGAAGGGTCAGAGCTGATTCAGCTGGTGCGCGAGGCGCAGCGTGGAGGGCCCGGAGCGCTGGACACGCTCCTCGCGCGACTCCGCCCGTCGTTCGTGGCGTACTTCGCTCCCACGATGGGGCGGGACGATGCAGAGGACGCGGCCCAGACCGCACTCCTGTCGATCGTACGGACGCTGCCCAGGATTGATGCGGAACGGGCTGCCGGGTATGTCCTCGCCGTGGCTCGCCACCGCAGGGAAAACGCCCGCCGACGGCGAGCTACCGCGGCACGACGCTTCGCTCCTCTCGAACTCGCCGAAGATGTCGAATGGCCCGTCGCGGCAGACTGGGACACCGACTACCACGACCTGGCCCGAGCCCTGCGGGCGAGCCTTGCCGCCATCCCGCCCGAGCGCCGCGAGGCCCTCCTCCAATCGCTACAGGGTGTCACGTCATCGACTCTCGCTGCCCAGCAGCACGTGAGCGTCGCGACGGTCCGGTCGCGCCGGCGGCGCGCGCGGAAGAGTCTGCACGCCGCGCTCGCGGCGCTTCGCTGACGTTCCGACCCGTTGCTGATCCTCGGCGGGCACGCTCGGGGTCATCTGAGACTATTCCCTTATAGAGGGCTCTACGAAGGCCCCGCCGGAGAGATCGTCGATGCGAGTAGCAGCTGTGGGAGAGGAAACCGGTGCGCGCTACGGCGAGATGATGGCCCGCTATCTGGGGCCGGTCATCCTGCGGGCGTTCGCGGACGACGACGTGACCGAGATCTACCTGAATCCCCAGGACGGGGTAGTGCGTTTCGATACCCGCTCGCGGGGCCGGATCGCGAGCGAAGTGTCCGTGGCGCAAACGCGGGTCGAGATGTTCCTGAACGCCGTGGCCACGAGCCTCGGTCTCACGCTCGGAGCCGACCACCCGGGCCTCGAGGCGGAGTTGCCCGCCGTGGGTTTCCGCGGGAGCCGCCTCCAGGGGTTCGTTCCGCCGGTCACCCCGGCCCCGGCCTTCACGATCCGCAAGCCGCCTGCGGTCGTGTACTCCCTCGACGACTACGTGAAGGCAGGCGTCATCTCCCGAGCCGAGCGCGCTGAGTTTCGGCGGGCGGTGCACGAGCATGAGAACATCCTCGTCGCGGGCGGCACGAACACCGGGAAGACGACGCTCATCAACGCCCTCCTGAAGGAGATCACCGACCTCTTTCCCCTGGAGCGATTGGTAATCCTCGAAGACACCGTCGAGCTCCAATGCGTGGCTTCCGATCATCTGACGCTCCGAACTTCTCCAACCGTGAACCTCGCCCAGCTCGTGAAGAGCGCGCTCCGTACCAGCCCCTCACGGATCGTCGTCGGGGAGGTGCGGGGGAGCGAGGCGCTCGATCTGCTCGACGCCTGGGCCACGGGGCACCCTGGAGGCGTCGCCACCGTGCATGCCTCGTCGCCCGAGGGCGCGCTGCTGCGGCTCGACCGGCTCGCTCAGCGGGCGAACGTCCCGCCCCAACGCCAGCTCGTGGCTGAGGCCGTCCACCTGATTGCCGTGCTCGAAGGCTCGCATGCCCGCCGGCGGCTGACGGACCTCGTCCGTGTCCACGGCCTCGATCGGGACGAGCATTTCGTCTTGCACCGGCTACACACGACTCATGCCCCCTCGCGAGGAGACTCCGTATGACCGATACCACCCACACCTTCTCCCGGTACCTCCTGGTCGGCACGGTGCTCGCGCTCGCCTCCGTGCTCCTCCCGCACGTTGCGGTCGCCGCGTCGGCGGGCGGTGGTGCCTCAATGCCATGGACGGGCCCGTTGCAGAGCTTGCTCAACAATCTCAGCGGCCCCACCGCGCGCATCATCGGGGCGCTGGCCTTCGTCGTCGGTGGTGCGCTGTGGGCGTTCACCCGGCATGAGGAGGGCGCGCGGCGATTCGCCCAGGCGATCGTCGGGATCGCGATCATGATCGGCGCCGCGAACATCGTCAGCGCCTTGGCGTTCGTCGGAGCGACGGTCTGACCTCCGTATCCGGACTCGGGACGGCGACCACTGCCAACGGGCAGCCGGCGCTCGAGGACCACGTGATTCACGCGGCGCTCTACCGGCCCGTGCTCTTCGCCGGGGCGGAGCCCGCCGTGGTCGTGCTCGAGATGACGACCGCGTTCGCGCTCGTCTTCGGCGTCGGGCTCCACGTCGCGACCGTCCTCCTCGCCGTGTTCTACCTGACGGTCGTCCATGCCGTGATGGTGTGGGTCGCGAAGCAGGACGCCCAGATGATCGGTCTCTACGTCCGAAGCCTCAGTGCCCGGGACTTCTATCCTGCGCACGCGAGTGTGCACGCCGCGCCGCCGCCGGTTCACCCCTCGATTCCGCGAGGAGCTTGAGATGGATCTCGTCTCCCTCGCCCTCGGAACCTTGGGCGGCGTCGCGGCCGTGCGCGGGCTGGCGCACGTGCGGGAGCACCGCGTCGCGCCCGCTGGTCTTGCGGACCTCGTCAACTGGGCCTTCATGGTGGACGACGGCGTCGTGCTACAGAAGGACGGCTCGCTCCTCGCCGGCTGGCGCTACCACGGCCCCGATCTCTCCGCGGCGACACCGGAGGAGCTCGAGGCCCTGTCGCGGCACGTGAATGATGCGCTCCTGCCGTTCACGGACGATTGGATGTTCCATGTCGACGCGATTCGGCGTCCCGCGGTGGCCTACGCCCCGTCCCGGTTCCCCGATCCCGTCACGCAGCTGATCGACGACGAGCGGCGGGCGGCGTACGCGGCGCGGGCGAGCCGGCAGTTCGAGACCGAGTACTTCCTGGTCGTGACGCACCGACCGCCGCCTGACGTCTTCTCTCGGGCAGCCGCGCTCTTCGTTCAGGGCGCACGCGGCGCTGGCGTCGACTGGGGGCGGGTGCTCGAGGCGTTCGCCGCGCAGCTGCAGGTGCTGGAGCAGCGGCTCGCGGGGCAGCTCCACCTCGCGCGGCTCGATGCCGACAGGATGCTCACCTATTTGCACGAGTGCCTTACGGGGCTCGCGCACCCGGTGCGGACACCGCCCTGTGGTGCCTACGTGAACGTGGTGCTCGCCGACCAGGAGTTGGTGGGCGGCTTCGAGCCCCGGGTCGGGCGCCTGGCGATTCGGGCCGTGGCCGTGCAAGGCTACCCGAACGCCTCCCACGCGGGGCAGGGGGATTTGCTGAACGCGTTGCCGTTCGCGTTCCGCTGGTCGCACCGCGTACTCCCGCTCGGGACGGCCGAGGCCGCGATGCAGATCCGGCGTCACCAGCTGCAGTGGTTCAAGAAGCGCAAGGGCGCTGCCGCCTGGGTTCAGGAGATGGTCGGCGGGAAGCGGGACACCGCCCCGCAGCGCGACGACGAGCTTTGGCTCGATCAGGACGCTCGCCACCTCGCCCAGGACGCGTCCGACGCCGCCGCGGAGAATGCGAGCGGCGCGGTGCGGTTCTGCTGCTTCACGCAGGTCGCGATCGTAATGGAGCCCGACGGCGCGCGCGCTGACCTCGTGGCGGGCGAGATTCTGAAGGCGCTCAATGATGCGGGATTTCCGGGCCGCATCGAGACGGTGAACGCGCTCGAGGCCTACTTGGGGAGCCTGCCTGGGCACGGCTACCCGAATCTCCGGCGGCCCCTCTTCTCGACGCGGAACATCGCCGACTTCCTTCCGGTGACGAGCGTCTGGCCCGGGCTCGCAACGAACCCGTCGCCCTTCTTCCCGCCGCAGAGCCCGCCGCTCTGCTGGGCAGCGACCGACGGCAGCACGCCATTCCGCATGAACCTCCACGACTCCGACGTCGGGCACACGCTAGTTCTCGGAAAGACCGGCTCTGGGAAGTCGGTCCTGCTCGCGCTCCTCGCGGCCCAGTTCCATCGCTACTCCGGGGCACAGGTGTTTGCGTTTGATGTTGGGTACTCGATGTGGGCGCTCGCCCAGGCTGCGGGGGCCCGGCACTACGACTTGGCGGCAGGCCGAGTGGACGCGCTGTGCTTCCAGCCGCTCGCCCGAGTCGACGACCCTGCGGAGCGC
>Ga0070707_100004720_pt1 | contig 12769 bp, 12 predicted proteins | sample KBSK5502metaG_FD_65468 | JGI IMG/M metagenome (GOLD analysis project Ga0070707, IMG submission 65468) | Corn, switchgrass and miscanthus rhizosphere microbial communities from Kellogg Biological Station, Michigan, USA - KBS K5-50-2 metaG | ecosystem: Host-associated > Plants > Roots >... | reverse complement strand
TACTTCCTTTGGTCTTGCCTGACGGACGCAGTCCGTAGACGCGCAGCGTCGTCAAGAAAGGTCCGGGGGACCTTTACAAGCAAGACCCATTTCAAGGTACGTTGCCGGTCGGAATAAGATCGAGTCATCGAGGAGTATCGATCATGAGCACATCTTTGTTGGTCGCTAAAGAGCGTCAGCCAAGCTTCCCGTTTGGTTTAGGGCAGAAGCAAGCCAAAAAACAAAAAAATACGGTGCAAACGCGCCACAGTTGCACGCTATTCGATGCTCTATCGATTTTTATGTAATGCTCTGCAATGGAATGTTACGCAACTTACAGTACTCGTCAGTGAAGATGAGCACAAGCGAAATCAGCAGAATCGAGGCTCTCCAACCTGCACGACAGAATATGGTATCATGTATCGTAGGATACGCCCAGGCAGAGAACAGCACCAGGGAGAGACCAATGGCACAACGCAAATACCCACTCATGAGTGTTGAGGACTACCTGGTCTTCAACAGGAACAGCAAAGACATACGCTACGAATATCTCGATGGCGAGATGCATATGCTGGCCGGAGGAAGTCCCGATCGCTCCATCATCATTGCCAATCTGACAGCCACGATCAAAGGGCCGCTCAAGGGCAGCCAGTGTCGCGTCTACAATTCCGATGTGCAACTAAAGCTTTCCGAAAAGCGCTACGTCTTCCCAGATATCACGGTTAGTTGTGACGAGCGCGACCGGAACCAGAAAGAAACGATACGCTACCCCCGCCTCGTCGTCGAAGTGCTCTCTCCAACCACAGAAGCAACCGACAGAGGCAAAAAAGCAGCGTACTATCGAGCGTGCCCAACCATACAAGAATACATAATGGTTGACTCCGAAGAAGTCTTCGTAGAAGTTCACCGCCGCGAAGAGCAAAGGTGGACAATCAACACCTTTGAGCCAGGATATACTATCGCACTAGAAAGTCTTGGCATCCAGTTCCCCATCGAAGACGTTTACGAGGGGACAAGTCTTACGTATCACTAAAGAGGTATTATGGCCCAGCAACTCAACATTATCATTGTCCCTCATACCCACTGGGACCGTGAATGGTATCAGACATTCCAGCAGTTCCGCGTACGCCTCGTACACGCCGTTGATAAACTGCTCGATATTCTGGACCGCGACCCCCAGTTCAGCCACTTCATGCTCGACGGCCAAACTATTGTGCTCGACGACTACCTGGAGGTGCGACCAGAGCAGGAAGAGCGCCTGAAGCAGTATACTCGCTCTGGCCGCATACAGGTAGGCCCCTGGTACCTGCAGCCCGATGAGTTTCTGGTGAGCGGTGAGTCACTTGTGCGCAACCTGCAGTTCGGTTTACAACGGGCAAGCGAGTTTGGCGAAACTATGCGCGTTGGTTATGTTCCCGATACCTTCGGCCACATTGCGCAATTGCCGCAGATTCTACGCGGCTTCGGTATCGACAACGCCGTCTTCTGGCGTGGTGTTGGCGCCGAAGCTCACAAAAGCGAATTTTACTGGGCCGCTCCAGATGGAACGCAGGTGCTGGTTATTCATCTTGCCGACGCCCTCGGCTATTCTAATGCCCGTGATATGCCATTGAACCCGCAAGAGTTTGTCGCTCGCGTCGAACTGCTTACTGCCTCCCTCCTGCCGAAGGCTACTACCAATACCGTGCTCTTTATGAACGGCTCAGATCACCTGGAACCACAGGACGGCTTGCCGGAGACAATCGAAGCCGCTAATCAGCAACTGGCACATATTAATCCTGAACACGAGAAGATTCTCGCACGCTATGGGCACCTCGAGCAAAATGGACAGGTAAGTCATTTTGAGCAGATCCACGTACGCATCGGCACGCTGCCCCAGTATATCGAGGCTGTACGCCAGCAGATTGAGCGCTCACCAGACACACCATTGCAGACGCTTAGCGGTGAGATGCGTAGCAGCCAGTACGCGTACCTGCTACCCGCGGTGCTCTCGACACGCATGTGGATTAAGCAGCAAAATACAGCTACAGAACACCTGCTTGAACGGTGGGTGGACCCGCTGACTACCTGGGCATGGAAGACCGGCGCTCCCTATCCCGGAGGATTGGTGAGGCTTGCCTGGAAGATCCTCTTGCAGAATCACCCGCACGATAGCATTTGCGGCTGTAGTATTGACCAGGTTCATCAAGAAAACCGCGTGCGTTTTGCGCAAAGCCAGCAGATTAGCGAGAGCATCATTGCCCAGGCAATGCAGAGCCTCGTCTCTGCTACAGATACCCGCGCTCCTGCCCGGCCACACGCGGGCCAGGAAGCTGTTCCTTTCGTTGTCTTTAACCCTGCCCCTGGGCCACGTACAGAAGCAGTGCAGGTAGTGGCGCAGCTTCCGGGCTCGTTAAAGCATGCCGTGATAGTAGATGAGCGCGGTTCGCGCATGCCCTATCATGTCGTCAATCGCTGGCGGCAAGAAATCGGCTCGATGCCGGTGCCGCGCGAGATGCTAGCTGCAGCGGTAGCGCTCCTGGAGTCGCATGCTCCAGGTGACTTCATAAATATGGCCCAGGCGACCTTAGTAAGTATGCTCGGTCATCCCGAGAACGTGATTACGCGTGTTAATGTAGAAGAGGGGCCACAAACGGGAGTGGCCTCCATCGAACTGATGATTACACGCCGGGGACACGCAACTATCAATCAACAGGAACTTCTTGCCTCTGAAAGCAAGGTGCTTGCGCTCTTGCAGCGTGAAGATATTAACACGCTAGAGTTCACGGTGATCGACCAGGCGCGGCAGACCATCGATTTTATTGCTGCTGACCTGACCGCCTATGGGCTGAAAACCTTCTGGATGTACCCGGATGGCTTGCAAAACGCAGGACAGCCCACTAACCCTGCGATGGGCAACGAGCAACCTGAAGTTTCGACGCAATCCCAGATCGAAAACGAATTTTATCTTGTTGAAGCGAGCCAGGCTGACGGAACGCTGACGGTCACCGACAAGCAGACTGGGGCGGTCTTTACAGGTCTTAACCGCTTCGTAGATGGTGGAGATGTTGGTGACCTGTACACCTACTGTCCCCCCGCGCACGATACGCTTATCAGCAAGCCGGCGGAGCCGCCAAAGATTGAGCTGGTCAGCGCGGGGCCTGTACGCTCCATCATGCGCATCAGCGGAAGCTGGTCCTTACCGGACGCCTGCTCCGCTACCCGCGCAGAGCGCAGCGCTCAAATGACCACCTGTCCCATCATTAGCGAAATCTCACTAACCCCCGGGGTACGTCGCATTGACATTCATACCAGTTTGGAAAATATGGTAAAAGATCACAGATTACGCGTAACTTTTCCTGTATCATATGTAGTAGACAACGCTGCGGCGGAAGGTACCTTCGAGGTTCGTACGCGACCGGTTGCCGCGCTACGACCTGCGGATGTCGCGGAATGGGCGGAGGAGCCTGTGAATACTTTCCCGCAGAAACGTTTTATTGATGTGAGCAATGGAACAGTAGGCCTGGGAGTACTCAATCGTGGCCTACCCGAGTACGAGATTGTGCAAGATGCGGGCCAGAAGGCGGCAGCAGTTACGCTCCTGCGCTGTGTGGAATGGCTCTCGCGCGGCGATCTCTCGACTCGCCGGGGTCATGCCGGGCCAATGGAATATACGCCAGAGGCCCAATGCCTGGGACATCACGAATTTGATTACGCGCTGGTAGCGCACAGCGGCGACTGGGAAGCGGAGGAAGCACTGGTGCTGCGTGAAGCTCAGGCTTTCAATACACCCGTGCGCGTACTGGAGGCCGAACAGCACGAGGGGCAGCTTCCTTCACGAACCACGCTGATCGAGGCCGAACCCCGTACGCTCGTAGTCAGCGCAATCAAGCGGAGCGAGTCTGGCCAGGGGGTGATTGTGCGGGTGTACAATCCTCTCAGCCATGCCGTAGAGGCCCGCTTACGGCCAGGGTTTGCCTGCACCAAAGCTTTTGTGGCGAACTTGCAGGAGGAGCAACAAGAGCAAATCTTCTGGAATGGTGAAGAGGGGGAGGCCCTCTTTGTGGGTCTTCGTGCAGGGGAAATCACGACAATAATGTTTCAATAGGTATGTCGTCTGCTGGCATCCATGTGGATGCCGGCAAAAGTGCAGTTTGCAATATAGTACCTCTTAGTCCTATATTGGTTCCATTATGTGTATCTTCTGCGTTGTAATAAGATGTAGAATGCTGAAAGGGGCGCTGAACCTGTGACTATGGATAGCATCGTCGTCTTCGCCACGACTCCATCTGGCACGACTCCATCTGGTAGTAGCAGTATATTAGATACCTTGAGCAAGGTGTTAGGGGCAGTCATTGGCTTCCTGGTAGCCTTCCTTGTTATTTTCTGGATCAGTTTGATTATCTGGACGTTCCGCGATATTCGCTCACGTTCTCAAGATTTCCTGGTGCAGATTCTCTCCACATTACTGGTCGCGGTTTTCTTCATTGGCGGCCTCTTCATCTATATGATTCTGCGCCCGCGCCAGACCCTGGCAGAAATTTATGAGCGTCAATTAGAGGAAGAATCGCTGCTGGCAGAGATGACTGAGCGGCAGACCTGTAACAATTGTCACGCTCGTATCGAGTTAGACTTCCAGATCTGCCCATCATGTGGTCAAAAGCTCAAACGGCCCTGCCCCAAGTGCGAACGTCTCCTGGAACTGCGCTGGGCTTTCTGTCCCTACTGCGCAACAAACCTCGCCTCTATCCCACTGGGGAGCATACCCGGAATGCCTACCATGCAGGGCATGCCAGGTGCACAGGGCGTTCCCATGAGCGGCCCGTTAGGCGGCAATCGCTACTGATTTTTCCCGCCTGCATTTGCCTGTCGAGCGGTTTGGTGGTATAATGAGACGGTATGAAAATTGGCTGTATTGCCAAATTTTCTTCATCCGATTGGAATACCTTTCATAGGTGTAGCGAAAACGTGAGGTCGGGCGGTGGACTCCCCAGGTCCACTCGCCGCAAAGATAGGCTCCAAGGGCCGCTGAGTTGCTATGTATGCATCCCCGCATGCCGTGGAATGCATACATAGTGGGCCGGTAGGAACCTCTACGAAATCCCCTCCGTCAAACACCTGCGTCCTTGTTCGCATCAACGAAGCTGAGGGTCGCGGTATACCGTGTATAAAAATGGAAAAGGTGTACAAGATGACTCGCCTTCAAGATGCGCTGATGGGTAACCGTAAAGCATGCATTTTGGAATTGTATATATACATAAACGGATAGCCCTTAATACAAAAGGGATGGGCTGTTTCTATGGCAAAAACGAGAGAATCTATTATGACAGAGCAAATCACCGGTGACACGGGTGCTATACTTAACCCGGCTGAGCACAAGAGTGGGAATGGTGCAGGGAGAACGAATGGCAATGGGAATGGCAATTATAGTGAGCAGAACATCCAGATTCTCGAAGGCCTTGAGGCGGTACGCGTGCGCCCTGGTATGTATATCGGCGCTACCGACCAGCGTGGCCTGCATCACCTGATTTATGAAGTCGTCGATAATAGCATTGACGAAGTCATGGCGGGTTATGCCGACACGGTCAAGGTTACGATCCACGCTGATAGTTCCGTCACTATAGAAGACAACGGACGCGGTATCCCCGTAGAGGAACATCACCAACGTCCCGGCCTCTCTACCCTGGAAGTGGTCATGACCATCCTGCACGCCGGCGGTAAGTTTGGCGGAGGCGGCTATCAAATCAGCAGCGGCCTGCATGGAGTAGGTGTCTCGGTTGTAAACGCCCTTTCAGAGTGGTGCCAGGTCGATGTCAAACGCGACGGCATCCTCTACCGCCAGCGCTACGAACAAGGTGTGGCGGTCACGCCCCTGCTGGAAGTGGATCTCGTCGAAGAGGATGATACGGGCACCATCACATCCTTCATCCCTGATCTGACGGTGATGGAGACACGCGATTACAACTTCGACGTTCTGGCCCAGCGTTTCCGCGAGATGGCCTACTTGAACCGTGGCATGACGATCTCCCTGCGCGACGAGCGTACCGATCGTGAAGTGACCTTTTACTTCGAGGGCGGCCTGGTCTCTTTCGTGCGCTATCTCAATAAGGGTCGCGGCCGTTTAATGGCTCGCCCGGTCAGTACCGTCCGCGAGTTGGATGATGTAAAGGTCGAACTGGCGGTGCAGTACAACGATGGCTGGAACCCCACCGAGTTCTCCTTTGCCAACGGTATCAACACGGTTGATGGCGGCATGCACATCACGGGCTTCCGCAGCGCACTCACACGCACGCTCAACGACTATGCGCGTAAGATGAACCTGCTCAAGGAAAAGGACGGCAATCTTACCGGTGACGATGTACGTCAGGGCCTGACGGCGGTAGTCAGCGTCAAGATCCCCAATCCGCAGTTTGAGGCCCAGACGAAGGCCAAACTGAACAATGCCGAGGTACGTCCCATCGTAGAGACTGTCACAGCCGATATGCTGGCCAAGTACCTGGAGGAGACTCCCAGCGAAGCCAAGGCCATCATCGCGAAGTGCGTGCTCTCCGCCCAGGCCCGCGAAGCCGCTCGTGCTGCCCGCGACCTGGTCCAGCGCAAAAATGCCCTGGACACGACTCTTCCCGGCAAGCTCGCTGACTGCTCGGAGAAACGCGCCGATCGCTGCGAACTCTACCTGGTGGAAGGCGATTCGGCAGGCGGCTCGGCAAAGCAGGGCCGTGACCGCCACTTCCAGGCCATCCTGCCCCTACGAGGAAAAATCCTGAATGTGGAGCGTGCCCGCCTTGACAAAATGCTCGCCAACGAGGAGGTAAAAAACATCATCACTGCCATCGGCGTTGGTGTCGGCGAGCACTTTAACATGGCAAAGCTGCGCTACGGCCACATCGTAATCATGTGCGACGCGGACGTTGACGGTGCACATATCCGCACTCTGCTGCTAACCTTCTTCTTCCGCTACATGGAGCCGCTGATCACAGAAGGACACCTGTACATCGCCCAACCCCCGCTCTACCACATCAAGACGGGCAAAAACGTGCAGTACGTCTACGCCGATGAAGAACGAGACAAGCTGATTGCAGAGTACAAAGCCGGGCACAATGGAAAGGAACCAGAGGTAGGTAGGTACAAGGGTCTGGGAGAGATGAACCCCGAGACGCTCTGGGATACCACCATGGACCCGGCCCACAGGACAATCCTGAAGGTCAGCATCGAGGAAGCCGTGGAGGCCGACAAGATCTTCAATATGCTGATGGGCGACGAGGTCGGACCCCGCAAAAGGTTCATTGAAAGCCACGCGAAGAGCGCAAACCTGGACGTGTAGGTGCATTTGTTGTAGTGGTGATTGTCACACTTATTTGGCAGAAGCTCAGCAGTATTGAGCGTGAGGTGACACTTATCGTCAGAAATTTCTGGCAGCTTTTTTCACGAATATTTGGCGAAACCTCGCTTATCGTCACGAATATTTGGCGGAACCACGTTTGGGATGACAACATTTTCGACTTCCAAATTCCCCTCTCACAAGGTCTATGGATTTCGGAAGTTAGAAATGTCATCACCCCTATTCGTAGCGATCTGCCCGATATGCCTCACCGCGACCTGGCCAACTGCCTGATGGTCAGCAAGTAAGCAGGATGATCAGGTCGATGCTGTGCCCTACACCCACCAGATGTCGCAACGACGCTACCGCGATATAGTGTACCCACAGCGCTACATCTTGGCAATATACCTCAATTGTCGAACCACCACTCGGTCAGACAATTGGCCCGGCCAAGAGAGCCGATATCGTTCGCTGTGTCATCGCTGTGACCGCAGACAGCGATCGCTGAGGCGCGTCCCATCGGCTCGTCGATCTTGCGGTTGTTGTCGTGATACGTGTCACCGTCGTCGTAGGAGTCGTTCGAGGCAACTTCACTGAGCCATGCTGACACCACCGGGGCGCCGAGGCCCACAGAGAAGCCGAATGGCCCGGTGACGTCGTCATCTATCCACATTTCGGTCCGATAGCCGACTGCAGCATGGAGGCCGTTGAAGATGTTCCACCAGACGTCGAAGGATGTAGTTTCGTCTGTCTGCGTGGGGATGACCTCGCAGGAGTGGATGATCCAGTAAGCGAGCGAACCTCCAGCTCCACCTCCGAAACCGGTCGACGGGATGCTGCTCAGACTCACGAGGTCATCGGCGTTGTCGCGTGTCGAGAACAAACCCCAGTTGCCATGTACTTCGTTGAGTGCGATGTGGACGCTATTTACGAAGTTGTCCTTGTCGGAGATGAACTCGAACGGCTCTGCCCAGTAATACTGGCTGTTGGTGAACGAGATCGGACTTCCGAAAAAGATTCCCCCTTCATTCAGTCCATCAAGGAATTCGTTGGCGCTTGTCACCCACTCGTCGCTATCGTTGCGCACCACGTATCTGCCCACCGTTGGATCGCCGGGAGGCACCGGATCCGCCGCCCCGTTGCCCCTGCTCAGTATAGGCGGCTCCTCCGGTGGTTTGCCCTGAAGGATACCAAGGACCGGGAGCGGCTCCGGCTCCTTTCCAATCGGCACATAGCCGAAGACGCGGCGATTAGCTGCGTGGAGTTCTGGATTCGTGAATGCAACTGTCGCCTCGAAACGATAGACTGGCTGGAGAAAGTCCCGCCCTCCATCGTAATAGCCGACCGTCACACTATCCACTGTCACTTCGGCACTCTTCGCGCTCGTGGCGAGTTGTGTGAGGATTGACTCGGCGACCTGTTCGCGAGGAAACGGTGTTATCGTTTCGTTGCCAGGCATGGCTTGCCGCCAGCGATGGGCAAAGGCGTGGATCGAATCGTCTGCGGCAACAGCGATCATAGCTCTGGTGCCTAGACCGAATACCGGGATCCCTTCGAACTGGCGCTGCAGGCGCACGAAGGATAGATATTCCATCGGCGCTGACTGCTCTGCGTCGCGGGTGTGCGTCGATCCGAAGAGTGTCACTGGAGCGAGAGCGGCGACCAGTGTCCCGTCCTTCGGGAACAGCGAAGCGTCCTCGGCAATCCGGGATGCAATTTGCTTGGCCCTCTCTCCCAAGCCTTGGCCGGGGCTGAGTGCCTCAAGTGCTGGGAACACTCTCGACTCTCCAGTTGTAGGATGAACGAACGCCACCAGTCGATTGCCGTCGTAAGCGGCACGCGCTCCGGTGTTTCCCAGCTCCTTCAGCTCGGCCCCCGGTGCGACTGCCTGGACAAGTTCCTGCAATATCGCATCGGACGCCATGACACTAGCACCGAGCCTCAGCAGTGGCATAGGGTGCTTCACTTCCGGGATCTGATCTGGGGAGAAATGAATCGGGGGGGTCTGGGGCATTACCATTCTCCTTTGCATTGGACTGACCAACGGCGGGATGGCAGGCATACGCAAGTTCCTGGCGCAAGGTCAGCAATACCTCTCTCGACGAACCTTACAAAATCCTCCTGAGCCATTTCTGAAGGAGGAGTAGGTTCATAAACAACAAAAGTGTCTCCCATGGTATTCTCCTTGTCTTTTACATAGTTGTTTATTAGCACAAATGTATGAGCTAAGCTCTCAATGGATGGACGCCACTGATATATGTTTTTAGAGGTACACCATGTGTAGGATCTCATAGTTATTTGGATTGTCCTAAAGAGACCTCCTCACCACATCGATACAAGGGATGGGATATGAGCTTGTGTGATGGCTACTTGGCACGACCGTTCTTAAAAAAGGGTAGTAACCATCTGAATGAATATGGTGGACCCCTACTCGAAAGCCAAATCCTATCGATAAGCATGTAGGTCAGTCAAAGTAACTGCGAGATCTTCCATTTGGGCTGGTCCCACTATCTTTGAAAAGTGGGTCCCAGTAACTGTGATCACAGTCCCACTAACTATGATCACAGTCCCACTATCTTTGAGATCCTACAGACACTGTCGGATCTCGCAGTTAGTGAGACTGCCATCAAAGTTACTGAGACCAAGTGAGTTTGAGTGGAACCTGCTATAGTGGAGCGCCTCGCTAATTTTCACAGTTAGTGAGATTGCTATCTTGTTATTGTCGAAGTTACTGCGACCAGCCTTATTCGGACAGGCCCTTATTATCGAAGTTATTGGAACCAGCATAAAACATTTACTCTTCAAAGTTTTGTCAAGCACTAGAATTGCTGAGCTTTAAGCGAGAGCGCTTAAGGGAGTCCTATCTCCCTTAAGCATATGTCCATCAAACCAGGTATTGGACATCTGTTTGTGACCCCGGTGTGAGACTATTTGCCTTTTTGAGAGCAGGCTGTGAGCGGGAGGGGGTATGCTACTGATAGACCTACCGCGCAGGTCACACACACTGACCAGAACGGAGGCGAAGTTGACAGTGCGAAGTGTTGCTGCTGATTGTCGCTTGTGTTCTTGCCGATGGCTGGTGTGAGGCAGCCCTCTTGACTTACACCGGCGCGTGGCAGACCAGTGGGCAGGTGAGGTAGACTCCTGGCACCGAGCGAGGGCAAGCCAACGGTGCCAGGGTCAGACTGCTGGAGGGGCGCTTCAGGGATGAGGCGTCCTCTCCGAGACCTCCTTCAGGGTCGCGCATGTTGAGACGGAAGCGGGCGAGGCGAGTCGTACAGCACATGATGCTCCTGGCTCTCCGCCTTAGACTTCATCGATGGCTTTTCAAGGCAACCCCGGGTGACTTGGGAAGAGTGAGGGGTGGGCGACCAGTGAAGGAGAGTGCGTGCAACCCCTGACGCCACCTGCTGCTTAGCGAAGTGCCAGGGTGAGAAAAACGAGAGCAGTCTCTGTGCCCTCCTGAGAAAGGAGTACAGGCCATTTGATGAAAGTTGCACACCGGCTAGGCTGTGACGATGAGCAGGGACAATAGTACACTGAAATGGCAGTGAGATATATAACTTCGGTTATCCCCCTACTGCAAATAGTCTTGAAACAAAGCGTCCTTGACTTCAGAAGCGTCACAGCCTTTCCTCTATCCCATAGTCCCCTCTCAGCGTTTCGCACACTGTGTATTATCCGGCTTAACTTCCTATAAGGGGATCAGACTGTTGAAAAAAATAAAATAGATCGGTTAAATTGCGTCTGCTCGCAAAAATCTGAGCGTAAATTACTGGCTCACAGTCTGTTAGGCTCATCCATATAGGAGTTTTTCAACAGGCTGCAGCAATTATAGAAACCTCACTCCCCTGCCCCGTGCTCAGGAGCGGTTCAATATATCGCACTCAGCACACAGTTATACGAACCAAATTTTATAAACTCATCCTTTCCGAAGAAAACAAGTGCACTAAGAGGCTGTTGAGCGTGTGACAAATTGCGTTTTGCTTAGTGCCTGCAATTTTTCCAATACTTCCGGACTACAAGTGTGATCGGCATGCTACGGGTACTAGCAGCCGGGGAAATTGGATGCATAGAGTATGCCGGCCAGCTCTGCGGCGATTGCCGCCCCAGAGTAGAGCTGCCATTGCACGTTGCCGAACGGCGCCGTGTCACTGAAGGAGAAGGTCATCGACTCGGTACCCTTCTGTGCCAACGGGAATGTAATGCTTCCCGCCCCCAGAAGGTCACCGGGAGGAATGGTCTCCCACGCCTGGGCATCCATCCTATCGACCCCAATCCCCTTCCAGGTGACCGTGACGACGACGGTTCTGGTCATCGTCGAGGTATTATCCGTGCAGGACATCGTCGCACTGGCTTGACCATACTCATGGGCTGCTGCGGGCAGTGTAGAGGCCAACGCCAGGAGCAAGGCCATTGCCATGGCTATCAGCAGTAAACGTTTCATGAAGATCCCTCCCTCTGTTCGGAGTAGGCAACCATCAGGGTTTCCCATACATGACTCTGTAAGAAGATACGCAGCACCGTTACAGTTCACCCCACAACACGACCATACCCTCTGTCTGCCATGTGGCACCACTGAAGAAGGGCCAGCCGGTCATTTTTGTCTGTCCCCGCAAAAGGAAAGTTAAGCAGATGAAGCAAATTTTTCAGTAAAAACAGACCGGTCAATTTATATCCCAATAACCGCATTTTTTTCATGGGTTATAGGCTCTTCCAGAGGCAATTATTGCGGTTTCCGGCAGATTTGAGGCTAAACCTGCGGCGTAAAAGAAAGCAGCTTGTTGAAAAAGTCAATTGATGAGTTTATGTAAGAGTAGGCGAGTATGCCACAACTTTTGCTGACCCCAATGCAGCTTACAGTCCAAAAAGAAGATTCGAGAGGCTGACACAGAAGCAGAAGTAGGTCATAACGAAAGGAACAGGCTGCATGTGCCGCTCCTTCAGGCCACGGACAGCGTCCCCAGCCTCGCTTTTTGAGCAAGCGTTTGAGATTTTGCCCAGCTGCTCGCATGAGCGCCTCACTGTTCACCCGCCAGAGTCGTCGGAGGCGGAAGCGCCGCATGCCATGCCAGTCTTTGCCCTCGGCGAATAAGGGTTCGACCCAGACGGTGCGTTTGCGATAGGCCTTTTTGTAGGCTTCGGTCTCATGATAGCTTCTCACTCGATCCAGCACCTCCTCATCGACACTGCGGCAGAGACTGCGTCCCTGCTTGCCGGTGGTACACTGCGCCTTGAGCGGGCAACTATGGCAGTCACTGCCATAGGCGCGATAGCGCAAGGAACGCTCAGTGGAATGCCAGGGAGCGAAGTGCAGTTCTTTGCCTGCCGGACAGAGGTAGACATCACGATCCGCGACATAGCGGAAGCGATCCGAGCTAAAGAATGTGGTACGGTGATCGTTGTCAGGAAGCGCTACATATGCCCGCATGTGTTGGGTTTCCAGAGCGACAATGTTCTCTTCGGTGCCATATTTACGATCACCTGTCA
>Ga0070707_100004719_pt1 | contig 12770 bp, 10 predicted proteins | sample KBSK5502metaG_FD_65468 | JGI IMG/M metagenome (GOLD analysis project Ga0070707, IMG submission 65468) | Corn, switchgrass and miscanthus rhizosphere microbial communities from Kellogg Biological Station, Michigan, USA - KBS K5-50-2 metaG | ecosystem: Host-associated > Plants > Roots >... | reverse complement strand
CGTCGCCGGTCAGCGCCTCCGCGCTGCCGGCACGGGCCGCCCAGGCTGCCGCGGGGCCGGAGAGGATCGTCAGGCCGACCGCCGCCGCCGCGCTCCGGCGCAGCATCGAGCTGCGGCTCATCGACTCCTCTTCGAGCTTGCGCCAGAACTCGATTTCCTGGAACTCGTAGTCCTCCATCTATCGCCTCCCGGACCGCGGTGAGTGGAGCCCCGATCGTAGGACGGTCGGAGCCGCAATTCAATGACGAAGTGGTAACGGCGTGGGAGCGGTCTAGGGTTGTCTGATGCAGGCCGTACGCGATCCGTTCGCAGACCCGGGAATGTGGCTTCGCTGCGCGCTTCACGCCCACACGACGAGGTCCGACGGCGAGTTGTCGCCGGACGAGCTGGTTCGCCATTACGAGCGGGCGGGCTTCGATGTGCTCGCGATCACAGATCACTGGGTGCGGACGGAGGCCGAGTCGACCGACCGGCTGCTCGTCATCCCGAGCTCGGAGCTGAGCTGCGTGCTGCCCGGCGAGGCGGACGGCCATCTCCTCGCCTACGGCATCGACGAGGATCCGCTCGAGTTCGTTCGCACCCGGCCGGATCTGGCTCGAGCCGCCGCCTGGGTCGCCGAGCACGGCGGCGTCGCCTACCTCGCTCACCCGTACTGGACGGGCGTGGCCCCAAGCGGCCTGTCGCTGGGCGACAGCGTCGCCGGCCTCGAGGTCTACAACGCGGGCTGCGAGCTCGAGACGGGTCGCGGCCTCTCGACGGTGCACTGGGACGACCTGCTCGAGCGGGGCGAGCATTGCCTCGGCATCGCCGCCGACGACTCCCACCACGGGGACCTGGACAGCCGCTTCGCCTGGGTCTGGGCGCGCGTGGTCGAACGGTCGCCAGCCGCCGTTCTCGAATCCCTCGCGACCGGCGCGTTCTACAGCTCGACGGGGCCGCTCGTCCACGAGCTCAGCGTCGCGGACGGGGCGGTCGAGGTGAGGTGCAGCCCCTGTCAACGAGTGACGCTCTGCACGCGACGGCAGCGCGGATCCTCGGTGAGCGCCGGTCCATCGGGCTACCTGCACCGGGGCGAGATCCTCTCCGAGTCGGAGGCGGGGGAGATCACCGCCGCCCACCTTGAGCGCCCGCCGGGTGCGTACTTCGGACGGCTCGAGGTCGTCGACGCTCAGGGCCGTAAGGCATGGACGAACCCACTGTGGGACTGACGGCGCGCGAGGCCGCGACCGAGCAGCTCGGGAAGCGCCAGTTCGACCTGCTCGTGATCGGCGGTGGGATCGTCGGAGCAGGAATCGGAGCCGCGGCGGCCCGCGCCGGGCTCGCGGTCGCCCTCGTGGACAAGGGCGACTTCGGGGGCGAGACATCGAGTGCCTCGTCGAAGCTGATCCACGGCGGCCTGCGGTACCTCCGCCTCGGCGACATCCGCCTCGTCCGTGAGGCGCATCAGGAGCGTCGGCTGCTCATGCACTTCGTCGCCCCGCATCTCGTTCGACGCCTCCAGTTCCTGCTGCCGCTCTACCGGAACGGCCCGTACGGGCGAGCGACGACGGAGGCCGGGCTCTTGCTATACGGCGCGCTCGCCCGGTCGCGACTCCACCGGCTCGCGCCGCCCGACCGGGCGCGCGGCCAGGTTCCGAGCCTGCGCGTCGACGGCCTCCGCGCGTGCGGCGTCTACGCGGATGCGACGACGCACGACGGTCGGCTGTGCCTCGCGAACGTCCGCGCCGCTGCAGCGGCGGGAGCGACGGTCCTCAACTACGCGGAGGTGCGCTCGCTCCGGAGTGTGCGCAACCGCGTCGTCGGCGCGGACGTGGTCGTCGACGACGGCACAGTCGTCGGGGTCCAAGCGCGCGCAGTCGTCAATGCGAGCGGCCCGTGGGTGGACGAGATCCGCCGGCTCGAAAACCCCTCCGCGCTTCCAACGGTACGGCTGAGCAAGGGCTCGCACGTGCTGCTCCGGCTCGAGGAATCCTGGACCGCGGCGCTGACGATCCCGCACGACAAGGTGCGCGTCTCGTTCGCGGTTCCGTGGGAGGGCATGCTCCTGCTCGGGACGACCGACGTCCTCTACGAAGGACAACCGGGCGCGGTCGAGGCGACAGAAGCCGAGGTGGCGCAGATCCTCGACGAGGCGTCCGTCGCCGTCGCGCCGGAACTGCTCCGAGCGGACGCGATCTGCTCCACCTACGCCGGGCTCCGCGTGCTGCCCCGCGGGGACGGTGAAACGGCAAGCGCGCGCCGCGAGACGGTCTTCCACCGGGGGCCAGGCGGAATGCTGAGCGTGGCGGGCGGCAAGCTCACCACCTACCGCCGGATCGCACTCGCCGTCCTGGATGCGCTCCGAGAAGAGCTGGGCCTGTCCGCGGTCGATCGCAGGCCGTTCCAGCTCCCGGGCGGCGCGGCCCCGGACCTGGTCGCGTGCCGGCTCGCCCGGAGCCGGCCCGACCTGGACCCCCGCGTGCACGCGCACCTCGCTCATTTGTACGGGAGTCTTGCCGAGGACGTGCTGGCTCTCGCTGCGGAGGATCCCGATCTCCTGCGGCCGCTTCAGTCGGCCGGGCCGGACATCGTCGCGCAGGCCGTCTACGCTCGCGACGTCGAGTGGGCGTGCCGACCGGAGGACATCCTCCGTCGCAGAACGACGGTCGCGCTGCGTGGTCTCGCCGACGCGGAGGCCGTCGCGCTGGTCGAGGCGGTCCTGCGCGGCGACGTGCGAGCACCCGGCGCGCAGTCGTCGCCGGCCTAGGCGTTCAACTGGGCGAGCCGGCGTGCGACCCGCGCCGCTGTGCGTGCGAGCTCCGCGGCTGCCTCGGCGTCTCCGGCGACGCTCGACCTGAGCTGCGACTGGACGTCCGCGGCGAGCTCCGCCACCTCGTCAGCCTTTGCGGCGATCTCCTCCGGCACCTCGATCGTCCGCCGGCGAGCTTCCTCGCTCTTGGTCTCCATGAACGCCGCGTAGGCCTCGGCGTCCTCGTCCGCGAGCTGCGTCAGACGCGTGGAGAGTGCGCTCGCGCGCGTGACCGCGGCGTCGTCGTCGGCGAAGCGTGCTGCCAGCTCGACGAGGCACGCGGCGAAGGCCGCAGTGACCGCGGTCGCCGCGCCGCTCGCAGGCGCGGGCGTGCGCTCGCCGAGCGCGGCGAGGAACTCGCCGACCTGCAGCTCGCTAACCGCCACGCGCGGCGACGGCCCGCTCGTGTCGGTAGAAGGGCACGGTCTCCGGCTCGAGCGGCGTGTTTCCGAGGATGAGGTCGGCCGCCTTTTCGGCGACCATCATCACCGGTGCGTAGATGTTGCCGTTCGGGACGTACGGCATCACCGACGCGTCCACCACGCGCACGCCCTCGAGGCCGCGCACTCGCATCGTCGCCGGATCGACGACCGACATCACATCGGTGCCCATCCGGCAGCTGCAGGAGGGATGCAGGGCGGTCTCCGCATCTCGTGCCACCCAGTCGAGGATCTCGTCGTCGCTCTCGACGTCGGGGCCCGGAGAGAGCTCGCCGGCGTTGAAGGGGTCGAACGCGCGCTGGTTCAGGATCCGCCGCGCACAGCGGATCGCCTCGACCCACTCGCGGCAGTCCTGCGCAGTAGAGAGGTAATTGAACAGCAGCGCCGGGTGAACGCGCGGGTCCTGCGACTTGATCTTCACCGAGCCGCGCGCATCGGAATACATCGGACCGACGTGCACCTGGTACCCGTGGCCTTGCGGCCTCGAGCCGTCGTAGCGGATGGCGATCGGCAGGAAATGGAACATGAGGTTCGGGTACTCGACGTCCTCGTTGCTGCGGATGAACCCGCCCGCCTCGAAGTGGTTCGTCGCGCCGGCGCCGGAGCGGAAGAAGAACCAGCGAAACGCGACCGACGGACGGTTTCGCAGCTTGAGCGAGGGCGCGACGGAGACGGGCTGCTTCGACGCGTACTGGATGTAGACCTCGAGGTGATCCTGGAGGTTCTCGCCGACCCCGGGCAAGTCGTGCACGACCTCGATGCCGAGCGCCTCCAGTTCGTGCGCGTTCCCTACGCCGGAGAGCTGCAGCAGCTGCGGCGAGTTGATCGCACCGCCGCAGACGATGACTTCGTCGGCGTCGACGATGCGCGCGTGTCCGCGCTCGACGACCTCGACGCCGTTCGCGCACTTGCCGTCGAAGAGAATTCTGTTGACGAACGCACGGCAGCGGACCTCGAGGTTCGGGCGCTCCAGGACCGGATGCAGGTACGCGCGCGCCGCGCTCAGGCGGCGGCCGCGGTGGATCGTGCGGTCGAACGCACCGAAGCCCTCCTGTCGGTACCCGTTGACGTCGAGGGTGAGCGGGTAGCCGGCCTGCTGAACGGCGGCGAAGAAGGCCGCGAAGAGCGGGTTCGTCGCGGGCCCGCGCTCGAGCACGAGCGGCCCGCTGCCGCCGCGGTAGTCGTCGGCGCCCTCGAGGCACGTCTCCATCCGCTTGAAGTACGGAAGGCAGTGCGCGTAGCCCCAGCTCTCCATTCCGGGGTCGGCCGCCCACCGCTCGTAGTCCAGTGGGTTGCCGCGCTGGAAGATCATCCCGTTGATCGAGCTCGATCCGCCGAGCACCTTGCCGCGCGCGTGGTAGATGCGCCGCCCGTGCATGTGCGGCTCGGGCTCCGACTCGTACTTCCAGTCGTAGAACCGGTTTCCGATCGGGAACGAGAACGCGGCCGGCATGTGGATGTACACATCCCAGCGGTAGTCGGGGCGCCCCGCCTCGAGCACGAGCACGCGCGTCGACGGGTCGTCACTGAGCCGGTTCGCCAGCGCGCTCCCGGCGGAGCCGCCCCCGACGATCACGAAGTCGTACCGCCGACTCATGACAGAACGACCGTCTGGAGCTCGGTGAACGACTCCATCGCCGCCGTGCCGCCGACGCGCCCGATGCCGCTCGCCGTGCCCGAGCGGCCGCCGAACGGGAGGTGGCTCTCCCAGTAGTTCGACGACTCGTTGACGTTCACCCAGCCGGTACGCACACGGTCTGCGAACTCGAGCCCGCGCGCGAGATCGCGCGTGAAGATCGCGGCGAGCAGCCCGTATGGGGATGCGTTCGCCAGCTCGACCGCGTCGTCGAGCGAGTCGATCGCGACGACGGGCGCGATGGGACCGAAGGTCTCTTCTTGTGCGACAAGTGACTCGGGCGGCACGCCGTCGAGGATCGTCGCGGGCCAGTACAGCGGAGTGGGGAAGCCGTTCGCGCGCTCTCCGCCGGCGACGACCGTCGCGCCGCGCTCGACGGCGTCGGCGACGTGCTCGTCCATCTTCGCCGCGACCGAATCGTTGTTCAGCGGCCCGAGCGTCGTCTCGTCCGCGAACGGGTCGCCGAGCACGACGCGCTCCGTTACGAGCCTCGCCAGCCGCGCCACGAAGTCCTCGCGGACGTCGCGGTGCACGAGCAGGCGCTCGCCGGCGGTGCAGCTCTGGCCGGCGCAGAGAAAGCACGCGGCGACGGTCGCCTCCGCGGCGGCGTCGAGATCGGCGTCGTCCATGACGACGACCGGCCCGTTGCCCCCCAGCTCGAGCACGAGCGCCTTGCCGACCGCCGCCTCAGCCACCTTGCGACCCGTCACGGTCGAGCCGATGAAGCCGATGCCGTGCGTGCCCGGGTTGCGCGCGATCTCGTCGCCGACGACCGCACCCGGCCCCGTGACAAGGTTGAAGACCCCAGAAGGCAGGTCGGCCGACACGATGCATTCGGCGAGCGCGATCGCTGCCACCGCCGTCGTCGACGCCGGAGTCCACACCACGGTGTTGCCGCAGGCGAGCGCAGGCGCGATCAGCTCGGCCGGCATCGTGTACGGCCAGTTCCAGGGCGTGATCACGCCCACGACGCCGCGCGGCCTGCGCACGAGGAGCACCCGCTTACCCGGCGAGAACGAGTTCGCGAGCCTGCCTTCGAGTCGCTTCGCATCCTCAGCCGCCATCCGCCAGTAGCCGACGAGCTCTTCGACCTCGTCGTAGGACTCCGCACGGAGCGGCTTGCCCTGGTCAAGGGTGAGCGTACGGGCGAGCTCGTCGCGGCGGCGCTCGATCTCGTCGGCGATCCGGTGCATGGCCGCCGCGCGCTCGAACGCGGTCGACCGGGCCCAGTCGTCTGCGGCGCGGTTTGCGGCCTCGATCGCGCGCCGGGCGTCCTTCCGCTCGCCCTCCGGCACCTCGGCGATCGTCTCGCCCGTCGCAGGCGACTCGGCGGCGAACGTGGCGCCGGACGCTGCGCCGACCCACTCTCCCGCGACGAACATGTCCATCAGTCGCCCAGCTCCTTGCGCCGCCGCTCTGCGTAGGCCTCGAGCTCCCCCTTCAGCCCGGCGTGCACCGGAGGCTCCTCGGACTGACTCCCCGCGATCTTTTGGCGCGCGTGCACCGTAATGGTTGATCGTATAGTCGCCCGGGTCAGGCGGCGGCCGGTCGGCCCAGGCGTTCGAGCGTCTCTCGCCTCCACCGCTCCGTCCCGCGGAGCTCGTTGAAGGTGTAGACGTGGAAGCCGGCGATCTCTCCGATCTGGGGACCCACTCCCTCGACGAGGTAGCCGGGTCCGACGCTGCCGCGTAGGAGCAGGCGCGTCAGGACGCCGCCCTGCTTCCTGAGGAACCGAGCCGACTCGCCGACTCCGATCCTGCGCGAGATCTGGAGAAGCTTCCGCCTCGGCGTGACCCCCGGAACGCCGACGTGGATCGGGAGTGCCACGCCGCGCTCGCGCACCGCGCCGATCCACCAGGTAATGACGCCCGGATCCAGGCAGAGCTGGCTGACGATGTAGCTGGCGTGCGGCGCCTTGTCGAACATCGTCTGGATCGTCGTCTCGTCCGAGATGAAGGGGTGGCTCTCCGGATATCCGGAGATGCCGATCTCATCGAGGTGGTGTTCCAGGTGAGCAATCGCGACGAGCAGGTCGTATGCGCCCGCGAACTTTCCTGCCGGCGCCTGGACGTCGCCGGCGATGACGAAGATCTCGCGGACACCGATCTCCTGCAACCGGTCGACGAGCTCGCGCAGGTGCTCCTCGTCCGCGACCAGCCTCGCGGCAACGTGGGGAACGACGGCGAATCCGCGTCTCGCCACTTCCTCCGCCAGCCGCAGCGTTGCCTCCAAGCCCCGCCGGGGCGAGGAGGTCACGGTCACCTTCACCTCGGTCGGGACGTGCTGGACGAGCTCGTCCTCGATTCCCGGCAAAGGGAACACCTCGTAGCGGGGACGCCTCAGCAGCCCGGCGAGCGCCTCCCGGGCTGAAGCCGCCACGTCTCCCGGCCGCGCTGCGAGCTGCATTACTCGCTCGTGGCGCCCGCGGCCGCGAGGTCCTGCCTCGGGATCTCCTTCTTCGGGTCGATGAACGGCCTCTGGACGACGACGGCCGAGGTCCGCTCGCTCGGCGTCTCGACCTCCAGCTCCGTCCCGAGCTCGGCGAGCTCGATCGGAACCATCGCGTAGCCGATGTTCTTGTCGAGCCGTGGCGAGTAGCAGGCGGACGTGATCTTGCCGATCCGGGCGCCGTCGGAGTACACGGGGAAGAAGTCGATCATCGACCCGTCGTTGTACGACCCGAGCCGCTCACCGCCGATCTCGACGCCGACCAGCTTCCGCTTGATGCCCTGCTCCTTGATGCGCCGCAGCGCGTCCTTGCCGACGAAGTCGGTCTCCTGGTCGAGATCGACCATCCACTCGTAGCCCATGTCGACCTCGTACGGGTTCGTGTCGAGCCACATGTCGGCGCCGAGCGCGAGGATGCCGGCTTCGATCCGCTTGATGTGACACGGCCCGATGACGGTGATTCCCTGCGGCCTGCCGGCCTCGAGGACGATGTCCCAAAGCTTCTCGCCGTCCCGACTCGCGTTCTTCACGTAGATCTCGAAACCCAGCTCCGCCGTGTAGCCGGTGCGGGAGACGATCACGTCGAGCCCTTCGAGCTGATAGTCCCGCATGTAGTAGTAGGGAATGTCGAGCGCGCCCTTGCCGAAGAGCGCGACCAGGACCTCCCTCGACTTCGGGCCCTGAACCTGCACCGGCCCGACGTCCGGCTCGCCGATCTCGACGTCGAGCCCGGAGTTGTGCGCCACACCCATCGCCCACAGGAGCACGTCGCTGTCCGCGACCGAGATCCAGAAGTGGTTCTCGTCCAGTCGCAGCAGGATCGGGTCGTTGATGATGCCGCCGTCTGGCGCCGTGATGAAGACGTACTTGCATTGCCCCACCGCGCACTTGTTGAGATCGCGAGGGACGAGCATGTTCGCGAGCGTGAACGCGTCGGGGCCGGTGATCTCCACCTGCCGCTCGACGCCGACGTCCCAGAGCGTGACGCCGTTCAGGAGCTGCCAGTACTCCTCGACGGGGTCGCCGTAGTGGCGAGGGTGGTACATGTGGTTGTAGAAGCTGTACATCTTGACGCCGTGCCGCCGCGAGGCGTAGAAGAACGGCGACTTCCGGATTCGCGTGTAGAGCAGGACTTCCGGGTGCTCGACGATTTGGTTCACGGCGGATTCCCTCCTGGTCGTGGTGCGGCTCTCATGCCGCTTCCTTGTGGCCGAGACGCGACGAGAGGTCGCGCGCCTGCTCGACGAGCAAGGGCGCGAGCTCGGCGCGGCGCTCGGCGGTGAATCGAGTGGTCGGTCCGGAGATGCTCAGGGCGGCCACGACCTCGCGGTCTGACCGCACGGGGGCGGCGATCGCCGCGAGTCCGAGCTCGAGCTCGTCGACGGCGGTCGCATAGCCGTTTGCGCGCACTCGTTCGAGCTCCGACTCCAGCGCGGCAGGGCGCGTGATCGTCCGGGATGTGAATCGCTCGAGGCGAGGCGGAATCGACACTGCGCCGAAGGCCATGAACACCTTGCCGTTCGCGGCCACGTGGTGCGGGACCCGCCGGCCGACCCAATTCGTGACCCCAACGAAGTGCTCGCTGTCGCGCTGCGAGAGGTGCTCCGCGCCGAGCGGACCTGGAACGGCGAGATTGATCGTCTCACGTGTCGCCTGCGCGAGGTTTTCGAGCACGGGACCGGCGAGCTCGACGAGGCTCTGGCCGCCGTCCCGGTGTGCGAAGCGAAGGAGCACGGGGCCGGGGGAGAGTCGGCCGCGGTCCGTGGACCGCTGAACGAGTCCCCTGCGCTCGAGCGCGCCGACGAGGCGCGACGTCGTGCTCTTCGGCAGACCGGAGAGTGCGGCGAGCTCGCCGACGGCGAGCGGTTGTCCGCTTTCGACCACGCGGACGAGCAGCTCCGCTGCGCGGTCGATCGCCTGTGTACCCGGCTCCGTCGCCATTTCACATCGTGGAACGAACGTTCCACGGCAGATTGAACCGGGCGCAGCCTACGCCGTCAACCTAGACCGGGATGTCTTAACAGTGCCTGGCACCACCCTCAGGCCCGTTTTTGCGGAGCTCGGCGACAATCGCCGGGACGACCTCGTGGAGGTCGCCGATGACGGCCCAATCGGCGCGGGCGACGATCGGCGCGTTCTGGTCCTTGTTGATCACGAGGATCCGCTTGGCGCCCTTGCAGCCGACGATGTGCTGGATCGCGCCGCTCACACCGCAGGCGATGTAGAGGTCGGGGGCGATCCGGGCGCCCGTCTGTCCGACCTGGTCGGAGTGGGGGCGCCAGCCGAGGTTCGTGACGACGCGCGAGCCGCCGACCGCGCCGCCGAGCAGGTTCGCGAGCTCCTCGAGGAGCTCGAACCCCTCCTTGCTGCCGACGCCGCGGCCGCCGCCGACGACCACGCGCGCTGTGTCGAGCCGCACTGTTCCCGCCGTCGGCTCCTCGCGCCGCGTGACACGCACGCGGAAGTGCTCGTCGCTCAGCGTCGGCGTGAACTCCTCGACGCTCGTGGCGACGCCGGCGGGCTCTGCAGCGACAGCGTGCGGGGCGACCGTGAGGAGCTTCGGCGTCCCCGTGAGACGCGCCTCCTCGAGCAGGCTCCCGCCCCAGCGCTGGCGCGTGAGCTGGAACACGTCGCCGTCCAACGACACGTCGACGACGTTCGCGGCCAGCGGGACATCGAGCCGCGCGGCGACGTACGCGAGCACTTCGTGCCCGCGGTCGGTGCCTGGAGCGACGACGACGTCGGGCTCGAGCTCGACGATCGTCTGCGCCCATGCCTCGGGCGCGTACTCGTCGAGGAGCTCGTGCACGACGCGCCGTGCGCGCTCGACGTAGCCGTCGACATCGGCCTCGCCGAACACGAGCGCCTCGACGTCTCCGAGTCGCCGCGCGAATGTCAGCGTCTCGAGCGAGACCGGATCGTCGTCGACGAGGCAGAGGGTCATCACGCCACCAACCCGAGCTCGCGCAACACCGCGACGACGCGCGTCGCCGCATCGGCCCCGCCCAGGATCTCGACGTGCGTCTCCTGCTCCGGCGGGACGACGAGCTTGACCGTCTCGAGTGCGCTCGCGCGCGGCTGCGGGTGGATCCGCTCGATCTCGGTCTTCTTCGCCCGCAGTCGACCCTGAACTGAGGCGTAGCGCGGGAGGTTGATTCCCTCTTTTACCGTCACGACGGACGGCAACGGCAGCTCGAAGATCTCCCAGCCACCCCCTACCTCGCGCCGCGCCGTCAGCTTCTCGCCGTCGATCGCGAGCCCCTTGATCCCGGTCACGCACGGCATTCCCAGTGCGTGCGCGACGCGCACGCCGACCTGGTAGTCGCCCGTGTCCGCGGCCTCGTTGCCGAACAGGAGCACGCCGAACGGCTCGGACTGCGCGCGGATCGCCTCGACGAGCGCGGCGGCGGTCGCCTCGGCGCTCCAGTCGCCGCCGTCCGTCTCGACGAGCACGGCGCTGCCGATTCCCATCGCCAGCGCGTTCTGCAGCTGCTCGGTCGCGGCGGCCGGGCCCAGCGTCAGCACCGTCGTCGTGCCGCCGTGTTGCTCCATGATCCGCAGCGCTTCTTCGACGGCGCACTCCTCGTGCGGCGAGATCGTGAACCCGAGCAGGCTCGTGTCGATCGCCTGCGCGTCGGGTGTGAGCGTGATCCGTGCGCCGGTCTCCGGAACGCGCTTGACGCAGACGAGGACGTTCACGGCAGGGACGCCATCAACTGCGGACCCGTGTGTTCTCCGGATCGAACAACGAGCGGCTGCCTTTGACCGCGACCGTGACCGGATACCGGTCGCCCATGTACTGCACGAGCAGCCCGTTGCCCTCGTCGGCGTGCTCCGTCGGCAGGTACGCGAGCAGCACGTGCTTTCCGACTGACGGTCCGGAGCCCGCACTCGTGACATATCCGCTCCGACCCTTGCGGTCAACGATGCGCTCACCCTCCTTGGTGAGGATCGGCTCCCGCCCGAGCATGTACCGCTTCGCCCCGTTCGACGGCGACGTGTTGTCGTCGACGGTGAGGGTGCAGAGGATCGCCGCCGGCTCCTCGTTACGGTGGCGCAGGTGTGCCTCCTTGCCGATGAAGTCCGCGTCCTTGACAGACGGGCGCTGCATGTCGGCCTCGACGACGTTGTACTCCGTCTCGAGCTCGGCGCCGTAGAGCCGGTAGCCCTTCTCGATCCGGCCCGTGGTGCCGTACACGCCGATCCCGGACGGGACGATTGCGAACGGCCGACCCGCCTCCCAGACCGTGTCCCAGAGCGCCGCGCCCTGCTCCATCGGCGCGTAGAGCTCCCAGCCGAGCTCGCCGACGTACGAGATGCGCGACGCGAGCGCCCGGACCGGTCCCACGTCGATCCAGCGGCAACGCGCAAAGGGGAAGCCCTTGTGCGAGACGTCGTCGCTCGTGATCGACTCGAGCACGTCGCGCGCACGCGGTCCCCACAGACCGAGCGTGCACCACGCGGACGTCACGTCGTCGAGCGCGACGGAGCCGTTCGCGGGAAGATGGTCCTCGAACCATTTCTTGTCGCGCGGACCGTCGAGGCCGCCGGTGACGATGCGGAAGAAGTTGACGTCGAGCCGCATGATCGTGAGGTCGGCCTTGAAGCCGCCGTTCTGGTCGAGGATCGACGTGTAGACGACGCGCCCGACGGCGACGTCCATCTCCGCGAGCGCCATCCGCTGCAGGTACTCGAGCGCGCCCGCTCCGACAACGTCGAAAACGGCGAACGCGGAGATGTCGATCATCGCAACGCGGTCGCGCATCGCGAGGTGCTCTGCGTTGATGATCGGCGACCACCAGCGCGACTCCCACTCCGCCTCGCGCGGCATCACGCGGTCGCCGTACTCCTCGAGCAGCGGCTCGTTTGACGCGTACCACCACGGCCGCTCCCACCCCGCGGTCTCGTAGAAGACGGCGCCGAGCTCTTGCTCGCGCGTGTAGAACGGGCTCAGCCGCACCTCGCGGTTCGACAGCCACTGCTCCATCGGGTGGACGATCCCGTACGTGCGGTTGTACCCCTCAGACGAGCGCGCGTCGACGTGCCGCTTCGTGCGCTGGTGCGGATAGAAGCGCGCGACATCTGCGGAGTGCAGGTCCGTCTCGGGCGCGCCCTCGACCACCCATTCGGCGACGGCCTTCGCGATCCCAGGCGCCTCCTTGATCCAGATCGCCGCGACCGACCAGAGGTTCTTGACCTCCGTCTCGCCCAGGAGCGGCATCCCGTCCGGCGTGAGGGACAGGAGCCCGTTGATCGCGTGCCGGATGCCGGCCCCTTCGACGGTGAGGATCTCCGGAAACAGCTCGAGGGCCTGCTCGAGCTGCGGGTCGAAGTCCTCCGACGTGAACGGCAGCTCGGTCGGCGAGAGCGCGGCCTCCTCGTTGGAGGGGATGTCGTCCGCGTTCATGAGGATCGGCCGGTGCGCGTACGAGCCGACCTCCATGTCGCTCCCGTTCTG
>Ga0070707_100004718_pt1 | contig 12771 bp, 10 predicted proteins | sample KBSK5502metaG_FD_65468 | JGI IMG/M metagenome (GOLD analysis project Ga0070707, IMG submission 65468) | Corn, switchgrass and miscanthus rhizosphere microbial communities from Kellogg Biological Station, Michigan, USA - KBS K5-50-2 metaG | ecosystem: Host-associated > Plants > Roots >... | reverse complement strand
CGCTGCGGAACTGCTTGATCTTCGGGCAACGAGCCCGTGGAAGTCATTCCCGCCGGCGCATAGACATGATCGCGTACGTAGTCGTAGTAACTCTGGCCACTTATTTTTTCGACGATCACGCCGAGCAGCAGGAAACCGTAGTTGCTATAGGACCACTTGCTGCCCGGTTCGAATTGCAATCCGCGTTTTCCGTAGAGCTTCACGTAATCCTGCAGCGTGCGAAGTTCCAGGCGATGCGCGTCAAATTCCGGTCCGAAGAAATCACCTGTACCGCCGGTGTGAGTTAAAAGGTGATGGATGGTCACTTTGGTGGCGATATCTTTGTTCGGGTAGTCGGGAAGATATTCTCCAAGGGGCGCTGGCAACTTTATTTTGCCATTTTGCACCAGCTGAAGCACCGATACAGCGGTAAACATTTTGTTCATCGAGCCGATGCGGAAACGAGTGTTCAACTCGTTCGGTGTTTTCTTCTCGCGGTCTGACAATCCGTAGGCGTTGGAGAAGATAGGTTTGCCGTGTTTTGCAACCATGACAGCGCCGGCAAACCGGTCCGCGGCAACCTGTCGATCGATCTCCGTGCGAAGCGCCGCGACGGCTTGCTCTTCACTCATGCGCGGCCTCGGGAATTCCGCGGGTCGCGCGATGGCATCCAAGTCAAGTTTCCTAATGTGATGCGGCTCGGCGGGGTCCACTTCAATTGTGAAGCGGGCGAATTGGTCCGAATCGTGTTCCTTTAAGATTCCAGAAAACTTTGCCGCCTCCGAGTCGCCTGCTTTCTTGAAATCGAATCCGCCAGTCATGTTGCGGAAACGCAGTTCTCCGTCAATCTCCTTGGCATGATCGGGATAATTTTTCTCGAGAAAGGCCAGAAGGTTTGAACGATCGCCACTGTTGAAAGCGTCGAGCCACGCCTGAAACTGCTGCGCGGCTGGTGTATTCGGCACTTCGGCTTGTGCGGCGGCGGCTTCGCCGCTGCTGGCTTGTTGGTCTTGGCGATTGCCGGGAATCGCGGCTGATGCCATTCCAGCTGGTCCGGTGCTGCCGGGTGCTGCGCCATCTGAAGGCGCTCCGCCATTCGGCTGCGAACGTCCGGGCGCCTGACGCGGGATCTTCGAGGGTGCGGAAACGCGCGGCAAAGTTCGGCTGCGGACCGGACGGAATGCCGCAAAAGAAAGGACTGCCAAAAACAACAGCGCGATAGCGCTTCCCTGAATCATCCGTGAAACGGGCAACCGCGCTTCGGGAACTCCGATGTGTTCCCAGATGAGCGGGCCCGTCTCATGTCCAGCTGCGGGAGCGAGGGCGATCTCGCCCGCAAGCAGATTTCGTAGCGCTCCGCAAAGCACCCATTGCCGCGCGAGCGACACCAAGCCATCGCCGAATAGCGGCAAGGCACTTTGTTTTGCCGCAATCTCATCGAAGATCCATAGCATTTCGTCAGCGAATTCACGCTGGAATGAAGGCGGGTGGAGACGCAGAAGGCACCGGTAAAGAGAACGGGAGAAAGAATGAGCCATTACGCCCTCCTTGGTTTCAAAACTCGCAAGCGCGTTCGGGCTTCACGCAACACGCCTGTGAGTCGCTCGACGTCTGCCAAGAGCACGCCGCGTCCCAATGCCTTCAGCCGGTAATAGCGTCGTCTCGGATCGCTCGTTGTAGATGGGCTGGCAGCTTCTTCCACCAGGCCCTGGCTGACGAGCTTTTTCAAGTTGTCATACAGCGTGCCTGGTCCGATTTTGTATTGTCCCGCGGACTGCCGCGCGATCTCCTGCATGATGCCGTACCCGTGCAGATCCTCGGCGGCGAGCGCCAACAGAATGTGGAGCGACGCGGGAGAGAGCGGGAGAAATGGCTTGATCCCTTGTTTCATACTCGGACTCCGATATATCGGAGTCCGAGTATGGTGTCAAGTGTCGATTGAGGGAGGAAGAAGTTGGTGCGAAAAGCGAAAAGCACCGACGTGAAGATCGGCCCCTCGCCAAGAAGTCAACGGCTCGCTGGCTGCGCGGTGGGAGGGAGGACGCCGTTGAGGCGGAGGTACATGGATTGCGCGGAGTAGTGATCGGCCCAGGAGCCGGAGAGGATGAACATGACGCCGGCGCGGGAGAAGGAACGATTGGGGAAAAGCGGAATGGAATCGGCGAGATGAGAGTCGTCAACTTTGGCTAGCGATGAAGAGCAGAAATCGAAAGATGCCTTGAGAGCTGAGACGAGTTTGTCTTTGGAGTCGGTTTCGGCGAGTTTGGGCGCCTCGGGAGCGGCGACGCCGGAAATTGCGGAACAAAAGCGCGTGTTGGAATCGGCGATATGAAGAGTGAGGTGGGCGAAGGTGATTTGGTCCGGCGTGGGCTTGAAGGGATATTTTTCGGCAGGCATGGCATCGGCGGCAGCGATCATGTTTTTGGATGAGCGTGTGAGTCCTTGACGTAACGCGTCGCTGACGGGAGTGCTTGAGGGAGGTGCGGTTTGGGAAAAACCCAGTGGGGGAAGAATCACGAGCAGAAGGCAAAGAGAAGAGACTGGCCTCATAGGGTGCTCCATTAGATCGAATTTTGAAAGGCGGGAATATCGTATGCCGATGGTGGTCTGTCCGTTGTACTTTGTTATACAAAGCACTTGACAAGGACAATTACTTTTGCAAATATTGCGCAGCGGCGGAGAAGGTCCGGAGAAAACTCACATGGTGAAGCGAATCATGGCGATCATCGCCATCTTTGCGTGTACGTGTCTCGCGTGGATGGTATTGGGCACTTCGATTTTTCTGCGAACGGAGAGCACTGGTTCACAACTTTCGGGGCGGGTGGCGTCAACCTGGGGAACAGCACAGGAGCAGCACCCTCCGGCGGTGAGTTACGTGACGCACGAGACCAAGACGGTGGAAGTCGAAGAAAACGGGAAGAAAATCAAGAAGACGGAAATTCGCGACGTGACTAGCTGGGTGCCATTGGATTCAAGCCAGATCGTGGCGGACTTCCACATTGACTACCGGCAAAAAGGTCTGCTGTGGTTCAGCACGTACCGCGTGGCGTTTGCCGGCAACTACAAGTTTCAGAATCCTACGGCGGAGGAGCGGACGTTCACCATCAAGTTGCCATTGCCGGCGAAACAAGCGGTGTACGATGGCGTGGAGATCACGCTCGATGAGAAACCGCTAGCGCTTGATTTTGGCGGAACGGAAGTGACCGCACATGCGCGGCTAGGGCCGAACGCGGCTGGTACCGTGCGGGCGGCATACCGTTCGCAGGGGCAGGACAATTGGAACTACAAATTTTCAAACGGCGATGAAGTTTCTCGTGCGAAAGATTTTCATTTCCTGATAAAAACGGATTTCAGTGGATTTGATTTTCCGGAGAATTCGCTATCTCCCACGGAAAAACGGGAGACCCCGCAAGGCTGGGAATTGAAGTGGGATTACCAGAACCTCGTTTCCGGATTCAACGTTGCGCTGAAGATGCCGCAGAAATTGCAGCCCGGGCCCCTGGCTGGTCGGATTTCGTACTTTGCGCCGGTATCGCTCTTCTTCTTTTTCTTTCTGGTGTTCATACTTTCCACGCTGCGCGGACTTGATCTGCATCCGATGAATTATTTCTTCCTGGCGTGCGCGTTCTTTGCGTTCCATCTCCTACTCGCGTATTTGTGCGATCACGTATCGATCCATGCGGCATTTGCAATTTCCTCCGCAGTTTCGATTTTGCTGGTGGTGAGCTATCTTCGGCTGGTGGTAAATGGTCGATTTGCCTTGGTAGACGCAGGGCTCGCGCAACTGATCTATCTTGTTCTGTTTTCTTATGCATTTTTCTTCGAAGGATTCACGGGCTTGGCGGTGACCATCGGCGCGATCCTGACGTTGTTCGCAGTCATGCAAATGACGGGACGAATCCGATGGGGAGAAAAATTTGAAAGCGTAGCCATGAAGCCAGCGACACTGCGTTAAAAACCTCAACCAGACGGAATGTCATTTGGGCAGGAAGAATCGACCCGGGCCATAACCTAGCCCAAGTTCGTCACTGAGAGGGCCAAAAGAGAGTTAAGTCCTTTGCAATCAGTTCAGGCTATGGCCGAGTCTGCACTACATTTTTGAATCTGAATCGGCTCCAGACGTTCCGGTAGTTGGAGTTGCAGCTGCTGAAGAATTCTTTGCTGCTCTTCATCGAGTTTGGCGATGCGTCGCAGCCCGATCTCGCGCCCTTCGACCGTTGGCAGCACGATGTCGACACTACGAATCTCTGCCAGCCGTTTCAGCGCTTGCGCCGGCGAATACTCTGAGCTACTCCGTCAGCAGATGCTTGAGCGTCACCTGCAGCGCGTAACCGAGAAACGCCACCAGCACATGTGCCTTCACCCGCTTTTAATCAACAAGGCGCAGCCCGGCACGGGTAAGGAATCGAGCGAGGCTATTCGTCGCCGTTGCGGTGGTCTTCGCCTCCCTCGCCGGGTCGAATGAAGCCGAACGGACCATGGCCTTCGTCGGCGATTCCAGCGGTGAAGAGGAGATGGTTTTTCTTGCCGGAGGGTCCGCCGGTGGCGAATTTCAGGCCCGGTAGAAAAGCGGCAAAAGGGGCGTGAGGCGTGCCAAGGACCGAGCGGCCATCGTACGGGAATACCGGTAGGTCTTAGCGAGTGATGATGAGGCCAGGAGTTGCGCCGGTGGACTTTGCATCATTCCAGACAAGAACGCCGTTGACGAAAACTTTTTCGATGCCGACGGGAAGCTCCTGCGGTTTTGTGAACGTAGCGTGGTCGATTACCGTAGCGGGATCGAAGAGGACCAGGTCCGCATAGGCGCCCTCGCGAAGAACCCCGCGATCTTTCCAGCCGAGGCGCTGCGCGGGGAGTGAAGTCATTTTGCGGATAGCGTCCGGTAAAGTGAGCCAGTGTTTTTCATGGACGAAGCGGCCAAGCACGCGGGGAAATGTTCCCGCCCCGCGAGGATGCGCAGCGCCGATGCCGCCATCACTTGCAACCATCACCCATGGCTGCTGATAAAACGCTTTGACATCACTTTCGATCATAGAGTGGCCGATCACTTGGGCTTCGGTGTTGGCGGCATCGCCTTCGCGAATGATGCGGATATACATCTCGACGGGCGAAAGTTTATTGGATTTCGCGATTTCCGCGAGCGAGTGGCCGAGGTAGGAGGAACGCGGCTTGAATTCCGTGATGGTGAGGCGATCGGCGCCGCCGAGATCGGCGATAGCTTTTTCGACGCTCTTGGGATTTTCGTAATGCTTGTCAGGAACGATGACTTTGATGTTGGAGTGCCAAGCTTCGTAGGGATAGCAGTCAGCCAGAAAATCGACGCCGCGGTTGCGGGCTTCTTCAATCACGCGAATGTATTCTGAAGCTTTGCCCCAAACGGCGACCGTGCCGAGTTTAATGTGCGAGTGGTCGACGGGAATGTGCGCTTGTTCGGCAATTTCGATTTCTTCAAGAAGCGCGTCAAAGGCTTTGTCCGCTTCGTCTCGGATGTGCGTGCTGTAGATTCCGCCGTGTTCGGCAGCGCTGCGCGCTATCGCGATGAGTTCAGCGGTGTTGCTGTAACTGCCGACTTCGTATTCAAGACCGCTTGAAAGGCCAATGGCGCCTTCGTTCATAGCTTGCCAGGTGAGCTGCACCATTTTTTCAATTTCGGCCGGCGTGGCGACGCGCTTGAAATCCTTGCCCATGACCTGGCTGCGAATCGTGGCGTGTCCTGCGAAGATCGCAAGATTGAGCGCGGCGGGATGCTGCTTGCGCGTTTCGATCCAATCTTTGACGGGCCAGGGAGATTCGCCATCAGGGCCCTCGACGGCGGTGGTGATGCCTTGGGCAATTTGTGTTTCGGCAAGTGGGTCGGAGTCGAGCCCGTCGAGCGAGTGGTTGTGAACATCGATAAATCCGGGAGCGAGTACCAGGCCGCGTGCGTCCATCACACGTTCGTCCGGAGCGGGAGAAAGTTTTCCGACCGACATGATGCGATTGCCGCGGATGCGTAGCGCGCCGTTGATCAGAGGAGCGCCCATGCCGTCGGCCAGTTGAGCGTTGATGATGAGCAGCGTATCTGGTGCGGGCGCAGCACGGAAGGCCAGAGGTATTGCGACCGTGAAAAGTACCGCAAGGAAAAGAATGGAAATGATGCGCCGGGAATTGTGCATGCGGACTGTTCCTCGAAAATTTTGGAACTGCGGGCCGGCGCAGGTGTCGTGCGGCTCACACTTGCTCGGCTTCAAGCCCAAGTCGCTGAACTAATCGTGCTCATTGCGAGTGCGAAGATGGTACCAGATAGCAATAAGGATGATGGAGACGACGAGGATGAGAGTCGAGATCGCGTTGATTTCGGGAGTGATGCCGCGGCGGAGACGGCCCCAAATCTCCAGAGGCAGCGTGCTCTCACTGCCAATAAGAAAGAAAGTGACGGCGATTTCGTCCAGGGAGAGCGTAAAGATCAACAGGCCCGCGGCGATTAGAGAGAGCTTGAGGTTGGGAAGGGTGACCAGCCAGAAGGTACGCCACGGAGTTGCGCCCAGATCGAGCGAAGCCTCTTCCTGACGACGATCCATTTTCTGAAGACCTGCGAAGAGCTCCGTGGTCGCGACGGAGATGAGGGCCGTACCGTGGCCGAAAAAAACGAGTGTCAGGCTGCGCTGGAAGCCAGCGATGACGGCGAACATCAACATGGAAAGTCCGGTGATGATGCCGGGAAGAATCAGCGGGAGGAGCACCAGCCGGCGGAAGAGAGATTTGCAGGGAAAGTCGGCACGATCAAGCGCGAGCGCTGCGAGCAGACCAAGCGTGAGCGAGAGAACGACAGCTCCTGCGGCGACGATGAGGCTGTTGACGACCGAATCCCAGATGGCGGAATCGGCGAAGAGTTGCCGATACCAATCGAAAGTGAAATGGCGAGGAGGAAAGCCGCCGACACCGTCGCGATTGAACGAGTACGCGACTAGCACGACTATCGGCAAATAGATGAACGCGAAAACGAGAGCGGCATATGTTCCGAGCAGCAACGGACGGCGCGAGACAGTGGAAGTAGATGCGCTCATTCGAATGACCAGTGTTTTTCCACGCGTTGCGTGACGGCAAGCAGCGCGACGGTGATAACCAGAATGAATACTGAAATCGCCGCGCCGAGCGGCCAATCGTAGGCAGCGCCGAAAAGCGATTGCACGAGGTTGGCGATCATCGTGCCGGACGGTCCACCAACAAGGAGCGGCGCGAGAAAGTCACCGAGAGACAGAACGAATGCGAAGGTTGCTCGGGCAAGGAGGCCGGGCAAAGAGAGCGGCAAAATGACGCGAAAAAAAGTCTTGCGCGGCGATGCGCCGAGATCTTGCGAGGCTTCGACGAGCGGACGGGGAATGTGTTCGAGTGAAGCGTAGATCGGAAGAAAGACAAATGGCGTGTAGATGTGCGTGAGCATGAGGACTACGGCGAACGGACTGTAGAGAATGGCCGAAACCGGTCCGTGCGTGATGTGCAGGTACTGAAGAAATCCGTTAAGCACGCCGTCGGAGCCGAGAATTGTTTTCCAAGCGTAGCCGCGAACCAGGTAGCTGACCCAAAGCGGAACAACAACGAGTTGATAGAGAATTTCCCTGCGCGGGCCCGCGTGGAAAGACAAGAAATACGCGACTGGATAACCGAGAAGAACGGAGAGCAGCGTAACGGAAGCGGCGATGCGCGCGGTGCGGAAGAGCACCTGAAGGTAGAGAGGATTTTTGAACAGCGTCGCGTAGTTGTCGAAATTCCACCGATGGACGATGACACCGTCGCGGACGGCCCACAGGCTGTGGAGGAACATCATCAGGTAGGGAAGAAGCAGGAACAACGAGACCCACAAAATGGGAGGAAGAGCTACGAGAAATTTGTAAGTCCGAGAGTATATGAAGTTCATCTACTCACTCACGGCGACGGCGTCAGAAGCGGAAAAAACAAAATCGTGTGAACCCGAGAGTTGGGCACGGGAGGCGATGCGCGCCCGAAGGACCAAATTGCTGGTGGTCTGCAATTCAAGAAGTTCAGTTGCACCGGAATAGATTCCTTGTCGAATGGACGCGGAGAAACGTACAGAGTCAGCGAGCCGGAGAGAGTCGGTGTCCAGGGAAATTGCTTCAGGGCGAAGTGAAAAGATCACGGCGCCGTTGTCACGAGAACAGGAAAATTGGAATGCGCCACAGTCAGCGATTCCATTTCGAACATCAGCGCGCAGCAAGTTTGTTTGCCCTATGAATTGAGCGGCATAGGCCGTGGCAGGACGCGTGTAGATTTCGCGAGGCGACGCGACTTGTTCGAGGGCGCCATTGCGAAGGAGAGCGATGCGATCCGAAAGCGCCATGGCTTCTTCCTGGTCGTGCGTGACGAAAAGAAACGTAATGCCTACTTCGCGCTGGAGGGATTTCAGCTCTGACTGCATCTCTTTGCGAAGGTTGGCGTCGAGGGCGGAGAGCGGTTCGTCGAGCAGGAGAAGTTCCGGGCGATTGACGAGCGCCCGAGCGAGCGCGACGCGTTGTTGCTGGCCGCCCGAGAGGCGCGTTGGTTTTGCAGCGGCGAATTCTTCCATGCGGACCATCGCGAGCGCATCATTCACGCGCATGGTTATTTCGGCTTTCGGCGTGTTCGCGGCTTGAAGACCATACGCCACGTTTTCGCTGACGTTGAGGTGGGGAAAAAGAGCGTAATGCTGAAAGACAGTATTGACGCCGCGTTTGTAGGGAGGAAGTGTATCGAGACGTGCGCCGTGCATCCAGATTTCCCCGGCGGTGGGTTGTTCGAATCCGGCGATAAGCCGCAGCAGAGTGGTTTTGCCGGAGCCACTTTCACCGAGCAGCGTCAGGAATTCGCCTGCGACGATTTCCAGAGAAAGGGTTTTTAAGACCTCGCGCGCGCCGAATCGTTTGCTGACGGCTCTCACTTCGAGCACCGTTGCGCCGGGAGCGAGAGAAGCGGCGATCGGAGGTGCGGCGGGGGTCACCGGGCGGCTTTGACCTCGTTCCAGATTTCGTTGTACTTGGCGCGACGCGGAACATCCTGCCAGAAATAAATTTTCAGCATGTATGCATCGGGCTCATCGAGGTGCAGGGACTTCTTCTCGTCACTCGTGAGATATTCTGCTGCGCCGGGATTCGCGGGCGTGTAGTGCGTGACGTCGCTCACGAGTTTTTGCGTCTTGGCCTCGATCATGTACGCGAGAAAATCCGTAGCGAGATCCTTGTTCCTGCTCGCCGAAGTGATCATAAGGTGATCGATCCAGCCCGTGGTGTTTTCCCTGGGAATCGTTTCGCCGACCGGAAAGTTCAATTTGCGAAGTTGCACGACGTTGAGTGGCCAACCCATCGCAAGAACGATTTCGTGATTTTGAAAAAGATTGGTGAGCTCGCCGCCGGTCGACCAATATTTGCGGACGTTTGGTTTGAGCTCGAGAAGTTTTTTCTTTACCTCTTCGAGCTGAGCATCTGAGAGATTGTAAAGCTGCGCCGCATCGGGCTTATCGTAGCCGAGAATCTGTGCCGCCATGTAGATGCTCGAGAGTTCATCCCACAACGAAACTTTGCCACGGTATTTTGCATCCCACAGAACGTTCCATGAATCGGGGGCCTGTGAAAAAGCAGTGGCGTCGTAGAGAAGAGGATTCGGTCCCCACATAAACGGCACGCCGTAAACCTGAGCGTTTGCTTTTACGAGAGAAGAGTCGCGAAGTTTCGCGGAAAGCTGCAGGTAAGAAGGAAGCCGTGAGAGGTCAAGGGACGCCGCAAGCCCGGCTTTCACGATGGAAGCAGCGACATCGCTTGAGGGCGAGATGACGTCGTAGTTCGCTGCGCTGCCGCCGCGAAGCTTGGCCACAAGTTCATCGCTTGAACCCATGTAGGACGCAACGACTTTACAATGATGCGTAACCTCAAAGTTCCGCACGAAACTTGTGTCGGCGTAGCCTTCCCAAACGAGAAGACTCAACATGGGCTCGGGTTTCTTGCACGCGCTAACGAAGAATACGATGAAAAGTACGGTGAAAATGAAAGTCCTGCGTGTCATCGAGCCTCCAGGAAGACCGGCCAGGGCCAGACAGCCCCATTGCCGCTTGCACCAGGAACTGGACTACGGCTTCGACTGAAATACTACGCGACCCCCCACAAAGGTGGTCAAAACTTTTGTTTTGTCGATTGTGTGAGGGTCAATCTGGAAAAGATTTTGCGAGAGGATGATCAGGTCTGCGAGTTTGCCGGGTTCGAGCGAACCTTCCGTTTTTTCCCGGAAGCCTGCAAACGCAGCGCCAAGAGTGTAGCCGCGAATGGCTTCGGCGACGGAAAGGCGCTGTGACGGAACAAAGCCATCCTTTGGTAAACCTTGCGAGGTTTGACGGGTGACTGCTGTCTGAATTCCTTTAAAGGGGTTCAACGTGACCACCGGCCAATCGCTGCCGAAGGCCAGCTGGCCGCCGTCCTTGGCGATACTTTTCCACACCCAGGCGCGTGAGGCGCGCTCCGGTCCGATGTTACGGGCCCAGACATCCAGCGTGTCGTTGTTTGGATAGGAATGGAGCGGCTGCATACTCGCGATCACGCGAAGTTTTCCGAAACGCGGAATGTCAGCGGTGGAAACGGATTCAATATGCTCAATGCGAGGACGGCGGCCGGAACTGTGGTTGAGCCTTTCGGCGTTCTCGTAACCGTCGAGCGCCGTGCGAATGCCGTAATCGCCGATGGCGTGGGTGAAAAGCTGTAAATTGCGTTTGTCGAGTTCAGCGACCGCGGACTTGTACTTGTCAGGATCCCAAAAAAGCTTGCCTTTGAGTGAAGGATCATCGGAATAGGACCCAAGCATGGCCGCGGTATGCGATTCAATCACGCCGTCAATCATGAATTTTACCGCGCCCGCGGAGAGCCAGTCGCCGGTATATTTTTTCCGCGCATCCTCGATGGCAGAAATATCCTGCGGCCGCAGCTCCGGCGGATCCTGGAAATAAGAAACGTAAAAGCGGAGTGTCAGATCGCCGTGGCGAAGAAGCTCGTCATAGAGATCGAACTCCTCGAAATCACCTCCGGCGCTGTGGACGCGTGTCAGGCCATTTTCATTAGCCCAGCGGATACCATCCCGGAGCGCTGCAAGTTTTTCACCGCGAGTCGGTTTTGGGATCACCGCTAGAACGAGCGATTGCGCCGCTTCTTTCAGTGCGCCGGTCGCCTCACCGGTTTGCGGATCGCGTACGATGATGCCGTTTGCAGGATTCGGAGTGTCTTTTGTGATATGCGCGAGTGCGAGGGCTTTCGAGTTTGCCCAGTAGGTGTGGCCGTCGTAGCCTTCAAGGAAGGCCGGGCGATCCGGGAAAACTTCATCGAGATATTTTTTATCCGGAAGCGATGTGGGAAACATCGCGTAGTTCCATCCGCGGCCGAGAATCCAATCGTTCCCGGGATGCTTGCTGCCATATTCGCGCAGGCGTTGCTGAATGTCAGCGGCATCTTTTGCATCTTCGAGATTGACGCGTCCGAGACTGAATGAGCCGTCGATGAAATGAATGTGGCAGTCGGTGAAGCCCGGAAGGACGAGGTGGCCTTTGGCGTCGATGACTTTCGTGTCTTTCGATTGCAAATTCGCAATATCGGTGTCGCTCCCCACGGCCACGATGCGTTCTCCGCGGATTGCAAGCGCTTCGGCCCACGCTTGTGTGGGATGCAACGTGTAGATCTTGCCGTGCAAGACGATGGTGTCCGCGGGCTGGGTTTTCCTTTGCGCAGAGGCTGCCATCGCAAAAGACAAGCACAACAGCGTGACCGAAAACGCCGGGAACAGAGACCGCAGCTTCATGCGGGACCGCCTCCAGAGAGAAGTGAATAGCACGCTCAAAACCGAGCGTTCAGATCTAAAAAGTCGGAGGCGTATTGATCCAAAGCAGCCACGATTCAGTTTTGCCGGGATTGCGCCAGCGATGCGGGGTGGAGCTCTGAAAGTAGAGACTGTCGCCCGGCTTCATGCGGTAGCGTTCATCTGAATTCAGCCAGATTTCGAATTTGCCACGGAGAACATGCAGGAATTCTTCGCCTTCGTGAGTATACGATTCGCCGCTGGTGCCGCCGCGCTTGATTCGAAAAAGATGCGGCTCCATAGCGGTGTTGCCCCAGGCGAGAAGTTCCATGCGAACGCCTTTCGTGGTCTCGAGGACTTTGCGTTCCGTGGGCCGCACGAGGCGGGAATTGTCTTTTGCCGGTTCGAAAAAGGAAAGAATATTGGTGCGATAGAAGCGCGCGATTCGGCGCAGCGTGCCGATGGAGGCACGCATCTGACCGCGTTCGAGCGCGCTGAGAAATCCCACGGAGACGCCGGTCGCGCGGGCCACTTGCGCCAGAGAGAGGTTGCGGCGCTGACGGAGGCGCCTGAAACGGGAACCGGGGGAAGCCGCACTCTCAGCGGCAACGGAAACCACGCCCTGGCGCTTGAGAACGTGAACGATTGCAGCGGGATTTAGTCCGCGCGCACGGCGAAGAAAAATAGCGCGCTTCAAAAGGCGCACGTCTTTTTCATTGTAGAGGCGGTAACGGCTGCGTGTCCGGTGCGGCGTCACGAGCCCCAGCGTTTCCCATGCACGCAATGCGGAAGAAGAAATGCCGACGCGTTGCGCGACTTCACTGATGCGCAAAGAGGCTTGAGGCACGCGCGAAGCCGATGGCTCGTATAAATTCTTTCTTCTTGACATCACTTCAAGCTTTCCATAAGTTTACAGGATTATAGTAAGGTTTCGGGGGCACAGCAACCTCGAAGGCGCGGTGCAAATCAAAACTTCGGGGCTCAGGGGTG
>Ga0070707_100004715_pt1 | contig 12773 bp, 10 predicted proteins | sample KBSK5502metaG_FD_65468 | JGI IMG/M metagenome (GOLD analysis project Ga0070707, IMG submission 65468) | Corn, switchgrass and miscanthus rhizosphere microbial communities from Kellogg Biological Station, Michigan, USA - KBS K5-50-2 metaG | ecosystem: Host-associated > Plants > Roots >... | reverse complement strand
TTTACCAAACCCATCAAGACCCGGCATTACCGAAAACTCCGAACGAGATCTTTTGTCATTACATTCTTTACGAAATGCCGGTCGGCCTGCGCGGCCTGCTCATCGCCGGTATTTTCGCAACCGCAATGGGCTCACTCAGCACAGCGATTAATGCGCTGGCCACGAGTTTTACGCGGGACTGGTACGAGCCCTACATCAATCCAGCATCGACAAGCAAACAAAGTCTTCGCGCCGTACGCTGGGCCACGGTCTGGTTCTCGCTCCTGATGATCGTAGTCGCTTCGACCACAGCCTACCTCGTCATCGTTTACCCAAAAGTGCGAATCATTCCGATTGTCCTCAGCATTTACGGTTATACATACGGCTCGGTGCTGGGCATTTTCCTTGCCGGCATGTTAACCAAATCGCGCGGAAACGACATCGGCAACATCGCCGCGATGATTATCGGCTTCATCGTCGTCGCGATTTTGAGCGGTTTGCCTAACAACATCGCCGGAATCTTCGGCGGCAAACTTTACACCCAACCGACCTGGCTGCCCGTAATGGAATTTCCCTGGTGGATCTGTTTCGGCACGATCGTGACCTTCTTCATCGCCATTTTGTTCCGAACCGGCCGTGAGCATCAGCCGCCGGCCGTCGCTTCAGGCCAATAGGAAAGCAGGATTTGACTGCTCATGGGTCGCTAATTACTTGACGCGTAACGGCGATCCTTTATACGCAACATTCAACCATTGAAATCCCATGCCTCACGTCGTCACCGATAAATGTAACGAATGCAAGTTCACTGACTGTGTAGAAGTGTGCCCCGTCGCGTGCTTCTACGAGATGGACAAGCAGGTGGTCATTCACCCGGAGGACTGCATTGATTGCATGGCATGTGTGGATGTATGCCCTGTGCATGCCATCTATGCGGAGGCGGACCTTCCGCCCGAGTTCACAAAAGATATCGAATTCAACGCGACCGAGGCTCATCAGTTGAAGGACTCCGGTGCGGAAGCAATCACGGCCCGCAAAGATCCTCTACCCACCGCGACGGAGCGAAAGAAGGCGCTGGGTTATTGAGCGACGCGGTCCGCAATGCAATGCGGCTGACACAGCCGCCACTACAATTTTTTCTCTTTGGTCAGTTTGATCCCCAGGTCTCTCAACTGGCGAGGATCGACTTCAGCCGGTGAATTCGACATCAAATCCATACTGCGATTGTTTTTTGGGAAGGCCATTACGTCGCGAATACTTTGTTCGCCGGCGATCAGCATGACCAGGCGATCGAGTCCAAGGGCGATTCCACCGTGCGGCGGGGCGCCAAGATGCAGCGCACGCAGTAGGTGACCAAACTGCGTTTGCCGATTTTCCGGGCTGATAGCGAGAGTCTCGAACATTTTGTCCTGCAATTCCGGCTCGTAAATTCGCATACTGCCGCCACCGATCTCGACGCCATTCAAAACGACGTCGTACGCTTCGGCACGAACATCGGGAAACTTCTTTTCGTTAAACAGCGGCATGTCCTCCGCTTTCGGCCGCGTAAATGGATGATGCATGGCGTTCCATTTGTTGTCTTCCGGGCTCCATTCAAACAGCGGAAAATCTGTGACCCAGAGGAAATCCCAGATTTCCGCAACAGGCGTAAGCTTTTGCATTTCTGCAATGCGCAGGCGCAGCCGACCGAGAACCTCACAGGCGGTTTCCCATTTGTCCGCGCCGAAGAAAACGCAGTCGCCTTCTTCAATTTCCAATTTTGACCGCAACGCCGTTTTCTCCGCGTCCGAGAAAAACTTAACGATTGGCGATTTCCATTCGCCGTTCTCGATTTTGATTGAAGCGAGCCCTTTTGCGCCATACAGCTTCGCAATCTCAGTTAATTCGTCGGCCTGTCCGACGGTGATGCCGGCAAATCTTTTTGCATTAATCGCTTTTACGACACCGCCGGATTCGAGCGCGGTGCGAAAAACCTTGAAACCGCTTTCGCGAAAGATTTCTCCAAGATCGACAAGCTCCATCCCAAAACGGCGATCAGGTTTATCGCTCCCATAACGATCGACGGCTTCACGATAGGTAACTCGATCAAACGGGATCTTGATCCCGATATTGCGTGTCGCCCTGAAGATTGCAGCGAGCATTCCTTCGGTAACCGCGAAAATGTCGCCTGGCGTGACGAACGAGGCCTCGATGTCAATCTGGGTAAACTCCGGTTGCCGGTCAGCTCGCAAATCTTCGTCGCGAAAACATTTCGCGATCTGAAAATATCTTTCCACGCCGGCAACCATCAGCAGTTGCTTGTACTGCTGCGGTGCCTGCGGCAATGCATAAAACTTCCCGGGCGTGATTCGACTCGGCACCAAAAAATCTCGCGCCCCTTCGGGAGTGCTCTTGGAAAGAATTGGAGTTTCAACCTCGACGAAACCCTGGCCGTCGAGATAATCGCGCGTCGCCTTCGCCGCAATGTGTCGCAACCGCAGATTGCGCGCGAACCGGGGCCGACGCAAGTCATAGTATCGATGGGTCATCCGCAAGTCTTCGTTGTGCGGCTCGGCATCAATCGGGAACGGAAGATCGTCCGCCCGATTCAGAATTCTCAGTTCGCTCGGAATGATTTCGATATCGCCGGTGGCAAGATTTGGGTTTTCTGTGCCTGGTAACCGCGCAGCGACGTGACCGGACACCTGAATCACGTCTTCGCTGCGCAATGTATGGGCCTGCTTCGCAAGTTGCGCATTCTCCTCCGGTCGAAACACGATTTGCGTCAGACCTTCGCGATCGCGAAGGTCAATGAAAATTACGCCACCGTGATCGCGTGTGACATTGACCCACCCGGCCAGCTCGACCTGCCTGCCGTTGTCGCTCTTGCGAAGTGAATTGCAGTCGTGTGTGCGATACATGTTCTTTGTCATTCCGAGCTAAGTCGAGCAATCCCGTCGCGAAACCTTGGTCAATGCGACGGGATCCTTCGACTCCGCCTCACTGCGCTCAGGATGGCAAGCTGGATTACGCTTGCAAGTGCGCAAGTAACTCCCCGTGGTGAACTAAAGATTCTTCGCGTGTAGCCAGGTTCTTTACTTTCACCTGCGGCCATTCGTCCCCGAACAGGATTGCAACGCGCGCGCCAAGTTGCTCGGCGGTTTGAAATTGTTTGCCCACCTTTTCGCCGGCGAGTGGATAATCCACGCGATAGCCGCGGTCGCGAAATTGTTGAATTTGCGCAAGAGCGTCTGCGCGGCGCTGTTCCTTTGCGATAACCACATAGATGTCGATCTTCCGGCCCTGTGCGATTGCAGTCTCCAGCTTCTCACGCGCGTGAGAAGTTTCGTTCATGAGCTCACCGAGCACAACGTCGCCCATAGCGAAACCGAGCGCCGGCATTGAAACTGCGCTATCGCTCAGTTGCGCGATTAGATTGTCGTAACGGCCGCCACCCGCGATGGCGCGGAATTTTCCGCCGCGGTCAAACACCTCAAACACAATGCCGGTGTAATAAGCCAGTCCGCGCACAATGCCGACATCGATCGCAACATAATCGGCAAGCCCCCGCTCGCGGAGGCCATCAACAAGCTGGTCGAGTTTCCGGCTCTTCCCGCCGGTTTTTAGAATTGAAAAGATTGGATCGGCGAGTTTGCCAAGTTTCTCCGCTGTCTTCTCGCGCGGTTCACGCCCGGATTTATCGATTGCCTGCAACAATTCGTCCCATCGGTCCGCCGACACGCCTCTTTCGCGCAGGAAGTCGGTCCAGAAATCGCGGTCGCTGATCCGGACAACAAAATCTTTTTCGGTGAACCCAAACGCCCGCAGGATATCGATGCAGAGCGCCACCAACTCGATGTCAGCGGCAAGGTTCGCTTCCCCGATAATGTCGCAGTTGAGTTGAAAATGTTCGCGCAATCTTCCGCGCTGTTGTTTTTCGTAACGGAAAAATTGGCCAATTGAGAACCATTTGAGCGGCTTCTTGAATTCGCGCTCATGCGCAGCGACCACGCGAGCAAGCGTGGGCGTGAGCTCGGGGCGCATTGCGACTTCGCGTTCGCCTTTGTCAGTGAAGTTGAAAAGTTGATCGACGATTTCTGCGCCGCTCTTTTTTTTGTACAGCTCGGTCGATTCGAGAACGGGGCCTTCCCATTCAATAAAACCGTAGCGCCGCGCGACTTCACGCCAGCACGCAAAGATGTAATTGCGCACCGCGCAGTCGTCGGGAAGAAAATCGCGAAAACCAGGTAAAGCCTGCATAAACGTTACGTTATCCTAGTCTGTTGCAACAAAACGGCTTACGCACCTGAATGCGACCACGCGAGGCGGAATTTACGATATCAGGGCATAGCTTCGGCACTAAGGGGCCGGAGAGATACGGAATGGAGGACATCCATTCAATCAAAGCAGAGGGACAAATATGAAACAAACGAGATTAATGAAATTATTAACGGCTGGAGTGGCTTTCGCGGCGGCGCTGGGGATAGCGCTGGCGCAAGAAACCACGACTACTACGACCACCAACGACCCGGTAACAGGGACGACTACCACTCAGGCGACAACGACCAACACGGCCGGCACAATCGTTACATACACTCCGGATTCGGATTACTTTATGTTCCGGACTGCGCCGGATGTGACACCAGCGCGCTATTACTACACGAGAGACACGACCATCGTTGATCCGGAGGGTCGCATCGTAAGTTGGTCGGCCATTCGGCCAGATATGCCGGCGACCATCTATTACACGAGAGTCGGCGACAGGGTGCTGGTGCGCAAAGTCGTATTGAGTCGACCACCCCGAGTTATCAAGCACGAGGAAACAACTACTACGACAACGACAAGGCCTTAAGGGAAGAGTCGTTTCCGCTAAAAATCAAAAGCGCCCGCGAGAAATTTCGCGGGCGCTTTGCTGTACGCACGTAGCTGATTGTAACGCCTGGGCAGCGATAGCGATTTTCCAGATCTCCGCTTCTCGCGTAGATTTACAGCCGGATGGCTGTGTTAACAAAAGAGAAGCCGGATTTGCAGAAAAAGGTACATGAAGTCCCGCATAAACCGGGTGTGTACTTGATGCGCGACCGGTTTAACCGCGTCATTTACGTAGGCAAAGCGCGGGACCTGCGTAAACGAGTGGGTTCCTATTTCCTGCCATCCAAGCTGGCGCAGGCCGATTTGAAAACGCGCGCCATGCTCGACGCGACATGGGATTTTGAGACACATACAGTTCGCAGCGAAGCGGAATCCGTTTTGCTCGAAGGCAAACTCATCAAGGAATACCGGCCGCGTTATAACGTTTCCTTTCGCGACGATAAACGGTTCCTTCTGGTGAGGGTCGATCTTTCGGAAGAGTGGCCGCGTTTTCGGCTCGCCCGGTTCAAAAAGGACGATGGTAGCCGCTGCTTCGGTCCGTACGCGCATGCCGGGGCGCTGCGGCAGACATTGAATTTCATGAGGAAAAAATTTGGGGTGCTCACATTTGGACGAGGCTCGCCTACTGAGCGCGAACTGAAATCAGCAACCTATCAGGTGCCGGTGCGCTTGAGCGAAATTAGCGCGGACCAGTACCGCGAGCGAGTCCTGCAAGCCTGTGAATTTCTGGAGGGAAAATCGAGGGAAATGATCGCGACGTTGGAAGAGGAAATGCGCAAAGCGGCGAAAAAAATGGACTTCGAGAAAGCAGCCGAACTACGCAACATGGTTGACGATTTGCGCAGCACGACGAGGCCAATGCGTCGTTTTACCCGCGGCAGTCTGCCAAGCACAATCGATCCAATGGGGGACGTGCGCGCCCTGGCTGATGCGCTACAGCTGCCACAGGTGCCGCGCGTGATGGAATGTTTCGATATCTCAAATATTTCCACGACGCACGTTGTTGCTTCGATGGTTTGTTTTCGAGACGGCGTGCCGGACAAAGACAATTACCGCCGTTATCGGGTGCGAACGGTCGACGGTCAGGACGATTTCGCCAGCATGGCCGAGGTCGTCCGGCGGAGGTATTCGCGTGTTCTGCTGGAGGCACGCGATGCGAACTCCGATGTAGCGGAGTTTTCACAGGAGAATGCCGCGGATGCGCTGACGCGAATTTCCCGTCATCCCGAGCGAAGCCGAGGGACCCCGCTGCAAAACGCGCAGGTAACTTCGTGGGATTCCCCGACGCCGAAAACTTTCGGGGCTCGGACTGACGAAGGTTTCGTTGCCGTCCGGTTGCCAGATCTGATCATCGTCGACGGCGGAAAGGGCCAACTCTCCGCCGCGTGCCGCGAATTGCAGCGATTAGGCTTGCACGATCTTCCAATTATCGGCCTGGCCAAGGAGCGGGAAGAGATTTACCGGCCGGGCCGTGCCCTGCCGCTGCAGCTTCCGATGGACTCCGGCGCCTTGCGATTGCTTCAACGCATTCGCGACGAGGCGCACCGATTCGCCAACGCATATCACCAATTGCTCATGAAAAAACGGGTTGGCGAAAGCATTCTTGACGATTGCCCCGGGGTGAGTCAGAACCGCAAGAATTTGCTGCTGCGAAAGTTCGGCTCGGTGAATCGGTTGCGTAAGGCGACGGTGGATGAAATTGCCTCCACGGAAGGTATCGGCCGAAAGTTGGCCGAAGAAGTGCATCAATTCCTGCAAAAGCACTAGAGTAGCGCAAGCGTCTTCGCTTGCGTTTAAATTCTGCAAGCCGGAGGCTCGCGCTACAATTTAATATGCAAACGGCTCTCGAAATATTCGGCTTCGCCTGCGGACGTGGAGCGACAGGGGTGCTTGCATTTTTCTTGATCATTCTGGCCGGGCGATCCGATTTGCCAGCGCAGGCGCTGGCGCCATCTGCTGTGCCCAGCACAAGCACACCTCCACAAGCTGACGAGGAAACAATTGTGCCCACATTCGAGACGCAAAAACTCGCGCGTACTTACATCCTCGATGTTCCAGCGCCGCGCGGCCAGATTACAGACCGCAACGGCGAACCGCTCGCGCAAAATCGGCTCAGCTACAATCTCGCCATCAATTTCCCAACGCCGCTTGATTTTTCCGATCCCCAGGCGCTCAGCTTTGCCAGGGAGAAGATCGACAAAACGGCCAGGCTAATTGGTCGCAAAATCAAGATTTCCGACGAAGCGATTCTCCGCCACTACCATAACCGAGGGATCATGCCGATGGAGATCGCGCAGAATCTTAGCCAGTTGGAGTACGAACAGATCAAAAATGATCCGCCGCCCGGGGTGATTGTGCGCCCGATCTACGTGCGCGTTTATCCGAACGGAAAAGTGGCCGGTCAAATTATCGGTTACACCGGCAAGACCGGGCGAAATCCCGACGGCATTGTTGACAATCACGAAACGCTCTGGCCTGAAACCGAGGGGCGGGAGGGACTCGAGCAAACGTTCAACGACATGCTCACGGGCAAGCATGGCGAATACAAACTCACCTTTGATAAAGATGGTCGGAAGACTTCCGAGAAACTGATCACTCCGCCTGAGCCCGGTTACAACGTGGTCACCACGCTTGACCTCCGCCTTCAACAACTTGCTGAAAAAGCGCTGGAAGCAAAAGCAAAACGTGGCGCCATCGTGATTATCGATCCAAACAACGGCGACATTCTGGCGTTGGCTTCCTGGCCTACTTACGATCCAAATCTGTTTGTTCCGTCAATTTCGGCTGAACAACTCAAAATTCTGCAGAACGATCCAGACATTCCACTTTTGCCTCGAGCGTATCGTTCGTCTTATCCGCCGGGATCGACCTTCAAAATTGGTGTTGGAATTGCCGCGCTCGAGAGCCACGCCGTCCAGCCGGATGATCAATATGAATGCGTCCCCTCAATTCAGATTGGCAACGTCACCTTCCACAATTGGAAAAAAGGCAATCGCGGCGCGTTAAATTTTGTGCAGGCGCTTACCGAATCGTGCGACACATGGTTTTATCAGGTTGGGATCAAAACGGGCGCGCAACCCATCATCGATTGGGCGTTGCAATTAGGCTTCGGCGCGAAGTGCGGCATCCCTTTACGCGGCGAAGCGGAAGGTCGTGTTCCAAATGATGAATACATGAAGGCAACGCACGGTCGCAGGTTGCTCAACGGCGACATTGCAAACATGTCGATCGGCCAGGGAGACACGCAGGTCACTCCGCTGCAAATGGCCCAGTCCATGGGCGTCGTGGCAAACGGGGGGACATTGTATCAAACGCGGCTGGTCCAACAGGTGCAGACATTCGATAACCAAATAGTTACCGCCTACCAGGTGCGAGCGAAGAGAACGCTAAATCTGTCATCCGAGACGCTCGACGAATTGCACACAGGAATGATTGATGTCGTGAACGGCGCGGGCGGCACCGCGCACCAGGCCAGCCTCGATAATGCTGAGGTCGCTGGTAAAACCGGCACAGCACAATGGGGACCTAAAAATAAAGAGCGCACGGCGGCGTGGTTCGCCGGGTTTTTGCCAGCCGATCAACCGCGGTACGCATTCGCAGCTGTTTACGAAGGCGACGTCGGCAGCAAAGTTCATGGCGGCTCTGCAGCTGCCCCGATGATTGCCGATATTTTCAAAGAGATTTACAAGGGCGAAAAGGTAGTCGGCCAGCGACAGCCTCGCGCGCGCGAAAAACCAGAGATTCGCCGCGCGGAACCGGTAGAGGAAGAAGATGAATCAGATTAACTGTAGCCGAGGGCGCTGACCTCGGTAATTTCTCGATCAGCCGCGGTCAACGCCCGCGGCTACAGTCACGCGGCCGCAGTTTCTTTCGACAGTTCCATCGTGCCTTTGAACTTCGGCGCCGCTTCCTCGACACCGAAATTCTCGGAGTAGAGTTCCTCGATCTTCGCCATGTCGTCGGCGGTTAATTGCGGACAATCCGGCGCCTTCGCGAATTCAACGAGCTGTTCGTCGTTATAAATGTTCGGCAGCGTCGAAGCCACGCGATGATCAGCAAGCAACCATTGCAATGCCGCTTGCCCCAGCGTGCGCTCCGAATTTTCGAGGAAACGCAGTTGATCAACCTTTTTAATTCCGTTCAGCAGCCAACTCAGCGGTCTATGGCTGCGATGATCCGTGGGCGGAAAGGTTGTTTCAGCCGTGTACTTTCCTTCAAGCATTCCGGATGAATGCGTCACGCGAATGAGAAACATCGTGTCCTTGCCGGCTTCCGTAGCTGCGTCGTGAAACGCGCGACCGGGGTGTTGCTCAAGCATGTTGTAAATATGCTGGACGCTCGTGAGATCACGCTCGCGAATGCAATTCGCTCCCTCGTACAGCCAGCCGATCGCCGGTCCCAGCGCAATGCCGTAGTGCCGAACTTTTCCTTCGGTCTTTAATTTCTCGAGCGTCTTCCAGAGCGGGTTGTCATACACCTGCTCCATCCGAATGTTGTGCAATTGGAGCAGATCGATCCGGTCCGTCTTCAATCGTTTCAGCGCAGCGTCAGTCGCGCGTGTGATCGCTTCTGGCGAAAAATCCTGCGGAATTTCGCGCTGGCCGCGCCCGCGCGCCTCACCGTGATGGACAAAATCGTAGCCGACCTTTGTCGCGATGATGATTTCGTCCCGCCCGTTCGGGAAAGCTTTGGCGATCAATTCCTCGCTCAAACCATTTCCGTAGGTGTCGGCTGCATCGAACAAAGTGATACCGAGATCGAACGCCTTGTGCATGAGCGCGACCGCTTCGCCTTCGGTGAAATTTCCCCACCATCCGGTAGAAATCGTCCACAAACCAAAGCCAACCTCGCTAACCGTCAGGTCAGTGTTCTTGTAAGTTCGAAAGCGCACAGCTCCAAACGTTAAACGCTCAACGTCCAACGCTCAACATCCAACGCCAAAGCCAGAAGGATGCTGAAATTAAGCGTTGGACGTTCCACGTTGAGCATTAGACGTTTTCTTGGTTCGATGACTCCTAATGGTGACACAGCTCTGCTCATTGTCGCTCACGGCTCTACGGTGAATCCGGACTCGAGCGCGCCCACGCTAGCGCATGCTGCGGAGATTCGGCGTCGGAAAATTTTTGCAGATGTGGAATGCGCGTTCTGGAAAGAGGAACCGAGTTTGCGCGACGCTCTTTTCTTTTTTGAACCCGAATCGATTGGCGAAGTCTGTGTCGTGCCGAATTTTATCAGCGAAGGCTACTTCAGCCAGACTGTGATCCCGCGTGAGCTTGAGCTGAACGGTCAGACCACAAAACGATCCAATGGCCAGATCTGGAAATATTGCGAGCCGGTTGGAAATCATCCGATGATGACGGAGCTGCTGCTCAAGCGCGCGAGAGATATTGCACCTGATGTCAATTCTGCTGAGACCAGTTTGCTGATCGTCGCGCATGGGACGGATTTGAACGAAAACAGCGCGGTGGCGGCAAAACGGGAGGCGGAAAAGATCCGGGGGTTCGGAAAATTCGCGGAAGTGCTGAACGTTTATATGGAAGAACCGCCGTTGGTATCTGATTGGCGGAAATTGACAAAGGCTCGAAACGTAGTGGTGGTGCCGTTCTTTATCTCAGACGGGCTTCATAGTTACGAGGACATACCGCGATTGATCGGGATCGTTGTAGCCGCGGGCGTTGACCGCGGCCGGCCGGGGTCAGTGCCCCCGGCTACAGCGCCTGGCCAAATCTTCCGGCACAATCCATACAAGATCGACGATCGCTCCTTGTTCTATGCACCATCGATCGGCACCGATCCCGGTTTTGCAGATATCATCGTCGAGCAGGCAGGCATTACAAAAAGTTAAAATCGCGCTCGCGCTCGGTTTCTTTTTGCGCAAGATTGCTATCCCGCGAATGAAGGAAACGACTTGCAAGAAGCTGCAGGAAATCGGCGGGTTTGCGCTGGCCGGCGGCTGCACCCGAAAACGAATGAAGCAACTGGTGGAAATGATTCGCGCGGCACGCAACTACCGGTGGCTGGCGGTTTACAAGATCGTCAAAGATGAATTCGTGATTCTCGCTGGAACTGGCAACGAGCCACCGACCTATCCGCAATTTCCCATTACCCAAGGGCTGTGCGGCGCTGCGCTAGAGTCGGGAAAACCGATCATTGTCGGCGACGTACACAAGGATCCGCGCCATCTCCCTGCGTTTCACACGACGCGGTCGGAGATCGTTGTCCCGATGAGAAACAACGATCACCGGCGCATTCTCGGCATGTTGGATGTGGAGAGCGACAAGTTGAACGCGTTTGGTGACGAAGATCGTCAATTTCTGGAACGTGCCGGCGGCTTAATTGCGCATTGTTTGCACTAACACGGCGCGCCGGGCGGTCGCGCCCCACCGATGGAACATTCCGTCGAGCAGGCCCTGGAAGCTGTTCCTTTTTGTTTCGGCCAAATCTCGGTTCGAAAAACCAGCAAGAGTTTTGTGCTATGTCATCGCGATGACGAGGCACACGATCAGTTGGAAATGTTTCGAAACGCAGGAGGCGCGATCGAGATCGCAAGATATGACGACGACGGAAACTATCGTCCACTAAAAACCGCGCCGAACCTGCGGCACGGCTGGCGCATGGAACTTGGGACAATGGAGGAATTGAAACGCGCGCTTGATCATTTTTATCCGGGCAGACTGGCCGTCTTCGTCGCGTGGCAGAGTGGCCAACTGCGCGACACGCCGCTTCGCGAAACACTGGATCGGCAATCGGGGATGTATCGTATCGCCGCCAAAATTTCGGATGCGCAGATTGATGATCTGATGGCGGATTTTTGCCGATCCAATGGTGGCTGTTTGCGGACAATCTTGTGGAAGCGCGACCAGTCCGGCGCGATTGCGTCAACAAAGTTGCCAAAAGAAAAGTTTGATCCGACTTGGGATCAGGTCCAAGCGGCGTATGGGTCGGGATCATCCGCCTTCGCTAAAGTTACGGCGGACGCAGCGACCCCGGCTACAGTCCCGCTGCTTTGCCAGGAGGCATGCAACCTTTTGGTCGCGGCCTGCCGGAAAGTAGTGAAAGCCGAATGATCATTCGCGCGCGGGACGTCGTGACGATGGATGGAGCGCCTATTGAGAATGGCGCGGTCGCAATTTCCGGAGATGGAATTGTCGATGTTGGAAAATTTCCCGAAGTTTCCGCGCGATATTCAGGCGAGGAGATTATCGATCTGGGCGAGCAGGTTCTCTTGCCGGGTCTGATTAACACGCATTGCCACCTCGATTACACCTGCTTGCGCGGTAAGATTCCGCGACAAAAATCGTTCACTGATTGGATCCGAGCGATTAACGCGGAAAAATCGAAACTCTCGCCAGAGGATTACATCGCCTCGATCAACGAAGGATTCGCGGAGGCAAAACGATTCGGCACGACAACCATCGCGAATCTGACTGCGTTTCCGGAATTGATTCGGCAAGTCCCGGATGCACCACTTCGCACGTGGTGGTTCGCGGAATTAATTGATGTTCGCTCGCCCGAGCGAGTAAATGAACTTGTCGATTCTGCAGTCGAATCATTGAAGTTCGGGCAAAACTACGGATTAGCACCGCACGCGCTGTTTACGGCGTCCAAAAATTTGTATCAACGGTGTGAGGAAGCCGGCGCGAATGTTTTGCTGACAACGCATCTGGCGGAATCGCGAGAGGAAATGGAAATGTTTCGCGATGCATCAGGCCCGCTTTACGAATTTATGAAAAGCATTGGGCGTGACATGGGCGATTGTGGGAATGGGACACCCTTGGAGCTATTCGTCGGCGCGCTTAACGCCAGTCCGGCTCGGACCAGTCGCGCCCTATCACAATGGATCGTTGCGCATGTAAACGAATTGACGCAAAGCGACTTCCAGTTGCTGGAAAAAATGAGGACTAAATTTCATGTCGTGCATTCGCCGCGAAGTCACCAGTATTTCG
>Ga0070707_100004714_pt1 | contig 12774 bp, 10 predicted proteins | sample KBSK5502metaG_FD_65468 | JGI IMG/M metagenome (GOLD analysis project Ga0070707, IMG submission 65468) | Corn, switchgrass and miscanthus rhizosphere microbial communities from Kellogg Biological Station, Michigan, USA - KBS K5-50-2 metaG | ecosystem: Host-associated > Plants > Roots >... | reverse complement strand
GCCACCCCCCGTACGAAAAGAGCACGGGGACGAAGGCGGTGGCGAGCGCCACAGCAATCGGGGCGACTCCGTGGGGAGTGACGAGTCGTTGGATCGGGCCCGCGAGGGGAGCCGGGGTAGAGGTGAGCAGCAAGCCCGCCACGATGAGAACACCGAGGGCGGCCAGCTTGAGCACCGTGAGGACGTTCTGGGTCCAGGCCGCCGGCTTGACGCCCACGTAGTTGAGTGCGGTGAGCACGACGATCGCGGCGCCTGCCACCCACGGCACCACCGACGCCGGGAGGCCGAACAGCACGGCCGCGTAGCTCGCAAAGGTGAAGGCCACCGCTGCGATGGCTCCGGTGGCGATGATCAGCAGCAGGCCCCAGGCATAGAGAAAAGCGGGCAGTGGTCCGAACCCCTCGCGGAGGTACGCATAGCCGCCGCCGACGCGAGGGATCCGGGCGGCGAGCTCGCCGTAGATGAACGCGCCCAGCACGGCCACGACGCCGCCTCCGATCCACGCGGCCAGCGTGAGCGGCACGCTGCCCACCCGGGCGGCGACGATCGCGGGGTTCAGGAAGATGCCCGACCCGATGATGCCGCCGATCACCGCCATAGTGCCGGTGAACAGTCCAAGTTTGCGCGCGTAGGTCGTCAATTCGGGTATCGGGGCGCAGGGAATCGGGGCTCCGGGAACAGGGCTATAATACGGTATGCTGCGTCTGGGCGGACTACTGCTCCTCGCCGCGATCGCGGGTTGCCTCGAGGCAAACGCTCCCGAGCTGGTAACCGGCGACTGGGGCGGACAGCATCTGGGCCTGGTGGCCTCGACGACCGGCGCCTCGCTCGAATACGACTGCGCGACTGGAAAGATCGCCGAGCCGATCCGCCCCGACGCCGCGGGTCGCTTCAGTGTGGCCGGCGAGCATTACCCGGGGCACGGCGGCCCGATTCGCGTCGACGAAGCGCAGGTGAAGCGGCCCGCCCGGTACGACGGGCTGGTGCGCGGCAACCTGATGGACCTGACCGTCATGCTGACCGACAGCAACACGGTGATCGGGACGTTTACGCTGGAGTACGGCCGCTCGCCCTTTGTCTTCAAGTGCCTCTAGCCCGCATGGGATTCCGCAAGTTCACCGATCGCGATCAACAGCAGTGGGAAATCCGGGACGTCTCGCGCTCGCGCTGGGAATTCAGCCCGGCCGGCGCTAACCCGCAACCGGCCCGCTCCGTCGAGCCGCCGGGATACGAGCAGGATCCCTACGAACTGAGCCAGGAAGAGCTGCAACGACTGCTCGACGCGGCTGCAGCGCTCGCCAAGCGCTCGATCAAGAACCCCTTCGGCGACGCGTGAGCCCGCGCCGCGGCTGGGCGGGCGTGTCTTGCTGGTTGGTTCCTGCGCTCGCCGCGGCGCAGGGATCACCCAAGGTCCACCGGCTTCCGGCCACACCTCAGACGGTGGCCTGGGGCTACTACTCCGCCGCGGCCAAGCCCGCGCTTCGGATCGCCTCGGGCGACATCATCGAGGTCGAGACGCTGCTGACCAACTCCCCCACACGCCTGGAGCAGGCGGGGGTGCCCCCGGCGGAGGTGGAAACCTCGCTCCGCGCCATCTACGACCAGGTCACCGATAAGGGTCCCGGCGGCCACGTCCTCACCGGCCCGGTGTACGTGGAAGGCGCGGAGCCGGGCGACGTGCTCGAGGTGCGCATCCTCGAGATCAAGCTGGCGATTCCCTACGGCTACAACGGCTGCAGCGGGTTTTTACGGGATCTCTGCGCCGAGCCGCGCACCCGGATCATCCGGCTGGATGCCAAGCATTTGAGGGCGGATCTGGGCAGCGGGATCGTCGTGCCGCTCAAGCCCTTCTTCGGCAGCATGGGTGTGGCGCCGCCGCCCGATTCAGGCCGGGTCAGCAGTAACCCGCCGGGCATTCATGCCGGCAATCTGGACAACAAGGAGCTCGTGGCGGGAACGACGCTGTTCATTCCGGTGCACGCGCCCGGAGCCTTGTTCGAAGTCGGCGACGGCCACGCGGCCCAGGGCGACGGCGAAGTGGATCAGACCGCGATCGAGACGTCGCTGCGCGGGAGGCTCCAGCTCATCGTGCGGAAGGACCTCAAGCTGACCTGGCCGCGCGGGGAAACGCCGACCCACATCATCACGATGGGCACCGACACCAGTCTCACCGTGGCGACCCGCATCGCGGTCCGGGAGATGGTCGCCTATCTCATGGCGGCCAAGTCCCTGCCCCAGGTGGAGGCGTACCGGCTGGCGAGCATCGCGGCGGATCTGCGCATCACCGAGCTGGTGGACGGGCGCGTCGGCGTGCATATGATGATTCCCAAGGCGGTGCTCGGACTGAAAAAGTAAAGTAGATTCTCGACGTCCCTCCTCCGGAGTTCCCCGGCGTGTTCCTCAGCAACCCGAAAGCGCAGACCAAGTACGACGTGATCGTGGTCGGCTCGGGCGCCGGCGGGGGCATGGCGTCCTACCAGCTGGCGGTGGCGGGACTCAAGGTGCTCGTGCTCGAGGCGGGCCGGCGCTACGACCCGGTGACCGAAACGCCGATGTTCCAGCTTCCGAAAGACGCGCCGTTGCGCGGCGGCGGCACCCGGGAAAAGCCCTTCGGCTTCTACGACGCGACGGTCGACGGTGGCTGGGAAGTCCCGGGTGAGCCCTATACGACGGCGCCCGGCAGCGAGTTCCGCTGGTGGCGTGCGCGCATGCTGGGCGGGCGGACCAATCACTGGGGCCGGATTTCGCTGCGCATGGGCCCCTACGATTTCAAGCCGAAGACGCGCGACGGGCTCGGCGCCGACTGGCCGATCAACTACGAGGACCTGGCGCCGTACTACGACAAGACCGAGATGCTGGTGGGCATCTACGGCGATAACCACGGACTCGAGAACACGCCCGATTCCTCGCCGGGCGTGCTGCTCCCCCCGCCCGCGGCCCGCCCCTCCGAGCTGCTCACCCAGAAGGCCTGCGGGCCACTGGGCATTCCGGTGATCCCGGCGCATCGGGCCGTGCTGAGCGTACGGCAGGACGCGAGCGGGCTGCCCGGCCGGCTGCACCCCGGCAATGCGCTGGCACAGCGCGTGTTAGCGGACTCGATGCGGAGCCGGCAGGCCTGCTTCTGGGCCACGGAGTGCGGCCGGGGCTGCTCGATCAAGGCCAACTTCCAGTCCACCACCGTGCTGCTGCCGCCGGCGCTCGCCACGGGCAACTGCGACATCGTGGCCGATGCCATGGTGCGCGAGGTGACGCTCGACCCGAGCGGCCGAGCCACGGGCGTCAGCTACATCGACAAGCGCACCCGGACCGAGCGCCGGGCCACGGCGCGCGTCGTGGTGCTGGCGGCGAGCGCCTGCGAGACGGCGCGGATCCTGCTCAACTCGAAGAGCACCCGGTTCCCGCACGGCGTGGCCAATGAAAGCGGGTTAGTGGGCAAGTACCTGATGGACACCGTCGGGGCCGGGATCTCCGGCCAGATCCCCGCGCTCGAGAACCTGCCGCCGTACCACTACGAGGGCGCGGGCGGCATCCACATGTACATGCCGTGGTGGCTCTATCAGGAGCAGGCCGCGGGCAAGCTGGGCTTTGCGCGCGGCTACCACGTGGAATTCGGCGGCGGCAAGGGGATGCCCGGGCCCGGCGTCTTCGGCGGGCTGGAGGGCTACACCAAAGGCGCGTACGGCAAGCGCTTCAAGCAGGAGGCGCGCCGCTACTACGGCTCCTTCATGTACTTCGACGGCCGCGGCGAGATGATCCCCAACGAGGACTGCTACTGCGAGCTCGACCCAGACGTGGTGGACCAGTGGGGCATTCCCGTGCTCAAGTTCCACTGGAAATTTTCCGACCATGAGACCCGCCAGGCGCTTCACATGGTACAGACCTTCGCACAGATCATCGAGGCGATGGGCGGCAAGGCCGGCGGTACCGTGCCGACGGACGGCGCGCGCGCCATCGCGCGCGGAGGCCAGATCATCCACGAGGTCGGGACCTGCCGCATGGGAACGGATGCCGGCACGTCGGTGCTCAACCAATGGTGCCAGTCCTGGGAGGTCAAGAATCTGTTCGTGACCGACGGCGCGCCCTTCGTGTCGAACGCGGACAAGAACCCGACGCTGTCCATTCTTGCGCTCGCCTGGCGGACCTGCGACCGGATCGTGGACGAGCTGAAGCGGGGGAACCTGTGAGCACCGACGAGCGGACCGCGGAAACCGTGGGCGAGTCCAGCGGCGGCGGCATGGAGCGGAGAGATGCCATCAAAGCGATGGGTGCTGCGCTCGCGCCGCTGCCGGTGCTGAACGCGCTGCAGGCCCAGGGGGGGCGGCCGGCGCAGGGCACCCCGACGACCAGTCAGACGCAGGGCGCGAAGGGCGGGCCGCGCGGTGGACCGTGGGATCCGGACCTGCTGCATCCCACCAAGGATTGGCCCCGCAAGCTGAGCGCGGGCGAGCTGGCGACGCTGGCGGTGCTCTGCGATACGATCATTCCCGCCGACGCGGTGAGCCCGTCGGCCAGCGCGGTCGGCGTGCCGGCCTGGATCAACGAGTACGTCAGCGCTCCGTACGACGGCCAGCAGCGCGATCTGATCCGGGTTAGGGGCGGTCTGGCCTGGCTCGACCGCGAAAGCACCCAGCGCTTCGGCAAGCCCTTCCGCCAGGCGACGCCCGCCGAGCGCTCGGCCATCTGTGACGACATCTGCTATCTGCCGGACGCCAAGCCGGAATTCCAGGCGGCCGCCCGCTGCTTCGACTTGATCCGGGACTTGAGTGCCACCGGATTCTATTCCACGGCCGCCGGGATGAAAGACATCGGCTATATCGGCAACGTCGCGCTGCCGAAGTTCCCCGAAGTGAGCGCCGAAATCCGCTCGAAGCTGGGGCTCGCCTAGCGTCTCCGCAGCGCTCGCACGACGCCGCTAAGCCACTCCGCGCCGGGTCCAGCCCGCAGGTGGATTTCACGCACGCCGGTCTCCGCCACGATTCGCGCTACGTTCTGCGCCCGGATTCCTCCGCCCGCGAGAATGCCGATCCTTCCCGCCGCCCTCGCGACCAGGAGCTTGAGCCGGGGGATCCCCGCTTCCGCCGTGATCGCCTGACCCGAGGTGAGCACGCGCTCGACTCCGAGCGCGCACAAGGTATCGAGCGCTTCGAGCTGATCCTGGACCTGATCGAAGGCGCGGTGAAAAGTGACCGCCATCGGACGCGCCGCCGCCAGCAATCGGGCCAGCGCCTCCCGATCGAGCCGCGCCGTTCGGTCGAGCGCACCAAGCACCACCCCTCCGGCTCCCAGCTTCCGCGCCCGGGCGATGTCGCGCAGCATCCGTCCGAGCTCGTCTCCTGTGTATTGAAAATCTCCGGGGCGGGGGCGGATCATGACGTAAAGCGGGACGCCCGAGGCCCGCCGCGTGCCGGTGATTGTCTGGGAAACCGGCGTGGTGCCGCCCGAATCGAGGTTGGCGCACAACTCCAGGCGATCGGCGCCGATCTCGCCTGCCCGCGTGGCGGCTGCGACGTCGTCCACGCACGCTTCCAGCAGCACGGTCATGGCGCGGCAAGCTAGGAAGACCGGGGCTGCGCCGCTACTCACGGAGCGTTAGCTTCGCACTCCGACGCGGTGAGAGGAGCCGGGTGCGCCCGCTGCATCAGGTGGTGGTCAGGACCCGCGAAGTCAAGAACGGTGCTCCGGTGTTCGCGGGCAGCACCGTGCCGGTGCGTTGGCTCCTCGAGCATCTCGACCGCGGCAAGCCGCTGGAGCCGTTCCTGGCGGCGCACCCCGAGCTCCAGGAAGAGGTGGTGCGGCAGGCCCTGGCTCTCGGACTGGAGGCCCTGCTGCGGGACGTGCCGCTCGAGCGGGGACCGGAGCAGCGCTCACTGCTCCCGCGCACCGACGGCGACGGCGTCATCATCAACGCCGAGGAGCTTGCGGTAGGGCAGGTGGTGGGGAAGCGGGTGCGCTGTCCCGCGTGCAGGATGCTGGTGTTCCGTTCCTGGCCCGAGGGCTGGGATGCCCATGCCGCCATGCGGTGCCGCGGGATCTCCGGGTCCGGCCAGGAAGCCCGCAAGGCGGAATTCAAGCGGCGTTTCGGTCAGCTCTTCCGCGGCTGACGCTCAACCGCCAGAGGGAGCTGTCCATGCGTGGCCTCGCAGTCTGGTTGGTCCTGTCCGCGGCGGCGGCCGTGTCGGCCGGCGCCCAGGCACCCGTCGATTCGCTGTTGCCCACCGATCCCGCGGTGACCGTCGGCCGACTGCCGAACGGGCTGCGGTATTACCTCCGGGTCAACCATCGCCCCGAGCATCGCGCCGAGCTGCGCCTGGTGGTGAATGCCGGCTCCATCCTCGAGGATCCCGATCAGCGCGGGTTAGCCCACTTCGTCGAGCACATGGCGTTCAACGGCACGACCCATTTTGCCAAGCAGGAGCTGGTCAACTACATCGAGTCGATCGGGATGCGCTTCGGCGCCGACCTCAATGCGGGGACGTCCTTCGACGAGACCGTTTACGAGCTTCAGGTTCCCACCGACAGCACTCACATCGTGCGGAAGGCTTTCCAGATTCTGGAGGACTGGGCCCATGGCGTGAGCTTCGATACCACCGAGATTCGCAAGGAGCGGGGGGTGGTGCTCGAGGAATGGCGCCTGGGCCGGGGCGCGGAGCAGCGCATGCTGGACCAGGAGCTGCCGGTGATCTTTCGCGGCTCCCGCTACGCCGAGCGCCTGCCGATCGGGACCCCCGAGTGCATCCAGCACTGCCCGCCCGCCGCGATTCGGCGCTTCTATGACACCTGGTACCGGCCCGACCTGATGGCGGTCGTGGCGGTCGGCGATTTCGATGCGAAAGCGATCGAAGCGCTGATCCGCGAGCACTTCGGCTCGATCCCGACCGCAGCGGCGGCGAGACCGCGCGAACAGCTCAGCGTGCCAGCACGCACGACGCCTGAAGTGTTCGTCGCCAGCGACCCCGAGGCCACCAGCACGAGTCTTTCGGTGTACTTGCTCCGGCCCAGCATCATCCACGGCAGCGTGACCGCGTGGCGTGGCGATCTGCTCGAGCAGCTCGCGGCGGGAATCCTCAACGAGCGGCTCTACGAGCTCACCCGGAAATCCAATCCTCCTTTCCTCGGCGCCGGAGCGGGCCGCGGCGACCTGGTACGCAGCACCGAAGCCTTCAGCTTCGGCGCCGCCGTGGCTGATAGCGGAGTACGCCGGGGGCTCGAGGCGGTGCTTACCGAGCTCGAGCGTGCCGGCCGCCACGGCTTTACGCCGGCAGAGCTGGATCGGGCCAAGCGGGAGTATCTGCGCGGGCTGGAGCAGGCCTACACCGAGCGTGACAAGACCGAGTCGGTGTCGCTGGTCGGTGAGTATGTCGAGAACTATCTGTCCGGCGCCGGTATTCCCGGCATCGCCTATGAGTACGCTCGCGCTCAGGCCGTCGTGCCCGGGGTGACGCTGGCGGATCTCAACGGGGTCGCCCAAGCCTGGCTGGCGGGAGCGCCGGTGATCCTCGTGAACACGCCCCAGAAAAATCGGGCCGCGGTTCCTTCGCCCGAGGAGCTGCTCGGGCTCTTCACCGCCGTCAAGCACGCCACCATCGCGCCGTACGTGGAAACCGTTTCCGCGGAGGCCCTGGTTCCCGGGACTCTCGCTCCGGTCGCCATCACCGCGGAGCGCCGGGACACCACCCTGCGCACGCGCGAGTGGACCCTGGCGAATGGCGTGCACGTGGTGCTCAGGCCCACGGATTTCAAGGCGGACGAGCTGCTGCTCCAGGCCTGGAGTCCGGGCGGTCTGTCGCTCGCGCCCGACAGTCTCATCACCAGCGCGCGGTTCGCTTCGCAGCTCGTCAACGTGAGCGGGATCGGCGCATTCAGCGCGGTGGAGCTCGAGAAGAAGCTCGCCGGCAAGGCCGTGAGCGTGTCTCCCTTCATCGGCTCGTACGAGGAAGGGCTGAGCGGACAGGCATCGCCCAAGGACGTGGAAACCCTGCTGCAGCTCGCGTACCTCTACTTCACCGCGCCGCGGCTCGACAGCGCGGCCGTGGGCGCGTTCCTGGGCAATTTCCGCGCGGCGCTGGCCAACCGGAGCGCCAGTCCGCTCGCGGCTTTTCAGGATACCCTGACGGTGACCCTGAGCCAGCACCATCCCTGGAGCCGGCCGATCAGCTCGGCGACCGTGGATGAGGTGCATCCCGCGGCTTCGATCGATTTTTATCGCAAGCGGTTCGCCAGCGCCGCTGGCTTCACGTTTTTCCTCGTGGGCACCTTCGATCCCGATTCGGTGCGGCCCCTGGTGCAGCGCTACCTCGGGAATCTCCCAGCGAGTGGACTCGCCGAGCGCGCCGGCGATCCCGGCATTCACCCTCCGACCGGCGTGGTGGAGCGCTTGGTACGGAAAGGGATCGAACCGAAGAGCCAGACCAGTCTGGTCTTCACGGGCCCGGCGCGACTCGACCGGATGGAACGCTCGGTGCTGAGTGCCCTGGCCAGCGTGCTGGAGATCCGGCTCCGTGAGGAGCTGCGCGAGGAGCTGGGCGGCACCTACAGCGTGAGCGTGGCTGCCTCGGCGGTGCACGTGCCGCGCGATGAATACCGCGTTTCCATCAGCTTCGGGTCCGATCCCGCCCGCGCCGATTCTCTGGTGCGCGCCGTCTTTGCCCAGCTCGACACCCTGCAGGCCGCCGGGCCACGGCCGGCCGACGTAGCCAAGGTCAAAGAGACGCTGGTGCGCAGCCGGGAGACCAACCTCCGGGAGAACGGCTGGTGGGTCGGCCAGCTGCTCGGCGCCGTGCGCGATGGGGATGTTCCCGCACCGGCCCTGGAGCCCATTCTGGCTGCCATCACCGCGGAATCGCTCCGGGCCGCGGCCAGGCGCTACCTTGATCGCACCCGGTACGTGCGGGTGACCTTGCTCCCCGAAGCCCCCAGGCCGTAACGCGCGGAGAGACCATGAGCCTCGCTCTGCTGCTGCTGCTCCAGGCCGCTGCGCCCGCGGCGCAAGCCGACAGCTTGCTGGTACGACGCGTCGACTCGGTGTTTGCCCCATGGGACCATACCAATACGCCGGGCTGCGCGGTCGCGGTAGACCGCGCGGGCACGCCGCTCTTTCGGCGCGCCTACGGGATGGCCAATCTGGAGACCGGGACGCCCTGGACCGTCGGTACCCTGTCGGAAAGCGGCTCGGTCGCGAAGCAGTTCGTCGCCGGCGCAATCGTGCTGCTGGCGCGCGACGGGGCACTGACGCTCGACGACGACATCTCCCGCTGGATCCCGGAAGTGCGCGGCTTCGGCAAGAAGATCACCATTCGCAATCTGCTCTCGCATACCAGCGGCATCCCGGATCGCTATACCCTGCACGAGGTCCAGGGGCGTCCCGCGGGCGAGACCGACCACACCAACGCGGAAGTGCTCGACCTCGTCTCCCGGCTGCGCGAGCTCAATTTCGACCCGGGAGAGGACTACGAGTACAGCAATACGGGCCTGATCGTCGCCGCGGCGCTGCTCGAGCGCGCCAGCGGAAAGTCGCTGCAGGCCTTTACCGAGGAGCGGCTCTTCAAGCCGCTCGGCATGGAGCACACCCGCTGGCGGGAGGACCACCGCGTCGTGGTTTCCGGGCGCGCGTCGGCGTATGCCGGCACCCTGGCAGGCGGATTCAGCAATGACCATCCCTTCACCCGGGTGATCGGCAGTGGCGGCCTGCTGACCACGGTCGGTGATTTTCTGAAATGGGAGGCTGCCCTGCAGAGCGGTGCGGGTCCCTGGGGCGCCGTACGGGACTCGCTGGAGCGCGGCATGCGCCTCAACGACGGGACCGAGCTCGGCTACGGACTCGGCGTCGGCATCGGCCGGGTCCGAGGCGTGCGTCTCGTTTCGCACACCGGATCCACCGGCGGCTATCGAGCGGCGCTCTATCGCTTTCCCGATCAGCAGGTGGCGCTCGCGCTGTTGTGCAACTTGGGAAGCATCAACCCCGCCCAAATCGCCCAGCGAGTCTCCGCCCTCGTGCTGGGTTCCGCGTTGGCTGCTGTAGAGCCGGAGCCCGCGGGCGTCGCGGTGACTGCGGCCACGCTCAGCGGGCTCGCTGGCGTCTATCATGCACCGCGGACGGAGCAGGTCCTGGTGCTCTCGGTGCTCAACGGAAGCCTCCAGGACAGCGCCGCGCGGTCCCTGCTGATTCCGCTCTCCGCCACCCAGTTCAAGTATCGCGGCAACCAGAGAACCCTGACGGTCGTGCCGGGAGCGCCGGTCCGGATCAGAAGCGAGGCCCCCAACACGCGCATGGTGGAATATCTGGCCGTGCCGAGGCCGCCCCAGGACGGCGGCACGCCGGCGGTCTACGAGGGCGACTACCGCAGCGCCGAGCTGGATGCGAAGCTGCACCTATCGGTAGCTCACGACACGCTGAAGCTCGACCGGGGCTGGCAAGCGCCGATTCCACTCACTCCGCTGTATCGCGATGGCTTTGCTGCAGGCGACCTGGGGGTGATTCGCTTCGAGCGCGACCGGCGCGGCCGGGTGACCGGGATGGTGCTGTGGGCCGGACGCGTGCGCCATTTGCGTTTCGAGCGAGCCGCATCGCTCTGACGGGTGTGGGAAGCCGGGAGTCGGTAGATTATTCAGTGCTCATGACCGCTCTGCGCTACGATCGCCCCGAGCCAACCGAATTCGCCCCCTTCTATGCGGGGTACATCGCCGGGGTTCCGGACGGCGATCTCCTCACGATCCTGGAGCAACAGGGGCGCGACACCGCCGCGGTGTTTGCCGGACTGACGGAAGCGCACGGCGATTTCGCCTATGCCCCCGGAAAATGGACCATCAAGGAAGTGCTGGGTCACATGGGCGACGCGGAGCGCGTCTTTGCGTATCGTGCCTTGACTTTCGCGCGCGGTGAATCGGTCCCGTTGCCCGGCTTCGATGAGCAGGCGTGGACTCCCGCCTCGGGTGCGCGCGATCGCACGGTGGCGGATCTCGTGGACGAGCTCGCCGCCGTCCGACGCGCGACGCTCGCGCTGCTGAGTCACCTGCCCTCGACTGCCCCACTGTGCCGCGGCATCGCGAACGGCAGGGAGATCAGCGTCCGGGCATTGGCCTGGATCATCGCCGGCCACGAGCGTCATCACCTGCGCATCCTGCGCGAGCGCTACCTCAGCAGTGACCGGTGACCAGTGACCAGTGACCGGTTGACCGACGTTCCGGAATCGCTGCGCCGCGCGCTCGAGGGCCGCTACCGGATCGAGCGGCTGCTGGGCGAAGGCGGCATGGCGACCGTGTATCTCGCGGAAGACCTGCGCCACGCCCGCCGCGTCGCGGTCAAGGTGCTGCGTCCGGAGCTGACCCAGACGCTCGGTGTCGAACGATTCCATCGCGAGATCGGGATCGCGGCGCGGCTCAATCATCCCCACATCCTGCCGCTGCTCGACAGCGGCACGCTGGACTACGGACCCGATCGCCCGCCGTCGGCGTACTATGTGATGCCGTTCGTGTCGGGCGAATCGCTGCGGGATCGCCTGCTGCGCGAGGGCAAGCTGCCGGTGCCCGTGGCGCTGCGGCTGGCGCGCGAAGTGGCCGATGCGCTCGACCATGCGCACCGGCAGGGCGTGATCCATCGCGACATCAAGCCCGAGAACATCCTGCTCTCCGAGCAGCACGCGGTCGTGGCGGATTTCGGAATCGCCCGCGCCCTCGACGAAGCCAGCGCGACCAACATCACGCAGACCGGCCAGGCCATCGGTACTCCCGCCTACATGAGCCCCGAGCAGGTGATTGGAGAGCGCGTCATCGATGGCCGGACCGATCTCTACGCCCTGGGCTGCACCCTGTTCGAGATGCTCACGGGACAGCCACCCTGGAGCGGGGGGAGCACCTCCTCGATGGTGGCTCGGCGGCTTGCCGAAGCGCCGCCGCGAATCCGCACCCTGGATTCAACCGTTCCGGTCGGCGTCGAGAAGGCCCTGCTCAAGGCGCTGGCGCGCGAGCCGGAGGAGCGCTTCAAGACGCCCGCGGAGTTTGCCGCGGCCATAGAGACCAGCAGTGGCACGAGGCCCGTGCTCATTCAGCGGCGGCGCTGGGGATTGCCGGCGCTCATCGGGATCGCGGTGCTCGCCGTGGCGGCATTCGGCCTAACCCGGCTGGTCCGGCAGGGCCATGCCGACGCCATCACCTCGATCGCGATTGCCACGGGAGCCAGCCCGGATACCAGCGTCGCCTACCTCAGCGAAGGCATCCAGAACGAAGTCGCGACCCTGTTGCGGCGGGTAGGGCCACGGCTGCGGATCACGGCGCCGAGCGTAGTCTCGCAGCTGCAGCGCCAGCAGCCGAACCTCGGCTACATCCAGCTCGGCGAGCAGCTCAAGGTCGGGAGCGTGCTGACCTGGGAGCTCACCACCGCGCACGACTCCGTCGTGGTCAATGCCGAGCTGCTCAAAATCCCCACGGGCGATCTGCTCTGGAATCTCCGCTATGCGCGCCCGAAAGCCGACGTGGCGTCGATCCAGGGCAAGATTGCCGAGCAGGTGGCCAACTCGCTCCGCCTCCAGCTTACCGGAACCGAGCGCGCGACCATGGCGCGCCAACCGACGGCGAGCGGCGAAGCCTACGCGCTCTATCTTCGCGGTCACCATTTCTCCCTGCGCGGTGTGCCGCTGGGCGCGGCAAACGCCCGGGCGCTGATGGATTCGGCGGCGTACTACGGGCGAGAGGCGATCGCGCTGGATCCAAATTTCGCGCAGGCACATGGATTACTGGGGACCTATTACTTCGTCGCCGCGTTCCGCGGGTGGGCTCCCT